>Ga0079294_100031_pt1 | contig 36271 bp, 32 predicted proteins | sample Wag4S2014_12_3_FD_74790 | JGI IMG/M metagenome (GOLD analysis project Ga0079294, IMG submission 74790) | Deep subsurface shale carbon reservoir microbial communities from Ohio, USA - Utica-2 Time Series 2014_12_3 | ecosystem: Environmental > Aquatic > Deep subsurface > Shale gas/oil reservoir >... | reverse complement strand
TGCTGTTGCAGAAGCTGCTTTTAAAGTAGTTAAAACAGAGTTTGCCTTTAATAAGATTTTTAGTAGTTTTGAGGAATTAGAATATCAACTATTTGATTATGTAAATTGGTATAACAATCATAGAATACATGGGTCACTAGATTATCTTACCCCTGTAGAATATAGAATGTTAATGTCCGAGAAAAAAGTGTCCTAAAAAGGGTTGACAATCCAGTAGCTTCTAATATTATGTATAACGTATCACAAAAATCAACACCAGATAACGCTAATCCATTTTCGGCACTCGTTATTACATACTTAACAGCAACAATACTAACTATTATTATATCTCAATTTTATCAAACTAACAATGGCTTCTTTCAATCATTTAACGAATTAAATTGGACTAGTGTAGTTCTTGGCATTGCAATCGTTGGACTTGAATTTGGTTATTTACTTGCCTATAGAGCTGGTTGGGACATAAGTGTAGGCTCTCTAGTAGCAAATGTCTCCCTTGCAATTATGTTAATTCCTGTAGGCGTTCTATTTTATAATGAAAGCTTTGGAGTTAATAAAATATTAGGAATATTACTCTGTATAATTGGATTGATATTTATTAATAAGTAATTATTAAAGCAAAAATTAATTAATCTAAATTTATCGCTCCACTTCATTATACTCATTATAACCTTTATTTTTACTTCCTTTAAATAATCCAATACAAATTAAAAATATATATCTGAAAACTCTATATTTAATTTATTAAAAAAGTCATCCTTAACTCTTTCTTTCTCTCCTTCACTATCATCTTTTACTAACTTTCTAACTGGTAGTTCTACAATAAACTCACTACCCTCACCATGTTCACTCTCAAGAGCAATTTTACCTCCATGCATCTCAACAAGTGATTTAACAAGAGATAATCCGATGCCACTACCTTCACTATTCCTAGTAAAAGACTTATCTGCTTGTCCAAAACGTTCAAATATTATCCGCTGTTTATCTTTTGGAATACCAAGCCCAGTATCTTTTACTGATATAAAAATTATCCCCTCATTTTCACGTATATTAACTTCTATTCTATCTCCTTCGTCAGTAAATTTTATAGCATTAGAAAGCAAATTCAATATAATTCTTTCCATATTAAAAGGGTCACATGCCATTACTCTTTCCTCTATTTCAGAATTAAATTGTAATTCTTTCCCTTGGTCTTCAGTATAATCTCTAATTGAATCTACTATTTTTTTAATAAGTTCAACTATATTATGATTTTGTAATTCTAAACCATAAGAATCAGAATCTATCTTAGTAATATCAATTAAATTATTAATTAACTTCAATAATCTATTATTATTCTGTTTAATAATACTTATATATTTCATATATTTATCGCTATCATCACTATTCTTAATTTTTAAATCTAACAACTGCAATCCAGAAGATATTAAATTTAATGGTGTCTTAAATTCATGCGACAAATTAGCAAAGAGTTCTGTTCTTAATCTATTATGTTCAAGTTGTTCTTTTAATACTTTGCGCTCAGTTATATTTAAAGAAATCCTAATAATTCCTATTACTTTGCTATTCTTATCTTTAACCGGATATGCTCGAACGAAGTATAAATTTCCATTGGGACTTGTAATTTCCCCTTCTTCGATCTCTCCTGTCTCTTTAGCTCTAGCTACTATACATTTTTCACACGGTTGACTACGGTCATGGACTACTTTATAACAGTATTCTCCTATTACTCTATCAGAAAATTTACTAAACTCTTTTAATGCCATCTCATTAGCCCAAAGAATCTTATCGTTTAAATCTTGATAGATTATAATATCATGTAAATTGTTCATTATATCTAGCCAATTTTCTTCAAGGTCTACCCCTTCCTTCGCAAGCCTATCCTTCAATAATTGTCTTAAACTCATTTTCTTAACCCCTTTGTTTTTACAATTAATACATATATATTAAAATTATCCCACATTCCTTATAATATCACATCCCCCTGACCTATTGCAAGATATAAAAAGCAGGACAATCTTTGCCCTGCTTTTTACTTGAATTATTTTATTTTATCAAATCTAGCTTATATATCTCTACTTCCAGGTTTATTAATCGGCATTTCCTTTGCACATAATGGACATTCATCAGGATCATAAGCCTTTACCTCTAAAGTAAGTAACGCTTCCTTCTGTACTCCAAAGTCAACTTCTCCACCGCTTCTATCTACTAAAATACCAACACCTACTACTTCTCCACCGTTCTCTTTTACTACATCGATTACTTCCTGTACAGATCCGCCAGTAGTAGTCACATCCTCTACTACTAATACTTTTGCACCTTCTTCTATAGCAAACCCTCTTCTTAAAGTCATATCTCCTTCTTCTCTTTCAGCAAAGATTGCTTTCTTACCTAATGCTTTCCCTACTGCATAAGAGATAATAATACCACCAATAGCCGGAGAAACTACTAAATCAATCTCCTTGTCTTCAAACTTTGCCGCTAAACCTTCACATAACTCTTGCGTATATTCTGGATACTGTAACACTTGCGCACACTGTAAATACTGGTCACTATGTTTCCCAGAAGTTAACTTGAAATGTCCCTCTTGCAATACATTAGTCTTCTTAAAAATTTCAACTACTCTCTCCTTATTCATAATTATCACTCCTCTATATTGTTTGACACTGATTAGTGTCAATAGTCAGTGTCTGTTTCAGTTTAAAGTTTAATTAACAATTAAAACCATTAAAAACCTCAGCCTTAACCTTTATTTTTCTGGACTTCACTGTCTCGCCCAGCCTATGATAGACTCTACTTCTAATCCGAAAGCTTTTTATTGGGCTTCACTGTCTCGCCCAGCTTAAAGTTCAAAGCTGGTCGCAAGCCTATGATAGACTCTACTTCTAATCCGGAAGCTTTTTATTGGGCTTCACTGTCAACTGTCAACTGTTAACTGTCAACTATTATCTATGTCCTAGGCCAACTAACTCTTGCACTGAGTCATAACCATTCTCTACTAAATACTCTTCGAGCTCATCTATAATCTCCATAGTCACACCTGGATTTATAAAGTTAGCAGTTCCGACGGCTATTGCGCTGGCTCCTGCTAATAAGAACTCAATTACATCACGACTATTCATAATACCACCCATGCCGATCAAAGGTATATCAACTGACTGAGCTACTTGATAGACCATCCGTACCGCAACTGGTCTAATTGCTGGTCCTGATAAGCCACCAATAGTATTAGCTAGAATAGGCTGTTGGGTCTCAATATCTATCTTCATCCCAATTAAAGTATTGATTAAAGAGATAATATCTGTTCCCGCTTCTTCTACAGCCTCTGCTATCTCTGTTATATCTGTAACATTTGGCGATAACTTGGTGATTATTGGTAAATCTGTATTCTCTTTTACTGCTTCAACAACACTAGCTGCCATTTTAGGCTCCGTACCAAAGGCTAAACCGCCTTTCTTTACATTAGGACAAGATATATTTACCTCTAAGGCAGCTACTCCTTCGGCTTCATTTAACTTCGTTGTCAACTCTTTATACTCTTCGGCAGTATTGCCAGAAATATTTACAATTGTTTTAAAGTTGTAATCACGAATCTTAGGTAAAATAACGTTAATAAAGTGGTCTACGCCTGGATTCTGTAACCCAATAGCATTCAATACTCCCCCTGGAGTTTCAGCAATTCGCGGGGTAGGATTTCCAGCCTTGGGCTTAATAGTAGTTCCCTTAACCATCACCCCACCTAAGCGATTTAAATCTACATAGTCTTTATATTCTTCGCCAAAACCAAAAGTCCCTGAGGCAGTCATAATCGGATTTTGTAATTCTAATCCATTTAATTCTACATTTAAATTAATATTATCCATTTAGTATCACCTCATCAGCTTTAAAGACTGGTCCGTCAGTACATACCTTCTTATATTCAAAACCTTCTTCATTTTCAACCTTAACCTTACAAACACAAGATAAGCAAGCTCCAGTTCCACAACCCATTCGTTCTTCTAGTGATAACTGTACTTCTATATCTTTATCAGCAATAATCGGTTCCATTGCTATTAACATCGGTGTTGGTCCACAAGCAAAAATCTGATCATAATCGCTAGTTTCTAACTCTTCAGCCAATAATCCTGTCACATAACCAGGATAGCCATAACTACCATCAGTAGTAGCTACTTTTAAATTAACCGGTAACTCTTCTAACCTAGATTGACAGAAAAGCTCTTCCTTCTGATTAGCACCAATTAAAACTGTCACTTCTTTCTCTAAACCTACTAACTCATCGATTAACGCCATTAAAGGAGCAGCCCCTATACCACCACCGAGCACCATTATCTTTTCTTTAAGATTATTTAAATCGAAACCATTTCCTATTGGCCCCATTACATCTATCTCTTCACCACTCTGTCTCTTAGCTAAAATCTCAGTTCCTTTTCCAAATACTCGATAAAGAATAACTAACTCACCAGTTTCATCATTATAACGATGAACACTTAATGGCCGTCTAAGCAATGGCTCCAAGCCAGTCCCGCATTTAACATGCAGGAACTGACCGGGGTTAGTCTCCTCAACAATCTCCGGTACCGAAAGTACCAACTTATAATCAGTCGCATTTATCTTCTTATTAGCTAAAATCTTTCCTTTCATCTGAACGGGCATATATTTCACCTCGATTTTAATATTAATGACAAACTTATTTGACAATAGACTCTACTTCTAATCCGGAAGCTTTTTATTGGGCTTCATTGTCAACTATTATTCCCCCATATAATCTTGTAACGCTAGATAACTAAACTTATTCTTACCTTCATCCTTAATCTCTTCTAGAACATGTAAGATAGCTTCCGTAGTGTCTAGCGAAGTTAAACATGGAATTCCATGTTCTACAGCATTTCTTCTAATCTTAAACCCATCTCTTTCTGGTTCCTTACCTTTAGTTAAAGTATTAACTACTAAGTCTATCTTATCTTCCCTAATTAAATCCACAACATGTGGTGAACCTTCGGAAATCTTATTAACCGCTTCTGCTTCTATGCCAGCTTCCTGTAACTTCTTAGCTGTTCCTTTAGTCGCGATGATATTAAATCCTAACTCGGCAAACCTCTTGATTAAAGAGATCGCTTCCTCTTTATCCTTATCAGCAATCGTTGCTAAAATTCTACCGTCTTCTGGAATATCAATATCTGCTGCAACAAAGGCTTTATAGAGCGCCTTCGCATAATCATAATCTACCCCTAAAACCTCTCCTGTTGACTTCATCTCGGGGCCTAAGGAAGTATCCACTTTCATCAATTTAGAGAAAGAGAAGACTGGAGCTTTTACTGCTACATGGTCTGGCTCAGGCCATAAGCCGCTTTCATATCCTAAATCTGGTAACTTCTTCCCTAGCATTGCTTGCGTAGCAAGCTGCACCATCGGCACTCCCGTTACCTTACTTAAGTAAGGAATCGTTCGACTAGATCTTGGGTTTACCTCGATTACATAGACCTCTCCTTCATAAACAACATACTGAATATTAACTAATCCTTGTACATTTAAGGCTCTACCTAACTTCGTTGTATACTCGATCACCTTATCTTTCTCTGTAGAGCTTAATGACTGCTCCGGATAGACCGCTATACTATCTCCCGAATGAACTCCTGCTCGTTCAATATGCTCCATTACTCCTGGAATTAAGACGTTTTCACCATCAGAAATAGCATCTACCTCTATCTCTTTCCCGATAATATATTTATCTATTAAGATCGGGTGCTCTGATGATGCCTTCACTGCATTCTCCATATATTCTAATAATTCTTCTTCTTTATAAACGACTTCCATCGCTCTACCACCTAATACATACGATGGTCGTACTAAGACCGGATAACCTATCCCCGCAGCTACATCCTTAGCATCTTCCACAGAAAATACCGTCTTTCCTGTCGGGGTTGGAATATCTAACTCATCTAGTAGATTCATAAATTTATCTCTATCTTCAGCAATATCTATAGCTTTTACCGATGTCCCTAAGATTTCTACGCCTGCGTCTGCTAATGGTTTAGCTAAGTTTACTGCTGTCTGTCCACCAAACTGTACAACTACCCCTTCCGGCTTTTCATGTTCAATTATGTTTAATACATCCTCTTTAGTTAATGGTTCAAAATATAATCTATCCGAAGTATCAAAGTCTGTACTTACCGTCTCTGGATTATTATTAACAACGATCGATTCATATCCTTCTTCCTGTAATGTCCAAGCCGAATGAACACTACAATAATCAAACTCAATCCCTTGTCCGATTCTTATCGGCCCCGAGCCGATTACCATCGCCTTCTTCTTCGGCGTTACTATTGATTCATTCTCTCTTTCATAAGAAGAATAATAGTAAGGAGTCTCTGCTTCAAACTCAGCAGCACAAGTATCTACCATCTTATAAACCGGTTCAACTTCTCTCTCCTCTCTTATACTCCTTATTTCCTCTTCACTAATTCCTCTCAAAGCTGCGATATCTTTATCCGAGAAACCTAACTCTTTTACTTTCTTTAAAAACACTACATCTAACTCCTCAGCTTCTTTAATCTTCACTTCATAATCGATTAGATTCTGCATCTTCCATAAGAAGAATTCATCTACTTGTGTAATTTCATGAATCCTATCAATCGACCAACCTCTTCTTAACGCTTCAGCAATTACAAAGAGCCTTTCATCATCTGCTTCTACTAAATACTCCTCTATCTCCTCTTCAGTCCACTCTTCACTCTCCGGTAAACGAAGGCTATATGCTCCAATCTCTAGGGAACGAACCGCTTTCAAAAGTGATGATTCAAAGAGTCTATCGATAGCCATAACCTCTCCGGTTGCTTTCATCTGTGTTCCTAATTCTCGGTCAGCATAATGGAACTTATCGAAAGGCCATCGTGGTATCTTAAAGACAATATAATCTAATGCTGGTTCAAAGCAAGCATATGTCTTCTTAGTAATCGCATTCTCTATCTCAGCTAAACTCATTCCCAAGGCAATCTTAGTCGACACCTTAGCAATCGGATAACCGGTTGCCTTCGAAGCTAGAGCACTAGAACGACTAACTCGCGGATTAACCTCAATAATATAATATTGGAAACTATCTGGATCAAGAGCAATCTGTACATTACAACCGCCTTCTATTCCCAAGGCTCTAATTATCTTTAAAGATGAAGTTCTTAGCATCTGATATTCTTTATCAGAAAGCGTCTGACTCGGTGCTACTACTATACTATCTCCAGTATGAATTCCTACTGGGTCAAAATTCTCCATATTACAGACCGTAATACAGTTATCATCTCCATCTCTCATTACTTCATACTCAATCTCTTTCCAGCCAGCAATACTCTTTTCGATCAACACCTCATCAATTAGACTATGCTTTAATCCTCGCGATGCAACTTCATCTAATTCCTGTGGTGTTTCAGCAACTCCTCCTCCAGTACCACCTAGCGTATAAGCAGGTCTAACAATAATTGGATAACCAATCTCCTCAGCTATCTCTTTTGCTTCTGCTATACTTCCGGCTATCTTACTCTCTAATACCGGTTCTCCTATCTCATGTAACATCTCGATAAACTTATCTCTATCTTCAGCTTTTTCGATAGTCTCTAAAGGAGTTCCTAATAATTCTATATCTAACTCATCTAATAATCCCTTTTGAGCTAACTCCGATGCTATATTTAATCCCGTTTGCCCACCTAAAGTAGGTAGTAAACCATCTGGCTTCTCTTTTCTAATAATTTCTGCTACTACTTCAGCATTTAAAGGTTCAATATAGACTCTATCAGCAATATTTTGATCAGTCATAATAGTAGCTGGATTACTATTAACTAATACTACTTCCATTCCTTCATCCTTTAAAGCACGGCAAGCCTGTGTCCCTGCATAATCAAACTCCGCTGCCTGCCCAATAATGATCGGTCCTGAACCAATGACCATAACTTTCTCTAAGTCTGTACGTTTCGGCATAATTTAACCTCCCTAATTGTTATAATTACTTAGCTTCTAAATATGCTTTATCTGTTTCATCAATCAACTCTATGAACTCTTTAAATAGATATCTCGAATCCTGCGGCCCCGGCGAAGCCTCTGGGTGATACTGTACGGAAAAAGCCGGTAACTCACGATGACGAATACCCTCTATCGTGCCATCATTTAAGTTCTTATGTGTAATCTCTACTTTGTCTAAGTCTAACGAATCCTCTTTTAAAGCAAAACCATGATTCTGCGATGTAATATAAACCCTTTTAGTCCTCAAGTCCTGTGCGGGATGATTAGCTCCACGATGACCAAACTTTAGCTTATAAGTGTCTCCGCCTAAAGCTAATCCTAGGATTTGATGTCCTAAACAGATGCCAAAGATTGGTCGCTTGCCAAGTAGCTCTTTAATTGTCTCTACTGCATAAGGAACATCCTGTGGGTCTCCTGGTCCATTAGATAACATAATTCCATCCGGATCATGAACTAATACTTCTTCAGCCGAAGTATCTGCTGGTACTACAACTACTTCACAACCTTCGTTTCGTAACGATCTAATAATATTCTTCTTAGCTCCAAAATCCATTAATACTACTTTATATCCTTCTCCTTCATACTGTTGACTCTCTTCAATCGTCACCTTACTTACTAAATCTCGACCAGAAAGTCCTGGGGCAGCTTTAGCTTGATTAATTAGTTCTTCATCACTAAGGTCTGCCGTAGTTATAATCCCTTTCATCGTTCCATGGATTCTTAACTTCTTAGTTAAAGCTCTTGTATCTATATCACTAATACCAACTATTCCATTCTCTTTCAAATAGTTCTCTAGCTTATCTAACGAACGCCAATTACTCGGTTGAGCACAGAACTCCTTAACAATAAAGCCATTAACATGAGGTGCATAAGATTCTATATCATCCTCATTAATCCCATAATTACCGATTAGCGGATAAGTCATAGTTACTATCTCGCCTTTATACGAAGCATCGGTCAAGATCTCTTGATATCCAGTCATACTAGTATTAAATACTATCTCACCACCTGTCTCACAGGTAGCACCAAAACTCTGTCCAGTAAAGATTGTTCCATCTTCTAATACTAATTTTGCTTCCATAGGCTCTCCCTCCATATATATCTTTAATATTTTTTATTCTTTATTTTTGTTATTCTCATTAGTTTTTGTTAATCCATGGTAACTTATTATGCTTAGCTAATGTTTCATTAATATCGTCTTTCATAGCCTCAACAGCTGCTTGCGACGCTGCTTGGTACTCTTTAGCAGAAAACTTATCCTTCCATGGCTCTCTTTCATACGCAAAGATGATTCCCCGGGCAGAATTAACGACAGCGCCATAACCATCCTCATTAAAGGTAGGTACTACTTCTTCAGCCCCTGCACCTTGAGCACCATAACCTGGCACTAAAAAGTATGCTTCTTTCATCTGTTCTCGTAACTCTTTCGCTTCCTCAGGATAAGTAGCACCCACTACAGCCCCTACTGCTGAATAGCCACTCTTCCCTTTAACATCAGCACCCCAATCATTAACTAAGTCTGCCATTACTTCATATATCTTTTGACCATCACTCTCTAAGTCTTGCAAATCACCAGCCGAAGGATTAGAGGTTCTTACTAAGACAAATAGGCCTTTCCCATATTCATCACAAGCATCAACAAACGGTTGAATTCCATCAATTCCTAAATAGCCATTAACCGTTAAGGCGTCAGCTCCATATCCTAATTCACTCTGATCCCAAAAATCAACTTCTCCTAGATAGCCATCAGCGTAAGCTTTAGCCGTAGAACCGATATCATTCCTTTTAGTATCCGCGATAACTAATAAACCTTTTTGTTGTGCATACTTAATAGTTTCCTCATAAGCCTTAATGCCCTCATATCCATACTGTTCATAAAAAGCAATCTGCGGCTTCACTACTGGAACATGCTCACAAACAGCATCAATAATCCCCTTATTAAACTCTAGAAATATCTTACCTACTGCTTCTTTCGTCTGTCCATATTCAGCTACTATCTTATCTTTAATCTGTTCAGGAATTCTGTTTAATCTCGGATCTAGCCCGACACAGACAAAGCTCTTCTTTTTATCTATCGCTGCTTGTAATTTATCAACGAAGTTTGCCAATATTAATTCCTCCTTATAAAATCTCGTTATTTTTCATTACTAACTTACCATTAACAATTGTCGCTACTGCTCGTCCTCCCAACACTTCACCGATAAATGGTGAATTCTTACCTTTAGAATAAAACTTATTAGCATCTACTTCATATTCTTGGTCTAAATCTATAACTGTTATATCAGCATCTTCACCAACCGTTAAGCTGCCTTTATTTAAACTTAAGATTTGGGCTGGATTAACTGTTAGCTTCTCAATCGCCTCTTCTAAGCTTAAGACTTCTGGCTTTACTAGCTCAGTAATTACTAGTGGAAGTGCTGTTTCTAAGCCAGCAATTCCGAAAGGAGCATAATCATACTCTACATCCTTCTCTTCCCAAGCATGTGGAGCATGGTCAGTAGCAATTACATCGATAGTTCCATCAGCTAAGCCTTCTTTAATTACAGCTACATCTTCAGAACTTCTTAATGGTGGGTTAACTTTAGTGTTGGTGTCAAAAGTGGTTATCGCTTCATCAGTTAAAGTAAAGTGGTGGGGAGTAACTTCAGCAGTAACTTGTACACCTCTTGCTTTAGCATCCCTAACTAGTTCAACAGCTCTTTTAGTGCTTACATGTGCTATATGAAGCGGTGTTCCTGTCATTTCGGCTAGTCTAATATCTCTAGCTACTATAATATCTTCCGCTGCCGCTGGAATTGCATCTAACCCAGTAACCGTCGAATAATACCCTTCATGAACTACGCCATTTTCAGTCAATGTCTTATCTTCACAATGACTGATTACTGGTAAATCGAAAGCTTTAACATATTCTAATGCAAGCTTCATTAATTCCGAATTCATTACCGTTTCGCCATCATCAGAAATAGCAACAATTCCTGCTTCCTTCATAAATCCAATCTCTGCTAGTTCTTTTCCTTCCAAACCTTTAGTTATACTGCCAATTGGAAAGACATTTACTTTAGCATTAATTTTAGCTTTATCATTGATATAATTGACGACTGTAGCATTATCCACTACTGGTTCAGTATTCGGCATGCAAGCTACAGAAGTAAATCCTCCTGCTGCGGCACTCTCTGTTCCACTTTTAATATCCTCTTTATGTTCAAAGCCTGGCTCTCTAAGATGAACATGCATATCTATTAATCCTGGCGTCACTATCTTATCTGTCGCGTCAATAACTTCTGCTTCTGGAGCATCAATCTCCTCAGCAACCTCTGTAACTTTCCCATCTCCAACTAAAAGATCTAATTCTTCGTTTAAATCATCAGCCGGACTAACTACTTTACCACCTTTAATTAGCAGCTTTTTCAACGCGCTCACCTCCAGTTAATAAGTACAATAATGCCATTCTAACTGCCACACCATTAGGTATCTGGTCAGTTATTACTGAATCTTCACCATAAGCAACCTCCGGCATAATCTCGATTCCGCGATTCATTGGTCCCGGATGCATTACGGTTATATCATCATTGGCTAACTTTAAAACTTCTTCATCTATTCCATAAAACTTAGTATATTCACGTAAGCTTGGTAAAAATCCGCTTTCCTGTCTCTCCAACTGTATTCTTAAAATATTAACTATATCTACACCTGTTAATGCTTCATGAAGATCATAGTAGATTTCTACTCCCATCTTTTCAAGCTGTGGTGGAATTAGAGTTGGCGGCCCAACTACCCTTACTTTAGCTCCTAATTTATTTAGAGCCCAAATATTTGACCTTGCTACTCTACTATGTCTGATATCTCCTACAATCAAGACTGTCTTTCCTTCTATCTCTCCACACTTCTCACGAATAGTATACATATCTAATAATGCTTGTGTTGGATGAGCATGAGCTCCATCTCCGGCATTTAAAACCGAAGCATCTATTGTGTCTGCTAATAGATGGGGAGACCCCGGAATACTATGACGGATAATTACTGCATCAGCCCCCATGGCTTCCAAAGTCTGAGCCGTATCAACTAAACTCTCACCTTTTACTACACTACTTGTCGAAACCGATAAACTCATCATGTCAGCACTTAACCGCTTTCCAGCTAAATCAAAAGAAGACTTAGTTCTTGTGCTCGGTTCGTAAAAAAGGTTAATAATTGTTTTACCCCTTAAAGTCGGCACCTTCTTAATCTTTCTAGTAAATATCTCTTTCATTGATTCTGCAGTGTCTAAAATCAGCTTTATCTCTTCTTTAGTCAAATTCTTCAAACTCAAGAGGTCCTTATGCTTAAAACTCACTTGTGTATCACTCATTTTATTACCCCTCCTTATACTTATCATAAATTTTTATTATAAAAAAGCTCCTTACTGGGAACCCAATAAGGAGCTTTAACTCTAGCAAGAATAACCTTATCAGCCTCACAGGACTAATTTAAAGGAATCATATTAGATTTTATATTTTGAGACTGATTAAAAATTTTTTAATGCTCTAAATTAAGTGCACTCTCAACATTTTCATTTTTAATCGAATCTGCTTCTATCGTTTCAGATTCTGGCAGAACAATATTGAGTAAGATTCCAACGATAGCCGCTAATCCCATACCTGCTAATTCAACACCCAATCCTGGAATATTGAAAGCTAAACCGCTAATTCCAATTACTAAGATAGTAGAAACGATGACTAGATTTCGATTATCACTTAAATCTACTTTATTTTCAATTAAAGTTCTTAATCCAATCGCAGCGATCATACCAAAGAGTAAGATTACAATTCCACCCATTACTGCTGCTGGAATAGTTCTAATTAATGCTCCTACCTTCTGAATAAAACTCATTCCGAAGACGAAAGCTGCTGCTAATTCTATTACAATCGGGTTATGAACCTTAGTAAGCGCTAAAACCCCGATATTTTCACCATAAGTCGTATTTGGAGGTCCACCTAATAAAGCTGCAAATGCTGTTGCAACTCCATCACCTAATAATGTGCGGTGTAAACCTGGTTCTTCAATGAACTCTCTATCTACTGTCTTACTTAGTGCTAATACATCACCTAAGTGTTCTACCATAGTTACGATAGCAATCGGTGCTACAATTAAGATTGCTGGTGCACTAGCTGAAAATTCACTAATGCTTGGTAGTGAGAAGTTTGGAAGTGCAAACCAAGCTGCATTCTGTACTGCTGTCAAATCTACAATTCCAACAAAATAAGCAAATATATATCCAGATATAATTCCGATTAAGATTGGAATTACTTTTAATAATCCTCTAGCAAAAATACTAATTACAATTGTAACTGCTAAAGTGAAGATAGCCGTTGGTAAATGAACCGAAGCCATATCTTTAGCTGTTGGTGCTAAACCTAAACCGATAGTCATAATTACTGGACCAACTACCACCGGTGGCAAAAACCTTTCGATGAAATCTGTACCGATTGTTCTAATTACAGCTGACATTATTACATAAACTAGACCTGCTGTTAAACAGCCAAGCATTGCTCCCGCAATACCAAAAGATTCTTTCGCGGCAATGATCGGGGCAATAAAAGCGAATGAAGAACCTAAATAAGCCGGAACACGTCCTTTAGTAATTACATGAAAGATTAGTGTACCTACTGCCGAAGTAAATAATGCTACCGAAGGATTCAAGCCTGTCAAATTTGGAACCAAAACTGTCGCTCCAAACATAGCAAACATATGCTGGACAGCTAAAATCATTTTTCTTGACGTTGATAATGTTTCATTTCTTAGACTCTCTTTTTTCATCTTAATCAGCCTCCTAAATTCAAAGTTGAAATATATAAAAAACCTCCTCATAGCCACTATGCAGCCATAAGGAGGTTTAATTACTCACTAACATATCCTACCTAAATAAGATAAGTAAGATTCCTCACTCCTTACTAGCCTCACAGGACTAATTTAAAAGAGTTCTTTATCAAATTTTATTCTTCTTCATCTATATATTCATTTAGTACAACCATGTCTTCCCCATCTATTTCTTCAAGCTTAACTTCTATAACTTCTTGTTTAGAAGTCGGCAAGTTTTTACCGATATAATCAGCTCTAATCGGCAACTCTCGATGCCCGCGATCAACCAAAATCGCTAACTGAATAACTTCTGGTCTTCCTAAATCAACTAAAGCATCTAAAGCAGCTCTAACTGTTCTTCCTGTATATAAAACATCGTCTACTAAAACAATCTTCTTATCAGTAATATCAAAGGATATTTCCGTTTGATGTACTATTGGTTGTTGAGCCACAGTAGTTAAATCATCACGATAAAGAGTAATATCTAAAATCCCTACTGGTACTTCCTCTCCCTCAATCTCTGCTATCTTATCAGCAATTCTTTGAGCTAGAGGAACTCCTCTTGTTCTAATTCCAATAATCGCCAAATCTTCTAAACCTTTATTCTTCTCCAAAATTTCATGAGAAATTCTTGTTAAAGCTCGCTGAATTCCCTGTTCATCTAAAATATCCTTTTTGTATTTTAGCAACCTAACTCCTCCTAGTTAAACAAAATTAGACATAAAAAAACTTCTCACCCTGAGCAAGAGTAAGAAGGTAATAGTTCAAATCTATTAATTCCCCTTACCAGCCTCACAGGACTAATTTAAAAGGACTTTATTTACATTTTTTAACTATACTTTTTTTATTCATATAAAGTCTAACACACCTTAACTTGATTGTCAACATCAAATTAAAGATTCAGACTATTCTTGCTTTACTAATTAAAATTTTGCTTATTATTATTTAAATAAGCGAATTTCATAATTTAACTGATTATACTTGAAAATTACTCTTTTAATTAATATTATTCATAATTATCAGTGATAAAATTAGAAAATTTGTCGATACTAATAAATAAGTTGCTACTAAATAATAAAGGGAGTGATTAAAGATGCCAAAAGGAGATTTAGCTTTAAAAGTAGACCCAGAAGCATGTATCAGTTGTGGTCTATGTATCGAAACTTGTCCTTCAGTATTCGAGTGGGATGATAATGAAAAAGCAACAGCAATAGTAGATACTGTCCCAGAGAAAGTCGAAGGTGATGCTATCGAGGCACAAGAAGGCTGCCCTACTGACGCAATTGTTGATGCTTAGGTTTTAACTAGACTAGAACTCTGTATTTGCAGGGTTCTAGTCTTTATTATTTTGTATAGTGAATTTTACAATTACGATATAAAGAGAACTTTATTTGACCACTCATAATAACAAAATCACAATTTCCTATTGACATACTCGGATATAACATATATAATTAATGCAACAATAACATTAATTCCTATCAGAATACCCGACATTAAGCCTAATACTAAAATCTAACAAATAGTTTTGACGAAATGGAGGTTCTATATATGCTAAAAATTGAGCAAATTCATAAAAGTTTTGAACAGAAAGATGGTTCAAAACTGAAAGTACTCGAAGATATAAATCTTGAAATTAAAGAAGGAGAATTTGTCTCCCTCTTAGGTCCATCTGGTTGTGGTAAATCAACTATGCTTAATATAATTGCTGGTTTAGAAGACTCTACTTCTGGTCAAGTATTAGTTGAAGATGAACCAGTAACAGAACCAGATTCTCAGCGAGGAGTAGTCTTCCAAGACTCCGCCCTCTTCCCTTGGTTAACAATCTTAGATAACGTTAAATTTGGACTTAAAGATAAAGAGCTCACTTCAAAAGAAGCCGAAGAAAGGACTTTAAAGTACATAAAGAAAGTTCATCTTACTAAATTTATTGACTCCTATCCTCATCAATTATCCGGAGGAATGAAACAAAGAGTAGCAATTGCCCGAGCATTAGCCATGAATCCTAAGATTCTTTTAATGGATGAACCTTTCGGTGCTTTAGATGAACAAACAAGAATGATGTTACAGTATGAATTACAAAAGATTTGGTTAGAAACAAAAAAGACCATCATCTTCGTTACACATAACATTCGCGAAGCAGTACATTTATCCGATAGAATAATTGTCTTTGGCACCCAACCAGGCAAAGTCAAAGAAATCTTTGAAGTTAAAGCAGCACGACCAAGAAAGACAAATAACAGTTATTTACTACATCTAGAAGATAAAATTTTAGATGTACTTAAAGAAGAAATAGAAAAAGTAATGAAGGAGGAAATCGGCGATGAATACAACTTTGAAGAGAACCCTCTTCCTTGGGATCCTGATCGCGATCTGGGAAGTAATATATAAATTACAAATCTGGCCACCAATCCTTTTCCCTTCTCCAATTGAAGTAGGAACTACCCTTTACAATGGATTTATTGATGGCTCCTTCTTAATATCGTTAGGGTATAGTTTTAAAAGATTATTAATTGGCTATAGCATTGCCGTAATTATCGGTACTATTCTAGGGCTTTTAATTGCTTCTTTTAAAACTATCGATGAAACATTAGGAGCACTTATCTTAGCATTACAAAGTGTACCATCTATAGTATGGCTTCCGTTAGCTATCCTCTGGTTTAATATGGGTGAAGCAGCAATAATCTTTGTGGTAGTCTTAGGAGGTACCTGGAATATGGTTATTAACTCTGCTGCCGGAATTAAGAATGTAGACCCACTATTAATTAAAGCCGCAAAAACTATGGGAGTCAAAGGACATCAATTATTTTTTCGCGTAACTCTTCCTGCTGCTATCCCCCACTTAATTACAGGCATGAGGCTTTCTTGGGCATTCTCCTGGCGAGCATTAATGGCCGGTGAACTCTTAGGTAGCGGTAGAGGCCTTGGACAAATCTTAATGTGGGGTCGAGAGATGGGTAATATGAGTATGGTCATCTCTGTAATGATCATTATTGCTGTACTTGGTACATTAACTGACAACCTATTATTTAAGATTATCGAAAACAAAGTTTTAGAACGCTGGGGGTTGTGATTAGTTGACAATTGATAATTTACAATTGACAATTAAAAAGCTTTAAAAGCTTAAATAATTAGACACAGACTAACACAGACAAGGAAGGCACAGACTAATAGTTAACAGATTACAATTAAGACCTTAAAATACTCTGTTGCTTTTAGTATGATAGTTTTCTACTGAACTATTGCCCAGTCTACAAGACAAGACTGGTCATAAGTTTATGATGATTACTACTTTTAGTATGATAGTTTTCTACTGAACTTTACTGACACTAAGTGTTGATAATAAAAAGTCTTGTGTATAGTCTAGTGTAAGTCTTGTGTCAAATAATTTTTAAGAATATTTATAAATAGGAGTGATATTTATGAAGATTAATAAGAAAATTTTACTTATCTCAATTTTATTAATAGGTACTTTAATTTTAGCTGGCTGTGGGGGAAATGGCAGCAAGCAAACTAGCGGAGAAGTTAAAGAGATTACTATCGGTTATTTTCCTAATTTAACTCATGCTCCAGGTATTATTGGTAAGACTAAAGGTTTCTTTGCTGAAGAATTTGGCAATAATGTTAAAGTTAATGTTAAGACTTTCCCTAAAGGCTCTTTACTTATGGATGCTTTAGCTACAGACCAAATTGATATTGGTTATGCAGGACCTGGTCCGGTTCTAAACCGCTTCTTACAAGGCGCAAAAGTTAAACTTTTAGCTAGTGCTAGTATTGGTGGTAATGTAATTGTTGGAGCTGGAGATAGTAATATTAAAAATCCAAAAGACTTAGCTAATAAACGTATTGCTACCCCTGGGCTAGCATGTAGTCATGACTTAGTTTTAAGGAAATTATTATGGAACAACAACCTCAAAATGGAAAGACGCGGTGGAACTATAGAACAGATCATGCAAAAACCAGCCACAATGATGGGATTATTTAAACAAGATCAAATTGATGCCGCTGCCGTTTCTGAGCCTTGGGCTGCAGTTATGGAAAAGAAGATTGGTGCTAAAGTCTTAGTTGATTGGAATGAAATGCCTTGGGAAGGAAGAATGCCGGCTACCGTTGTTGTTACTACAAGTAATTTTACTAAAAAACATCCAGAATTAGTTAAGCAATTCTTAAAGGCTAATGAAAAGAGTATTGAATTTATTACTAACAATAAGGATAAAAGTCTGAAGTTAATTCAAAAAGAGATTAAAAGAATTACTAGACAAAAGATAGCACTTGATATTTTAGATAGAGCCTTAACTCGTACTAAGTTCACTTCACAAGTTGATCCAAAAATAATTCAAGAATTAGCTGATATTTCTGGTGAGTTAGGTGTGATTCAAGGAGATACAGATTTAACTGGTTTAGTCGATACCACATTTCTAAAACAGATCAAAAATTAAGACTAAAATAGTCACTATATCTAAGCTTTAGGTATAGTGACTTATTCTTTATACGGAGGTTAGCACAATGAAAATTTCTAATAATATTGTAGATCTAATTGGTAATACTCCAATTGTTAAGCTTAATCATATCGTTCCTCCTAATGCAGCAAACGTATATGTTAAATTAGAATCTTTCAATCCCACAAGAAGTGTTAAAGCACGCCCAGCTCTTAATATGATAGAAGTTGCTGAAAAAAATGGTACTCTCAAGTCCAACGGAACCATTATCGAACCTACTAGCGGTAATACCGGTATCGGTCTAGCCATGGTCGCAGCTGTTAAAGGTTATCCTGCTATTTTAGTTATGCCCGAAGATGCTTCCGAAGAACGAATTAAATTAATGAAAGCTTATGGTGCTGATGTAGTCTTAACTTCTGCCGACGAAGGTATGAGCGGTGCAGTTAATAAGGCTGAAGAATTATTAAAAGAAATTGATAATAGCTTCATGCCTAATCAGTTTCAAAATCTAGCTAATCCTGATGCTCACCGCCACACTACTGCAAAAGAAATTTTAGAGATATTTGATGATAATCTAGATATATTTGTCAGCACTGCTGGTACGGGTGGTACTGTCAGCGGTACTGGTGAAGTTCTAAAGCACGAATTGCCTAACCTTAAAATATATATCGTTGAATCAGAAAATTCTCCAGTAATTTCCGGAGGTGAAGCTGGATCTCACCAGATTCCTGGTACTGGTCCCGGTTTTATTCCAGATACTTTAAATACAAATATTTATGATAGAATTTATAGAATTGTTGATGAAAATGCCTTAGAAACTGCTCGCCAGTTAGCCATTCAAGAAGGAATCTTAATCGGTCCTTCTGCTGGCGCTGCTATTCATACTGCCTTACAGGCTGCCAAAGAAGTAGGAGCTGGGAAGAATATTTTAGCTATGGCCCCCGATACAGGAGAACGATATTTAAGTACAGGAGTATTTAAAAATAACTCATAAAATAAAGGAAGTGCATATGCACTTCCTTTATACATTCTACTTCACTTCATAACTATAACTTATCTCAGTATCTGGTCTAATACTCTGCCACATACTTAAGCATAATTATGTATTCCTCAAACTTTCTAATATTCCCTGCATATCTTGCGGTAATTCTGCTTCAAACTCCATCCACTCATTCTTAGTTGGATGCTCAAATCCTAAACGATAAGCATGTAATAATTGCCGTTTAGCACCTAAATTACTATTCCTATAACCATAGGTCTCATCACCAACTATCGGATTCCCTAAATAACTCATATGCACTCTAATTTGATGAGTTCGTCCAGTTTCAAGCTTAACTTCTACCCAGGTATAATCGCCAAAACGCTCTAATATTTCAAATCTTGTCACTGCCTTCTTACTATTACTACTTGTTACCGCCATCTTTTTACGATCCTTTGGATCACGACCAATTGCTGCATCTATCTTACCTTTATTATGCTTAATATTCCCTTCTACCAAAGTAAGGTATCTTTTTTCAGTTTCACGATCTTTAAATTGCTGAGATAAATTCAGATGTGCTTGATTATTCTTAGCTACTACCATCACCCCCGTAGTATCTTTATCTAATCTATGTACGATTCCCGGTCTAACTTCACCACTAATTCCTGAAAGATTATTACAATGATATAACAAAGCATTAACTAAAGTTCCACTTTCATGTCCTGGAGCCGGATGTACTACTAAATCAGCCTGTTTATTAATTACTACTATATCCTCGTCCTCATAAATAATATTTAAAGGAATTTCTTCTGGCTCTAATTCTGTCTTTTCAGGTTCAGGAATATTTAACTCAACTTCATCTCCTAATTGTAGCCGATAACTACTCTTTGTGCCACTTCCATTAACCGTTACCTCTTCTTGATCTATTAATTCTTGCACATAAGTTCGTGATATATCTTCAACTTCTCCAGCTAAAAATTTATCTAATCGCTGCTGCACATCATCATCATTAATTATAAAATTCATTTCCTCTGCCATAATTATTCCTCCATTTCATCTAATCCATCTAAGATAATTGCCCAATAAAAAAAGATTCCAACTCCAACTACTATTGCTGAATCGGCAATATTAAATACCGGCCAAATCCTAAAATCTAAAAAGTCAATTACATAACCTAGTCGCACTCTATCTATTAAGTTACCGATAGCTCCACCTAAGCCTAACCCTAAAGCAATTTTGATTATTAATCCAGCATCCTTGGCTTTATAGTAAAGTGCTAATAAAATAATAATAACCAAACTAGTAGTAATTATAAAGAATAGACGTTGATTATTTAAAATACCGAATGCCGCTCCAAAATTTCTTACATAGGTTAAATGAAAAATATTATCAATAATTGGTAAAGACTCACCTAAATAAAAATGTTTAACCACTGTTAATTTTGTTACTTGATCTAAAACTAAGATTAATAGCGCCGTAATTAAAACAACCATTCTTACTTCCTCCATCCTATTTAGACATCTCTTAAATGCACTTTAATTTTAGCATAACTGGATAAAAAAAACAAGAGAGTTAGCCTCTCTTGTTCAAGCAACTTTCTATTCTTCAAACTTTTCTTCAAAGTCAGCCCCTTGCCTCATCTCTTCTTTAAATTCATCTTCAGTTACCTCAGCCATTTCTTCTTCCAATTTTTCGAATTCTTCCATTGACCTTAAATCCTCTAACTCATCTAATGCTTGTATATCTTCTAGCTCTTCAGCACCAGTAGTGGGCTGCCAATTTAAAATATTTTCATCACCAAACTCTTCATCTCCAGTTGTAAAGCCTTGGTCTGTAATTCTATCCTCCCAACCAACAATACCTATTGGTTCAGCAGCATCTATATAAGCATCAGCCTGTTCAACAGCATCAGCAACATCCGAAGGAGTATTAGATGTTCCATATTGAGCAACAGCCTGCCAACTATCCTCGGCATCAAAGCCAACATTGTCAGTATCATCTTTAAAAGCTCGTCCATAAGGAGCCAATGTATCTTCTTCTATCGGACGATCAGTAGTATTAGCAGTCAAATCATGAGCTTCTCTACAGTCACGACAGTAAGTGGTATAAGGTACTGCCTCTAATCTTTCTGGGTCAATCTTCTTTTGACAATATTCACAAACTCCATAATTCCCTTCTTCTAATTGTTCCAAAGCATCATCTACTTGCTTAAGTAGTTGATACTCATTATCCCGCAATCCTAAATCCTTCTCTCTCTCATACGTATTAAGTGCCTGGTCAGCCGGATGGTTATCATAATTTGAAAGCTCACTAGTCGATTCTCTAAGACTATGATCCAAGCCAGTATAGTTCTTATCTTCTAAATTTTTAATCTGTCCTATAAGTCTCTCTTTTTCTTCTAATAACTTCTGCTTATAGTAATCATCATTATGATAGCTCATCATTTACTCGCCTCCTAATTTCATCTTCTACTACATTGGATTAGTTTTCTTTAATAGTTTTTGCAGTTAATTATGATTTATGCATTACAAGTTACACATTATAAATTCTGCTTAACTATTTTAACTAAACGAGCAATATACTCTCCAATTAACGGAAGATTCAAATCAGCTACCCTAAATAAAATTGATAAAAAGACCGCTCCTAATAAAGTCGCCCCAATAACTGCGCCAAACCCCCGAGCTAAGCCAGCTAAAAAATTAATGTAAATCATTCTCTTTGGTGAGCGAACTATCTCAATATATTCAGCAACACCAAACTTATGGAAATCTTCAACTAACTTCATTAATGTCTTTTTAATAGCAACTAATGTCTCTTGATCTATATCTTCTTCATCCAAATCTTTTAATTTATCTAAATCAATCTCTTCTTTCTCTTCATTATCATCATGCTCTTTATTCAATAAATTCCTCCTCCCTTCAGTAATTTAAAGTTCAATTGACAATTTACAGTTGACAATTATCTTTAAAAAGCCTTTTTGACACGAGACTTACACGAGACTAGCCACCAGACTTTAAAAAAACTAATAAATACTAAATCCACAACATAACAATATCAATCTATATTCTATTATTGCCAAATTTTAATTATTATTTATTTGTCTTTAGTCTGTGATAATCTGTGTCAAACTGTCTTTAACGGTCTTGATTGTAATCTGTTATCTACTCAATCTTAACCTTATATATATATTTTATTAAATTCGTTTCCACTTATTCCTATTTCACGTTCCTACTTCACACCGCGATAAAAGTGTCCCGTAGTATAATCTTTTCTTCTCATCTTAGCCTTTAACTCATTAAAATCAAAATCTTCGTTATTAATTTTAGCTTGGTAAGCACTAATGATTTCAATAACTTCTTCCCTATCCTCAAAAGTAAAATCAAGACGATAGCTTTGACAACCTGCCTCAGTAATCTCTGTTAAATAATCTACTAAGTATAATGTTTGACTATTATAAATAAATGTAGAACAAGTCCTTGGGTCTGTTTCAATAGGAGCAACCATTCCTTTTCGATCTAATAGACCATAATCGTTTTCTAGACACTCGCGGTTACAATCTTTATTAATATCAAAATCTGTTGCTACACTACCAATTGGACAATATTCAGTAACCATCATCGGTAAGTGTCCATAAACGATAAGTTCTTTGTCAATCTCATTATATTGAGTTAAACTTTTGATTTCTTTTAAATTAAGCTCAGGTGATAACACAACTCCTTGATAACCCTCTTGTTGCCAATGTTTAACCATATAACTATTAAAATTATTAACCGAATAGTCAACAATTAACTCCTTACCAGTTCCTTTTAATAGCTGAGCAACACCTAATTGTGAAACTAGATAACCATCTACATTACTTGCCTCTAACTTACTAATTTTCTCTTTGACTTCCTTCATTTCATCCTGACGAGCAATCTGTGGTAACTTAATAAATAATTCTGTATCATAATTAATAAATTTTTGAGCTAACCTTTCTATATCATCTATATTATCATCTATATTTAACCCTTTACTATCACAATAAATTCTATCTACTCCTAATCTTAAAAGATCGTTTAAATAATCTAATTCTTTAAGATAGACCGTTAATTTACATTTATCCTCTCTTTTAGCATCTTTTAATTCAAAATATTCTTCTTGCAAGCTATTATTACGAGAATTTACAATGAATTGCTTACTTCTTTTTTGATTCAACTTTTCTATCGCTTTACGACGCAGCTCATTTATTTTAGAGATAGGTACAAATAAATTATAATCAACATCCAACTCTAAATTTCCAAATTGATAAGGAGTATTACCTAATTTATTCAATTGCTCTCTAAAGTCTTCTTCCGTAATTGGTTGCTTTCTAGCCTCTTCTGGAATAAATTCACTAGTTACCGACACATAATGTCCTTCCTGCTCCCAAATATTAAGCTGCATTGGATCGCCTAAATTAGCAATTAACTGCCCATAAATCTCTATCTTTTTCATAGTATCTGGTTGCTCATAACTTTTCTGTAAACCACTTAACAACTCTTTATCCGATGTACGATAAACTAAATCTCCTACTTTAATTCTACCTCTAACATTAATTGTTATTATATCTTCTGATAATAGTTCAAAATTAGATAAGGTAAGCCCAGGATTTCTACCATCTTCAGTCCAAATTTCAATTCCATCACCAGAATTAAGCTCTGTACTTAATTTTATTTTGCATTCTTTACTTCTATGATCATAATTAATTACTTCTCCAACCTTTATCCCCCAATTTTTAGGTCGCTCATAACTAATTAAATCTAAATCTTCTTTCCCAAGATAATATCCAGGAATAAAACCACCGCGATTAAATATCTGTTTAATATCTTCTTTATCTTTCTCACTAACTCCATAGCTTTGCTGTCTATTTTGTAAATAATTATCAATATATTTGCGATAATTCTTTATTACCAATGCAGTATATTCTGGTCGCTTCATCCTTCCTTCAACTTTAAGCGATCGAATTCCGACGTCAATTAAATTCGGTAAAATCTCTAAGGTATTGATATCCTTAGGACTAAGTAAATGACTATTAGTATATTCTTTCCCGACTACCACTTCATCTTCTAGCTCAACCAAAGTATAAGGTAAACGACATGGCTGAGCACAACGACCACGATTCCCACTTCTCCCACCTATTAAACTACTCATAAGACATTGTCCTGAATAACAGACACATAAAGCCCCATGAACAAATGTCTCTACTTCTAATTTAGTCCCTTTTATAATCTTTTTAATTTCATCTAAAGATAACTCACGAGCCAAAATCACTCGTGAAAATCCCAGATCTTCTAAATACTTTGCTCCTTCTAAATTATGTATAGTCATCTGCGTACTCCCGTGTAATTCTAAATCTGGAAATGCTTCATTGATTAAGCGAGCCACTCCTAAATCCTGTACAATTACTGCATCTACCCCATAATTATAGATCTTTTCTATGAACTTAAGTACATCTCTAACTTCATCATCTTTATATAAAGTATTAACCGTAACATAAACCTTAACTCCACGAATATGAGCGTAATTAAAGACTTCTTTCAATTCATCTACAGTAAAATTTTGAGCATTTTCACGGGCATTAAAAGCTTTCCCACCTAAATAAACAGCATCACACCCATTCTGTACTGCTGCATACAAACTTTCACGATTCCCTACTGGTGCTAATAATTCTGGTTTATCCGAATGATAATTATACATTGCTAATCCTTGACTCCCTTCTAGTTTATATCATCACCAAGTACTTTTAAAAATATTTACCAATTATTATTGTATCTTATCGCTATAATGATTGCAATAAAAAAATAATTAACTAATCTCTGCACATTTTAATTAAATATTTCATAAAATATGGTAAATCAAAGAGGAGGTATGGGCAGCTACAACTTTCTTAACTTTTGGCGGTACTTTATTCCCAATTAATGTTGTAGTTCGACCTCAATTAGATAATACACGAGTTGGAGAACCGATTTTAAGAGGTCCTGTCCTTAGTGTAGAGTAGAATAAAAAAGGGCTGACACTTTTACTATTTTTAAGTGTCAACCCTTTACATAAAATAGCTCCTGAAGTAATAAATTCACCTCAGGAGCTATTAATTATCATTCTATTTAATTATAATCATTAACAAATGTCAATCTTAGCTAGCTACTTCTTCAGCCTCTTCAACTAATCGCTTAGTGTCACGAGCAATTACTAGTTCTTCATTAGTAGGCACCACTATAGCAATATTATCAGAATCATCAGTAGTGATTACTTGCTCTTCGCCACGCATATCGTTCTTCTCTTCATCTAAAGTAAGACCTAGATAATCTAATCCGTCTAAAATTTTAGCTCTAATATCGATAGCATTCTCACCAATACCAGCAGTGAAGACTACCACATCTGCTCCACCTAATACCGCAGAGTAAGAACCGATATACTTCTTCACACGCTGAGCAAAGACATCAATAGCTATCTGTGCTTGCTCGTTACCATTCTCTGCCTCTTCTCCAATATCTCTAAAGTCATTACTTACTCCAGATAAACCTGCTACACCACTCTTCTTATTTAATACGTTATCCATTTCTGCAGGCTCATAACCTTCATTTTCCATCATAAATGGTACAATCGCCGGATCAATATCTCCACAACGAGTTCCCATTACTAATCCTTCTAATGGCGTTAACCCCATACTAGTATCCATTACCTTACCACCTTTAACAGCAGCCATACTAGCTCCATTTCCTAAGTGACAAGTAATAATCTTTAAGTCTTCAAATGGCTTATCAAGAATTTCTGCTGCTCGTCTAGCAACATACTTATGAGAAGTACCATGGAAACCATAACGACGCACCCCATAGTCTTCATACCATTCATAAGGTAGTGCATACATATAAGACTTAGCAGGCATTGTCTGATGGAAAGCAGTATCAAATACTGCCACATCAGGAGTTTCAGGCATTAACTCTTGGCTAACCTGAATTCCTAATAAGTTAGGTGGATTGTGTAATGGCGCTAAGTGCTTAACTTCATCAATAGCATTATACACTTCATCGTCGATTAATGCTGAATCAGCAAAATTCTCTCCTCCGTGAACAACACGGTGACCAACAGCACTAATCTCATCCATACTATCAATTACTCCATAATCATCATCTAAAAGAGCATCGATAACCATCTTAATCGCTACACTATGGTCTGGAATTTCATTCTCAATCTTGACTTCTTCGCTTCCTACTGGTTCATGTGTCAAGAATGCACCATCAATACCAATTCTCTCTACAACCCCGCTTGCTAATGGCGACTCATCTTCCATATTGATCAACTGATATTTAGCCGAAGAACTACCACAATTCAAAACTAACACTTTCATAAATTTAGCCCCCTTATTAATTTAATATTTATTTAAAGATTCTTCTTCACAATTTAGCCCTCTTGTGACTTTCTAAACTGAGACTGAACTGCCGTAATCGCACTTACAGTAACAATATCTTCTACACTACATCCTCTTGATAAGTCATTAACCGGTAAAGCATTACCCTGAATTAACGGTCCAAAAGCATCAGCCTTAGCTAATCTCTGAACCAACTTATAAGCAATATTACCTGCGTTCAAGTCAGGGAAGATTAAAACGTTAGCCTTACCTGCGACATCACTATCTGGCGCCTTCTTAGCTCCAATTTCAGGTACTAAAGCAGCGTCTCCTTGCATCTCTCCATCAACTTGTAAGTTAGGTGCTTTCTCTTTACAGATTTCAGCTGCTTTTCTCATTCGTTCTACAATTGGGTGCTCTGCACTTCCCTTAGTAGAGAATGATAACATAGCAACAATCGGCTCTTCTCCAGTTAATACTTCAAAAGTATTGGCAGAAGAAATAGCTAATTCAGCTAGCTCCTCTGGAGTACCTTCTGGAAATACTCCACTATCGGCAAATAACATTTTGCCCTCTGCACCATATTCACAGTCTGGCACAATCATTAAGAAAGAACCAGAAACTATAGAGACATCATCTGATGTACCAATAATTCTGATTACTGGACGTAATACATTAGCTGTAGTATTTAAAGCTCCAGCAACCTTACCATCAGCTATCCCTTTCTTAACTAACATAGATCCAAAATAAAGTGGATCCTTCATCTGTTCTATAGCATCCTTTTTAGAAATCCCCTTATGTTTTCTTAACTCATAAAAAGTATCAGCAAAATCATCTAGCTTATCTGACTCTTCTGGATTGATTATCTCAGCTCCAGAAATATCTACTCCTTCATCGTCAGCTATCTGATTTAACTCCACTTCATCACCAACTAAAATAATGTCAGCAATATCTTGTTCTAAAATCTTAGGTGTAGCCTTAATCATTCTTGGTTCTGTACCCTCTGGCAACACTATAGTTTGCTTATCCTCTGCTGCCTTTGTTCTAATTTCTTCAACAAATCCCATCTTTAAATTCCTCCTTTTTCTTAAATGAAAATTAATTATCAAAATGCAATTTATTATATGAATGAATTATTAAATTTAAGGTATGATATCTATCTATGGATTAATATTTTTAAATTTTCTGAAAATTCAGATTAAGAGTAATAAAGACTTCATCCCTCCTTTCTAATCTGGGCCTTGTAATTAAATCATTAATTTAACACCAAACTTAATACTAAAAATTAAATTTCAAAAATATTATACCATCAATATTAAATTTTACCATCTTACATAACTATATTCTGTATTAAATAGATTATTCCTGCAAAAAATAGAAAAAATATTATATTTATTATAAATAATATGTAAGGACAAATTAATCTATGTTTATCTTATACAAAATTTCTATCTTATTATAGGAGAAAGTGGTCATTATAGAAGGAAATAATGATTCAATTAAAGAAATAAATAGTTACTTATTATTCTATTCTTCTATCCCTTTATTTGGGACTAAAATTAATTAAGGAGTCGGTATAATCCATGAAAGTAGTTGGCCTCATTACTGAATATAATCCTTTTCACAATGGACATCTATATCATTTAAATAAAAGCATAGAAGTTAGCAATGCTGATTACGTCGTTTGTATTATGAGTGGTAACTTTGTACAACGCGGTGAACCTGCTATTATAGATAAATGGACTAGGACTGAAATGGCTTTAAAAAATGGCGTTGACCTAATAATCGAACTACCAGTTACTTATGCTTTACGTAGTGCTGAATACTTTGCATATGGTAGTATTCAATTACTAAATAAGACTGGCATAGTTAACAAAATAGTATTTGGCAGTGAAATTGGCAGTATTAAACCGTTATTAGAAATAAGTGAAGTATTAGCCTATGAACCTGACCAATTATCAAACTTAATTCAAAAAGAACTACAAACCGGAATCTCCTTCCCTGAAGCAAGGGCTAATGCTTTACAAAAATATTTTACTAAGTTCAAAAATAGTTCTAGCTCTAAACAATTTAAAACTATTCTTAATAACCCAAATAATATCTTAGGCATTGAATATATTAAAGCCCTAATTAGAACAGAAAGTTCAATTCAGCCATTAACTATCAAGCGAAAAGATGCTAATTATCATCAAACAGAAATTAAAGGTAAGATAACTAGCGCTACTGCTATTCGTAAAGCAATTCTAAATAATAAAGAATTACAAAACCTAGATAATGTAGTTCCTAGTCATTCATATAATATTTTGAACGAAAGTTTAATGCAGAACAAAGGCCCTATTTCATTAAACGACTTTGAGTTATCAATCCTTACTCTACTACGCCGTATTTCATCTAATCAATTGCAGAAAATCGAAGACATTATCGGGGGCTTAGAAAATAGAATTAAAGATGCTGCCAATCAGACAGCATCCTTAAGTAAATTGATTTCTCTTATTAAGACCAAACGCTTTACCCAAACCCGAATTAAAAGAATACTAATTCATCTTTTATTAGATTTAAAAAAGAGTCTTCTTCAAGAGTTTGATAAGAATGGCGGTCCCCAGTATTTACGCATTTTAGGCTTTACTGAAAAGGGACAAGATTTACTAAAAATAATGAAAGATAAAGCTGAATTACCAGTAGTTAATCGTACTGCTAATCATTACAAGAATAACTATCAACCTAACTCTCTTAAAGAGAAGATGTTAGCTTATGATATTAAAGCTACTGATATATATTCTTTAGCTTATATGAATAAAGAATACCGCCATGCTGGTCAAGATTATAAACAACCAATTATTCTAAAGAATTCAAAAAATTAATGGCATCTTCAATATTCTCTACAGAAACTACCTTTAATTGAGTAGCAGTCTCTTTAGCTCTTTGATAATTATTCTTAGGTGCTAAAAAGATATCTACTCCTTCCTTCTCCGCAGCTAATACCTTCTGACTAACTCCACTAATCTCTCCTACTTTTCCATCAAGTGCAATTGTACCTGTCCCAGCAACATCTTTGCCATGGGTCAAATCCTCTTCAGTTAAGTGATTTAATATTTCTAACGTAAACATCATACCTGCAGACGGACCACCAATATCACCGGAATCAATTTCAATATCGACTGGAAATTCATAGGAACGCTTATAAGATGAAATCAAAACTCCTAATGAAGGCTTTCCTGGGCTCTCTTCAATCTCCTTCGTCTTAATCTTATATTCTTTTGTCTCCTCTCCTCTCTTGACTACAACCTCTACCCAATCTCCAACCTCTCTATCCCTAATCTTACTTACTACTTCAGTTAAAAGTTCTACTGGTTCACCGTCTATTTTGGTAATAATATCTCCTTTCTTTAACTTACCTTTTGCATTACTTTTTTCTAGGACTTGAACAATTTTTGCTCCTTCACCAGTTATTTTTGGATCATATCCTGCTTGCTTCAAAGCAACTGCCTTTGCTTTCAATTGACTCTCTTTCATAACTTCCTTCATCATCTCAAAGTATTCTTTAGGGTCTACTCCTGAGGGTAGCTGTTGTTTTAAAGGCGTCAATGCTAACCCTTTAGGTTTAGTCAAAGAAACATAATAATACTCTAATACACTAGCTGGCTCTAAAGAAACCGCAGTTAATCTAAACTTACCTTTAATCCTGTCCTGATGTCCATCTTCTACTGTCACCAACGGTCCTAATTCTTTGGCTATTCCTGGAGCTTCTATGTAATAATCAGTAGGCCAAATCGCTGCCAAAGTTACTACCACAAAAATTATTAGAATGATTGTCATTATTTTTTTAAGCCTTATCACTCGAAATCTCGCCATTCTCCTCCCACCTTTCAATCAATTCTTTAATCTCTGGCACTGCTGCCTTAGCAGCTTTAATGCCAGCTTCTACACATTCTTCTGCTTGCTCTAAAGCTGTTGAAGGCACATGCCCTACTTCAGGTCTAATTATCACATCGGCATCTATTCCTCTATACTTAACTATCTGTTCTTCCATAATTCCTATCGCCTTTGTAATAATGTCAAATATATTACCTACCTTACTATCACGGTGAATATTATAGCTTACATCAACACCAATAATAATATCTGCTCCAAACTCCCTGACTACATTGACTGGAATCCGATTTAAAACTGCTCCATCAACTAATAGTCTATCTTTAATTTGGTAAGGTACATATACACCTGGAATAGAAATACTTGCCCTAATAGCATCAGCAACTAACCCATCAGTAATGACCACTTCTTCTCCCTTCTCAATATCTGTAGCCACTACTGCAAAAGGTAAATCTAAATCGGAAAACTTTTTATTTTTAGTCAACAACTGAACAAACTCTTTTACTTTATTACCAGCTATTAAGCCTTGCCTAGGTACAGTTATATCAGTTACAAGATCCCAATCCATCTGATATGATAACTGCTCTAAACGTTTTAAATCCATACCAACAGCATAAAAGCTACCTATCATACTACCAATACTAGTGCCCGCTAAATAATCTATATTAATTCCTTCCGCTTCTAATGCCTTTAAAACTCCAATATGAGCTACCCCTCTAGCTGAACCTGCCCCTAAAGCTAAACCGATTTTAGGATTCCTCTCCACTGCCATCACCTCAAGCCAATAACCTGTTGCCACTCAAGTTATTATATTATTATATTATCTACATCATTAAAACAGTATACTTGTTTTTATATTATTTTTTTAAAAAAAAGATTCTTCCTGCATAAATACAAAAAACACTTCTATTTCAATCTTCTTATAAATTAAAGTATTTGCTAATAAAAGCTAATTTGACAATCATAAAATAAATTAATCGGCCTTATAGTCTTATAATGAATATTGATTAATACTTAAATATATACTATAATACATGACTGTAGTCAATAAAAATAATATATTTCTTGGCGGGGTAGCTCAGTTGGCTAGAGCATACGGTTCATACCCGTAGTGTCCGGGGTTCGAATCCCTGCGCCGCCACCATTTTATATTTGAATTTAAACTACATATTAAAAAATGACCCCAAGATTTAAATCTTGGGGTTTTATAATTAATAATTATCTTCTAAATATTCAACTATTCTACTCGAATCATAGACTACTGTTCCATCGCTATCTTCTAATACTGGTACCTTAATCTGACCAGATAATTCTTTTATCTTAGTGCGTTTAGCTCTATCCCTAGATACTTCTACTGTTTCATAATTTAAATTTAATTCATCTAATTTTTTCCTTACTTTTATACAAAATGGACAAGTTTCAAATTGATATAATTTTATCATTCTATCCCTCCCCAATAATGAAAATAGCACAGGTCTAACTCGTTATACTATTATGATAAATTCTTGCTTAGCAATTAAAATCCTGCCTATAGATAATTATTTTTTTAATTTTATCAATTTATTCTATCCCCAAAATATAAAGTGTATTCTTATCACCAATTAAATCATCTTGTAATCCATAAATATATTTAAACTCTTTTATAGCTTCTATAGTCTGTTCACCAAACCTGCCATCCGTTCGCCCAGCATTAAACCCATATTCCCTCAATTTCTCTTGTAATAATAATACATCTTTGCCTGCTTGATGCGGACGAAGATTATGAGTTATCTCAATGGGGTCTCTTCTGCCAATAATTTTAACTTTAGTTCCTACTTCAACCCAAGGATAAAGAACTTTAACATCACGATTAAACATTCTGATACACCCTTTACTAGCCGCTCTACCAATAGAACCTGGTTGATTAGTACCATGAATTCCGTAATTCCCCCAAGGCACATTTAATCTTATCCATCTAACTCCTAATGCACCACCACGACGAACATTCTTACTGATTACTGTCCACTCACCTACTGGAGATTTAGTCGATGGCTTACCGATAGCTACGGGAAATGTTTGATATTTTTCTCCATCTACATATACTATTAATTGTCGAGCATAACCATCTACTACAATTAAAACCTCTCCTTCTGGTGGACTCTTTTTATCAACTTGAATTGTAGTTGGTTTTTTCCCTAAAGCTTTAGCTAACTCTAGCCATAGATGTTTTTCAGCCTTACCTGTTACCGATAAACCTCTCTCCTTTTGAAACTCCTTAACAGCAAGATAGGTATTCCAATCGTAGATTGAAGTTAATTCATCTTCATAAAACCCTAAATCTTTCAATTCTTTTTGTAATTCTAACACATCGTTTCCTTTTAATCTCGGTTCTTGTAATGATAATTTTCTATATTCTTGGCAATCACAATTAAGTTCAGAATCTATTGCTAACCCTGTAGAAGTAAGTACAAAACAAAAGATTAAAATAAATATTATTATCTTTTTCAAACTTAATACCTCCTTCGTCATTATTTTAAATAGTTAATTTCTCCTCTGTGTAATCAATATTACTAATTTATTATTCACATAAGATCAAAATATTATTAAAATCTAAAATTATTTATATTAAGCGAATTTCATAATCAAAATTAGAGCATAATTAATTGATGTAAGCCACTTAAAAGCGGAATTTTTGGGCGTCAGCAATTAATTATGCAAGAACCTTATATTATAAAAAAAGATATACCTTATTAAGGTATATCAATAGACTAATTAAAGTTTTTTAAATTAAAATTCTTTGAATTATAAAACTCTCTCAGCCTTTATTTATATTCTATCTTTAATCGGCGCCCAAGTTTCTTTAGTTAAGAAACTTTCTTCTACATTATCCTCCATCTCTAAAAAGCGTTCATAAGGGATACTAAATGATAATATATTCTTATCAACAAATTTTCTTGCCGAAGGATCTGTTAAACCGATAAGCGCTTTAGGAGTATCTGATTTAGATTGTTCAATTGGTTGAAGTATAGTACTGTGACAACCTGCTCCAAAAAAGGTAGTTACGTTATCTTGAGTCGGTTGGTCATAATTAGCAAAGAATGTTAAACCAGAAATTTGATCAGCATTTACTAAAAACACTATTACTTTTGGTTCTTCATCTTCAGTTACTTTATCTAGTGGCTTCAAAACAACATACTTTGTAGGAGTAGTAATATCAGGAAGACTATTAACAAAGTCCTTCGCATATTCTGGAGACTGCTTATAAAACTCGCCTTCCTTTTCTATATTTTCTCCTGTAGAAAGGAAGTATTCAATATAACCCTCCTCATACTTCTTAAAACCAAGGCCAGTTGCTCCACCTTGACAGCCATGAGTCTTCTCATCAAACACAGCCGTCTTCCCTTGGGCTGCTTTGTTTAACATAGCAATAACACAGCCCCATCTACCTTCTTTAAATTGTAAAGCATCTTCTGGCTTCTGGTCAGTCCATAATACAGCCACGGGTGAAGTCTTTAAGTTGATAGCTTCAGCAATCTTACTCTTCATCACGTTCACCTCCTTTCTAAGAGTTTATAGTTTATAAGTTTAACTTTAACATCATTCTTCTTTATTTTAAAAGTCATTCATTATCAGAAACTAATTCTGGTTCTATCATTCTATCATCGACGATTTTGTCACTCCAATCTGTAACCTTAAGCCAAGTGACACCTATTAAAGCACCAACTATATTCGAAATAGCAACTGCCCACCATAAACCAAACTGCTGCCACTTAAATGTATAAATGAGAATATAGGCTAATATTAATCTAAAAACCCACAATGTTAAACTAGAAATAATCATCGGTGGAATCGTTCTCCCAGCACCTTTAAAGACACCATTACCTACATACATAACCCCAGTAAAACCAACAGTTAGCCCCACTATCCTTAAAAACTCTGTTCCAAATTTCAATACTTCTGGTTCCTTATTAAAGATACTAATTATCATTTCTGGACTTATTACTAAGATTAATCCAATTAATGTCAATCCAATAAATGCTGTACTTATACTTATAAATGATGTCTTTTCTGCTCGCTCTTCTTTATCAGCACCAATATTCTGCCCTACCATAGTAGTAGATGCCGCTGAGATTCCAAAAGCAAGAATGATAGGTAAATTTATAACTCGATTAACAATCCCGTATGCTGCTAAGGTCATTGTACCAAAAGAAGCAACTAAATTTGTCATAAATAATTGACCTAGTGCTACCATTGACTGTTCTACTGAAGAAGGAATCCCAACTTTAATTATCATTTTAATTATCTCTAAATCTGGAACCATATACTTCAATTTTAATTTTAAGCCTTTTATACCTCGTACTAATAAGACTAGAGCATAAATAGTCACTACTGTTCGTGAAAAGATTGTAGCAACAGCTGCACCTTGGACTCCTAATTCAGGAAAGAACCCAACACCAAAAATCAATAAAGGATCTAAGATTATATTTAATATAACAGAAACCACCATCATAATTGCTGGAGTAACTGTGTCTCCTATACCCCTTAATGTAGAAGAAAAGATAAAGAAACCAAACATAAAAGGCATTCCAGCAAAGATTATCTTTAAATAACCAGCTGCTTCGTTAATGATTGCAGGTTCAGCCCCCATTAAAACAATCATCTTTTCAGCTAATAAAAAACCTATAATACCAATAACGATTGAAATAACTTCTACAAAGAGAAATAATTGACCTAAAACCCTATGAATTTGGTCATAATTATTTGCACCTTTATATTGAGCAATTATAGCCGTACCCGCAATAGTTAATCCAACCCCTATTGCTATCATTAAAAATACTAAAGGAAAACTTATTGAAATAGCAGCCACTGCCTCCGCCCCTACTTTTCCTACCCATAAAGTATCAACTAAGTTATACAGTGTCTGTAATAATTGACTAGCCATTATAGGTAATGCTAACTTCAAAATTGCTTTCAATATGGGACCATCAGTAATATAATTAAAGTCATTGAATTTTTCTGTATTTGTCATTTGAATTTAATCCTCTCTCTATTCCTATTTATCATTTAATATCCCATTAAAGATGAAATTTTTTAAGATCTGATTTGTTCTATCTAGATTATTACCTAAGAATAACTCTTCCTCCCTAGATACCATAATATTAATCCCCATAAATGCTAATGCTGCTATATGTGAATCAACTAAACTAAACTCTTTATTATTAATTCCTTGTTGAAAGATTGCTGACAATAAATTTATATTTTTATCTTTCAATGTCAAAATTCTTTCTTTACATTCCTTATCTATTCCTTCCTGATTACTCATTAACTCTCTAATAATAGATTGGTGTTTATTAAAGAAAGTAGATTGATTATCGATTATATATTCAATCTTTTGATGAGTATTTAATTCTTTATTATCTCTAACCTCTTCTAAAAAATTAAAATACTTATTTAAATTTCGTTCTATAATCCCATTAAATAATTCATTCTTACTTGAAAAATGCCAATATAAAGTTCCTTTTGCTACCCCAGCTTTTTCAGCTATTAAATCCATAGTAGTCTTATGATAGCCATAATTAGCAAATAACTCTACTGCTACTTCTATAATTTTATCCTTAGTTTTCATATTTGCCACCCATTCCTTGTTAAATATACTTATCAACCGACTGGTCAGTCTAGAAATATTATATCTTAGTTTTTATTATATGTCAATGATAGGGATAAATATATATTAATTAACGATTAACAATTGTGACTTTTTACTTAATATTAATTTAAACGTTTCTAAAATGTTCC
>Ga0079294_100029_pt1 | contig 38906 bp, 36 predicted proteins | sample Wag4S2014_12_3_FD_74790 | JGI IMG/M metagenome (GOLD analysis project Ga0079294, IMG submission 74790) | Deep subsurface shale carbon reservoir microbial communities from Ohio, USA - Utica-2 Time Series 2014_12_3 | ecosystem: Environmental > Aquatic > Deep subsurface > Shale gas/oil reservoir >... | reverse complement strand
GTCCTGAGATTAGCTCACCACGTCCTGTGGTTCGGCCATATTTTCGGCTCCTACTCACCAAGATGTTGACCGAAAAATGTATGATTTGCTCAATATGACCTTTTTGTGTTCTAATCATATCATTGATTAATTAATAAAATTTCGAAGCTAGGGAGGATAAGTAATTGAATACAACTCTAAAGTTAACTGCTCAGGCAAAGATTAATCTAATTTTAGATGTAATAGGTAAGCGTGCAGATGGTTATCACGAAGTTGAGATGATTATGCAGAGTATAGATTTAGCCGATGAATTATCATTTACTAAGATAGATAAAGGGATTGAAATAGAGGTAGATAATCCTCAAGTACCAACAGGTCCTAAAAACTTAGTCTATAAAGCAGCTAAGCTTCTATTTGACGAATACGGACTTACAGGTGGGATAAAGGTTGGGATAAGTAAGAATATTCCGGTGGCAGCTGGATTAGCAGGAGGGAGCACTAATGCTGCGGCTACTTTGGTAGCAATTAATCGATTATGGAAATTAGAATTAACAAACGACCAATTAATTAGTCTAGGTGCAAAGTTAGGAGCAGATGTGCCCTTTTGCATAGTGGGAGGAACAGTCTTAGCAACCGGAACAGGTACTGATTTAGAACCATTAGAAGTTAATCCAGAACTGAATTTAGTATTAGTAAAACCACCATTTCCTGTTTCTACTGCTGAAATATATCAAAGCTTAGAGCTCGATAAGATAAGTCAGCATCCTAATTTAGATAGGATGTTAACTGTGCTTAAAGAGGGTGATGATTTAGAGATTATTTTAGCCACTAGCAATTTGTTAGCTCAAGTGACTATGGAACGTTATCGAGAACTAAAAGAGTTACAGGAACTATTGGAAAATGCAGGAGCAAAGAAGGTTCTTATGTCGGGTAGTGGCCCTACTATGTTAGGTTTTACTGATGATTTTGATACAGCTAGGCGGATAAAAATTAGACTGAAAAAGCGATTGCCAGAAGAATTTATTATAAGAACGACTAAAACTACTCCTCACGGCATAATCATCAAATAAAAAGGAGAATGTAGAGATGAAGTATAATGCTGTCGTTTTAGCAGGAGGGAAGAACAAAGACTTAATAACCGATGATTTGACCGTAAATTATGAGGCATTAATTCAAGTGATAAAAAGACCGATGATCGCCTATATCTTACAAGCATTGCTTGCTGCTAAAGGAATTAATAAAGTAGTAGTGGTTGGGCCTAAAGAGGAAGAAAAAATGTTATTGGCAAATGGAGCAGACCTAGTAGTGGGGAGTAAAGAGAGTATAGTTGATAATATAGAATTAGGTTTAGATATGATTAAGAGAAAATTTGAGGAGAGTCAATATACATTAGTGATTAGCTCAGATATTCCATTAATTACTGCTAATGCCATTAATGCTTTTATTAATGACTGTGAGAAGTTTAAAGGAAGGTTTGGTGTCTATTATCCAATCATTCGTAAAGAAAAAAATTTAGCCGCTTATCCGCACTCAGCAAGGACTTATGTAAAACTAAAAGAAGGAACGTATACTGGTGGAAACTTAGGGTTGATAAGGTCAGAAATAATCAATAAATCAGCAGATTTAATGGAACGCATAATGGCTAATCGTAAGCATCCTTTAAAGATGAGTAGAGTATTAGGTTTTAAGTTTGTAATTAAGCTTCTGTGCGGCAGATTATCATTAGTGGAATTAGAGAAAAGAGTTTCTAACTTAATTAATGACCGTTGTAAAGCGGTCATTACTGATTATCCAGAATTAGGTTTTGATGTTGACAAGCAAGAGGATTTAGAGATAATTCAAAATCTATGCAGGACTTTACCTAATACTTAAAGAAACATGAACAAAACGATAAACTGAATAGTTATTGTTCGGAAGGAGTGCCAGAAATAACGATGAAGATGCGGAGAAGCGAAAGAATTGTAGCAATTACTAAAATTTTAATCGATAAACCATATAGGCTATTCTCTTTAAGCCACTTTACAGAGAAGTTTTCAGTTGCTAAATCAACTGTAAGTGAAGATTTAGCTATTATTAAGAGGGTATTAGCAGCAGAAGAGATGGGTAAGATTGAGACATTATCAGGTGCTGCCGGTGGTGTTAGGTTCATTCCCAATAAAGCGAGCCAAGATATTAAAGAGACAGTCAATCTTTTATGTGAAGAGTTATCTGATGCCAAACGAATTCTGCCGGGTGGATTTCTATACATGACAGACCTTATCTTTTCCCCGGAATTAATTATGGAAGTAGGTAAAATCTTTGCTACGAAATTTGCAGATTTAGAAGTGGATTACATAATTACTATAGAGACTAAAGGGATTCCTATAGCATTAGCTACTGCGAGGGCTATGAATCTACCGGTAGTTAGTGTACGAAAGGATACTCGGGTAACAGAAGGTTCAGTAGTAAGTATCAATTATGTTACTGGGTCATCTAAAAAGATAGAGACTATGTCTTTATCTCGTAGAGCTTTACCGATTAATTCTAAAGTAGTTATTATTGATGATTTCATGAAAGCTGGAGGGACAGCTAAAGGCATGTTGGATTTAATGCAAGAGTTTCAAGCTGAAGTCTTAGATATTGGCGTATTAATGGAAACTGCTGAACCATCAGAGAAGTTAGTTTCCGATTATACCTCTTTAATAACTTTAGAAAAAGTAGATGAAGTGAAAGAGGAAGTTATAGTTAAACCAAGTTCTTGGGTGTGAAAGATTAATACGCCCTTAGAACTCCAGGGACGTATTAATCTTTAAGACTATGAAGGAATTATAAGATTTCAGCAACTATAGATTTACGTCGTTCATCAATAGCTTCAAAGTCCATAGCTTCTATGTAATATTCTTCTAAATCATCATGTAGGCTTTTAGCATTAGCAATTTTAGTGATTGCTTTAGAAATTAATTTATTATATCTCTCTTTAGCATTTAAAATTTCATCATTAAATTGGTCAACCTTTTCTTGGTCAACGCAGTCTAGCATATTAATGACTTGGTCACCTTCTCTAGTTGGTTCTATCTGATGAGGAGCGGTGCCATCAATTAAAGCGACATCAAGTTTAGGAATTATGATTGTATCTACACTTTCTGGGTCAAAAGAACAGTGAAAGAACTGTACATCATACCCTCTCTCTAAAGCAGCTTCAGCTACCTTTTGGGTTAAGGTTGCCTTGCCAGTACCCGGTCTACCTTTAATAATATAGCGATTCCTTATATTAGAGGTAATACTACTAAGATAATCTACAGGACCCTGTGGAGTTAAGGCACTAGCAAATAGACGGCGAGTTTGGCCAGCCTCTTCACTGATAGGTTGGGTATTAAAGAGTTTATCAATTACTTCGGTTGTCTTTTGATTAGCTTTTTGAAAGTCCATAGCTTTTATGTAGTAATCCTCCCATTCATCGTGAACTAACTTAGCCGTTGCTAAGTAGTCATAGGCTCTTTGAAATAGACCCCATATTTGGTCGTTTAAATCTTTAATCTCTTTTGTATACTCCTTTAAAAGCTCACGGTCCCAATATCGGCCTAAATTGATGATTTCATCAACTGCACCTGGATATTCAGGGTCTACCATATGAGGTGCAGTACCATCTAAGAATGCTACTTTAAGTTCTTTAATAACTAGACCGTCTAATGAGTTATTATCAGATGAACACCAGTGATATTCGATATTGAAGCCTTTCTCTATCATAGTTTCACCGATCTTTTTCATAAAAGTAGATTTACCAGTACCAGGACCTCCTTTAATAATGAAGATTCGATCAACATTATATGGTAAATATTCATAAAAAGAATAGAAGCCTTGAGCAGTATTGCCACCAGGAAATAGGTTAATAACTTGACCTTCTTTCATAATTATTTCCCCCTTATAACTTTAACTTGATTTAACAGTAATATAATATGCAAATAGATTTAAAGTGTGCGAAAATTATTATTAAGCAATTGACATGATGACTACTTTTTGTTAATATGTATGTACTATGGGGAGTATATCGTTAGAAGCGAGTGTATCCTAGAAACTGAAGGAGTTGAAAGTAGATGGCAGAAATAGATCCTAATACTCCAGTATATTCAATTGGAGTAGTCAAGGAAATGACTGGGTTGACTAGAAGACAGATTCGTTACTATGAAGATTCGGAGTTAATTAAACCAGCTAGAACTAAAGGGAATCAAAGGATCTATTCACAGAATGATATAGAAAAGTTAAATAAGATTAAAAAGTTGCTGGATAATGGTTTGAATATTGCTGGTATTCAGGAACAGTTAGGAACAGTTAAAGAAGAAAAAAATAAAGAAGAAGAGAAGATAGATGATGAATCTTTAAATGAAATTAGAGTAAGTAAAGAGAAGTTAACTTCTTTATATCCAGTCTCTAATCGCGCTAGTTTAGTAAAGCTATTAAGTGAAGACTTAGAACCAAAAGATAAATGATTAGTAAAGACTTCTTATCAATTGATAAGAAGTCTTTTTTTATGGACAACTACTTTAGAAAGGAGTCTTAGATGAAATTAGACTTAAAATTAAAAGGTGGTTTAGTAGTAGATGGTAGTGGTCAGGATAAATTTGCTGCTGATATCGGAATTAAGGATGGGATTATTGTTACTATAGGAAACTTGAGTAAAGATGCAGCAGTAGAGGAGTATGATATTAATGGATTTGTTGTAGCACCAGGTTTTATAGATATCCATTCCCATTCTGACTTTTCGTTGCTAGCCAATCCTTTAGCTAGTGGCAAGGTGTACCAAGGGGTAACTACTGAAGTTGTTGGTAATTGTGGTTCATCAGCTGCTCCTGTAACTGAAGAATCGAAAGGCTCAGTTATCCGTAACTTACAGGAATATAAATTGAATCTAAATTGGAATGACTTTACTGGTTATTTTAAAGAAATAAATAGAAAAGGGTGTGCTCTAAATATAGCTTCTTTAGTAGGTCATGGGCTCTTACGCAAATCAGTTATGGGTGATAAGACAGGTGAACCTACTAATACGGAATTAAAGAAGATGCAGAAGTTATTGGCGCAAGCCATGGAAGGAGGGGCTTGGGGATTATCTACAGGTTTAATATATCCTCCATCTTCTTATGCAAAGACTGATGAATTAATTAAATTATCTAAAGTAGTAGCTGAATATAACGGAATCTATGCTAGTCATATTCGTAATGAAGGTGATAAATTAATCACAGCTGTTGAAGAAACAATTGAGATTGGTAAGCAAGCAGAAGTAGTTGTTCAGATCTCACATCACAAAACTACCGGCAGGAAGAATTGGGGGAAAGTAAAGAGAACATTAGAATTAATAGCTAATGCTAATCAAAAGGGGTTAAATATTAACTGTGATGTTTATCCTTATTTAGCTACATCTACTGGTTTAGCAGCTCTTCTGCCACCTGAAGTAAACAAAGGTGGACGTCGAAAAGTACTAAAAATGCTGCAGGAAGAAGAAACTATAATTAAAATCAGAAAATACTGGCAAAGAGAGAGAAGAGAGAAGGAGTCATGGGATAAGATATTAATAGCTGAAGTAAGCCAATCTGATAATCAACAATTAATAGGTAAAAGTATACAGCAAATAGCAGAGGAAGAAAGCAGCCCTCCAGAGGATATAGCTATTAATCTATTAATTGCCGAAGAATTGTCAGTAAGCATGGTTAAATTTTCAATGTTAGAGGCAGACTTAGAAGAAGTAATAACTTCTAATTTTAGTATGATCGGTTCTGATGCTTTAACTCGGGTTAAAGATGGGATCTTGGATAAAGGGAAACCACATCCTCGTGCTTATGGAACATTTCCGAAAGTTATCAAAGAATTTGTGGTTGATAAGGAATTGCTTACTCTAGAAGCAGCAATCAAAAAAATGACTTCTATGCCAGCACAAAAGTTAGGTTTAAGTGATAGAGGAAAGATAGCCCCTAACTTAATAGCTGATTTAGTTGTTTTTGAATTAAATCAAATCAAGGACCGTTCTACTTACAGCAATCCACATCAGTATGCTCAAGGAATAAAACACTTATTAGTTAATGGTCAATTTGTTATCAAAGATTATCAGCAGAATAATAATTTGCCGGGAAAAGTTTTGTGTCCTGTCTAATACTTTTTCCTTAAATTACATACAATAAGCTTGACATAGAATTATTTCCTTGTTATAATGTTTTCTGTTATTAGCAATTGTTATATCATTAGAGTGAGCATATTTATATCATTCTGACCATTTAGACTAAAAAATGGAGCAATTGCTCCATTTTTTGTTTTAATTATGGATATAATATATTATAATATAGATTGTAAGAAGAAGATTTGGCTTTAATTTGCTTCTGATAACTAGAGGCAACCAGGAAGGTGCTAATAGATGGGTTACTTAAACCAGGATGACCTTTATAAGCATAAGCTAGCTGTTATTTTAGGGCGAGGCAAGAGGCTGAGAAAGATGTTAAAGTCTTTTCCTTCTGAAGCTCAATTTAAAGCGGCTTCATTAAGAAGAATTGGAGAGATAATCGGGATTAAAGATTTAGAATCTAAGACTATGCTCCAGTTAGAAAGGTTAGATAAGACTTATAATGAACTAACTACTCCTCAGCATTCAGCTAGATTGAGTAAGTGTCCTAAAGCAAAGAAGATTATGTGTATAGATACTGAATATTTATGGGGTGATCTAGATTCAATCCAATATGCTATTAAAGGTTATAATGAGTGGCTAGAGACTGGTATTATCTTTACTAATCAGAGTCTAGCTGATTCTGTATCAATAGAAGATGGAATAGATTTATTAAGAGAAATAATTGATGAGTTTGAACCGGATATATTAGTAGGTCATAATTTTAATTGTGATATTACAACTTTAGAAGAAGCTTATGGTAGAGAGATTCCCGAATTACATAATTATGATGATACTTTATTTATGGTTCGTAAGAGTAATGTAGCAAATATTATTGGAGGAGCCAGTTTAGATAAGATAGTTAAAGAGATATTTAGAGGTTCTAGTATTGGGTTATTTGCTGCTTATCAAGATTTAAAATTATTTATTAAGTATGGATTGAAGGATGCATTATATCCTATTTATATTAGAGAATACTTAATAACGGGAGAGATTCCGTTTGTTGATCCAGAAGTGAAGATAGATAGAATATTAAAAGAGAGTAATTGGGAAGAGGTAGATTTTGACTCTATCTTATTTGATTAATTTTAGAGGGGGCTTGAGGAGAATGAGTAGACTGGCCACTATTATTTTAGCCGCTGGTAAAGGGACACGGATGAAGTCTGAGCTGCCCAAAGTATTACATGAAGTTTGTGGGAAATCGATGGTAGAGCATATTATCTCAGCTGCTAGCGTTTTAGAACCATTAAAGAATATAGCTGTTATTGGATATAAAGGTGAGTTAGTTGAGCAAAAGTTGGAAGACTTAAATGTTAATTTTGCTTATCAAGACCAACAGTTAGGTACCGGTCATGCAGTAATGCAGGCTGAAGAATTATTAAATGAGTTTGTAGGGTCTGTCTTAGTGTTATGTGGGGATACTCCTTTATTAACCATTAATACTTTACAAGAACTTGTAGATAAACAGCAGAATACAGAAGCAGCTGTTTCTATTTTGACGACTGAAGTTAATGACCCCGCTGGATATGGCAGAATTGTTAGAGGGGAAAGAGGAAATGTAGCTAAAATTGTAGAAGATAAAGATGCTACTTTAGAAGAAAAACAGATTACTGAGGTAAATACAGGAACTTATTGTTTTGACAGTCAGCTTCTATTTGCTGCTTTAGATGAAATTGATGCTGATAATGCGCAAGGAGAGTATTATTTAACTGATGTAATTGAAGTGCTTAAGAATCAAGGTGAGCAGGTTACTGCAGTAGTCACTGATGACCAAGCAGAGACTTTAGGTGTCAATACTAGAGTACATTTAGCAAAAGCAGAGAAGATTTTAAGGAAAAGAATCTCAAATTATCATTTAGAATCAGGGGTAACTATTATGGACCCTGAGAATACTTACATTGATGAAGGGGTAGAGATTGGTGAAGACACAGTTATTTACCCTTTTACAATTATTGAAGGAGATACTAAGATTGGTGTTCGGTCGATTATTGGGTCACAGAGTAGAATTGTAGATTCCGAGATAGGCTCTCAGGTTGAAGTTCAGAATTCAGTTATTTTAGAGGCTAAAGTAGGCGATAAGACGAAAGTGGGGCCTTTTGCTTACCTAAGACCAGGAACCGAATTAGGTCAAGAAGTTAAGGTTGGTGATTTTGTAGAGATTAAGAAAGCTAAAATTGGTAACCAAAGTAAAGTTCCACATTTGAGTTATATTGGTGATGCTGTCATTGGAGAACAGGTTAATATAGGTGCTGGAACTATTACTGCAAACTATGATGGGAAAGAAAAACACCAAACTAAGATTCAAGATGGTGCATTCATAGGAAGTGACTCAACATTAGTAGCTCCAATTAAGATTGGGCAAGATTCGATTACAGGTGCTGGTTCAGTTGTAACTAAGGATGTAGATGATGAGGAATTAGTATTGGGAGTGCCGGCTAAAGCAAACAAAAAAGATGATTAAATATAAGTAGTATTAAATCTTTTAGTCATTATTTATTATAACTATAATTTAGAGGAAAACCAGACAGGAGGGGCCAACTTAAATGGGAATGAATAAAGAAAGGCTAAAGGTATTTACAGGAAATTCTAATCCTGAATTGGCCGAAGAAATTTGTGATTATTTAGGGACATCATTAGTCCATTCTAAGGTTTCAAGGTTTAGTGATGGGGAGATAGGCGTAAGTATTGAAGAAAGTATTCGTGGTTCAGACGTATTTGTTGTTCAGCCGACTAGTGCACCAGTTAATGAGAATATTATGGAACTATTAATTATGGTGGATGCTTTAAAGAGGGCGTCGGCTAGAAGTATAACGGCTGTAGTACCTTACTTTGGGTATGCTCGTCAAGATAGAAAAGCAAAGCCGAGAGATCCGATTTCTGCTAAGCTAATTTCAAACTTATTAGCTTCCGCTGGAGCTGATAGATTGGTCTGTCTTGATCTTCATGCAGCACAGATTCAAGGATTCTTTGATATTCCTGTGGATCATCTATTAGGGGCACCCATTTTAGCAGAGTACTTCTTAAATAAAGATCTTGAAGATACTATTGTTGTTGCTCCAGATGTAGGAGCGGTAAAGAGAGCTCGGGATTTTGCGGAAAGACTTAATACTTCAATTGCAATTATTGATAAGAGAAGACCAAAGCCTAATGTTTCAGAGGTTATGAATATTATTGGGAATGTAAAAGGCAAGAATGTAATTCTATTAGATGATATGATCGATACTGCTGGAACAATCACAGAAGCAGGGAGAGTACTGCAAGAAAAAGGTGCTGAAGAAGTCTATGCCTGCTGTACTCACCCAGTCTTTTCTGGACCTGCAATTGAAAGATTAGAAAACTCAACGCTAAAAGAGGTGGTAGTAACTAACACTATTGCGTTGTCTGATGAAAAACAGTTGGACAAGGTTAAGATTTTATCAATTGCACCGCTATTAGGAGAAGCATTAGATAGAATCTTTAAAGATCTGTCAGTTAGTGTTTTATTCGACTAAGATTTTGATTTTTAATTAAAAAAGTGTTAAAATATTGATTATGAGAAGAATTTAGTAAAGGAGAGGGTATGTAATGGAACGTTTAGAGCTTGGTGCAGAGGTGAGAACTGAAACTGGATCAGGGGTAGCTCGCAGATTAAGAGATGCAGGGTTAGTTCCTGGTGTTGTATATGGTCGTAAAGAAGAAGTAGTTAATCTAAAATTAGATTCTGGAGATTTAAAGGAAGTAATAAATGGTAACGCAATAATTGACTTAGATGTAGATGATGAAGTCAAAACAGTAATGGTTAAAGAGGTTCAAAAGGATGCTATTACTGGACAGCTATTACATGTAGACTTCCATCAGATTGCTCTTGATGAAGCGATCTCTATTGAAGTACCTGTTACTTTAGAAGGAGTTGCTGCTGGACAGCGTGAAGGTGGAGTAGTACAGCAAGCACTTAGAGAGATTGAAGTTGAATGTTTACCAACTAATATTCCAGAAGACGTTAAAGTTGATATTAGTGAACTTGAAGTAGGTGAATCTTTACATGTTGCAGAATTAGAAACTGAAGAAGATGTAGAGATTGTAACTTCTGGTGACGAAGTAGTAGTAACAGTGGTTGTTCCTACAGAACTTGAAGTTGAACCAGATGAAGTCGAAGAAGAAGAGATTGAAGAACCAGAAGTTATCGGTGAAGAGCCAGACGAAGAAGAGGAAATCGAAGAGGAAGAAGAATAAAGAAATTTATAGATTTATTAACGGAGGCGTAATCATTAATTTGATTACGTCTTTTCTTAATTTTAAAAGGAGGAGATTGGTTTTGAAATTAATTATTGGCTTAGGTAATCCAGGCTTTAAATATACTAAGACAAGACATAATGTTGGTTTTAGAGTAATAGATGAATTAGCTAAAAGACATCATGTAAAAGTTAATAAGAAAGAGAAAGAGGCATTAACCGGTAGTTTTCGATATCAAGGTGAAAAAGTAATCTTAGTTAAGCCGCAGACTTATATGAATAATAGTGGAGAAGCAGTTGGGAAATTAGCTAGGTGGTATGATATTGAACCAGTAGACATAATCATTATTTATGATGATTTAGATTTAGAAGTAGGAAGGTTACGAATTAAAAATGGTGGTGGACATGGTGGACATAATGGAATGAGATCCATCATCAATCATTTAAGTAGCAAGCAGATTGCTCGTATCAAAATTGGTATTGGAAGGCCACCAGAATATATGACGGTTAGTGACTATGTTTTAGGTAAATTTGATAAAGATAATCGAAAACAAGTTCAGCAGATAATACTAACAGCAGCCAAAGCAGTCGAAGTAGCATTAGAAGAAGATTTGGAGACTGCTATGAATGAATATAATTAAGTAAATTTTATAATTAAATTCGCACATAATTAATTGATGTAAGTTATCGCGGAATTTTTGGCGTTAGCATTAATTATGGAAGAACCTTAATTAAAATCGTTACATATTTCTTTGGCTAATAGCTAATACTTATAATTGAGGTATTATCAATAGATATTAGTTAAGGCTGGAGTGGGAGTATGAATATTATTTTAGCGGGATTAATTGCTGCTTTAAGTGCGATGGTGCTTAATAGATATTTAGTAGAGGAAACTGGAAATGAAGTAATTATCTATTTAGTTCCGTTTATAGAGGAGACTCTTAAAAGCTTTTCAGCTTATTTTTTACGAGCAAATCTCTTCTTAGTTCATTTATTCTTTGGAATCATTGAAGCTATTTATGATATCTATTCTGCGGAAGATCATGGCTTATTTGCTGGTCTGTCAAGCATCTTAGACCATGCAATCTTTGGCTATCTAACTTGGTCAGTTTATCTTCAGACTAATGGGATTCTAATCGGTGTCTTAGTTGCTACAGTCTTTCATACTTTGTGGAATTATATGATTCTAACCAGGATAGGGAGGAATTAATAATGGAATTAATCTATTATTGCAACCAATGTAATAGATTAGTGGATGAATTAGAAGTAGAAAAAATAGATGAGGAAAAGTTGGGGCTGTCTATCTTGACTTCAGATGAGAAAGAGGATATAATAAAAAGAACGGAAAATAGAATAGAGATAGGGATTATTTGTGATGAATGTGAAATCGAAGATGACCTAACCTCTTTGGTTGGTGATAATTTATTACATTAGATTTTTGAGAGGGAATTTTAAGGACCTTGGTAGAGGACTAAGGTCCTTTTTGGTGTATAATTGATTTATTAAAAGGAGTCAAGATAAAATGAATAATGGTGTGGTTGGAGTTTTAAAAGAATCCAAAAGGATTAAGGATATAAAGCAAAATTTCAGTAAAAATTTGAATACTCAGTTGTCAATTAACTTATCAGCTTCACATAGGGCCTTTGTTATGGCAAACTTATATGAGGAACTGAAAGGAAAGAAATTATTAATTACCTATAATTGGCAACGGGCTAATGACCTTTATGAAGAGTTATTAAGACTATTACCCGAGGATGAAATATTTCTATTTCCACAATTAGATATCTTACCTCATGAAAGAATAGAGACTGATATTTCAGTTAAGATTCAAAGATTAACAGTGTTAGAAAATTTAAAAACTATGAGTGACCTAATAGTTATTGTTCCTATTCAAGCTTTGCTTCAAGGGTTAACTCCAAAGGAAATATTCTTTGATTACCATTTTGAGATTAACATAGATGATAATATAGATTTAAAAGAATTTGGCAAACAGTTAATAGAACAAGGTTATGAGCGAGTCGATATGGTAGAGAACAAAGGTGATTTCAGTATCAGAGGTGGAATTATTGATATCTATCCTCTGACGAAAGATAATCCAGTAAGGATTGAACTCTTCGGTGATGAGATTGAATCAATTCGTGAGTTTGATTTAGCTACTCAACGTTCTATTAAAGACTTAAGTAATGTGAGTTTACCACCAGCGACAGAGATACTACTGAGTTCCATGACTTTAGATGAGGGAATTAAGAGTATAAGAGAACTATTAACTGCAACTAAAGAAGAAATTTTAGGAAAGGAAAATGAGAATGAAGCATCTGAGTTAGAAAAAAGAATAGAAGGAGATATTGAGAAATTAAGAGAAGGGATTATTTTTCCTGGGATTGAACAGTATCTGCCTTCTATTTATAGAGAGATGTCTACTTTAATTGATTATTTTCAAGAAGGAGATTTAATCTTTGATGCTCCTAATCGAATTAGAGCTAAAGCTTTTAATATAATTGATGACCTTAACGAATTGAAGTTATCTTTATTAAAACAAGGAAGTATTTTAAAGAACTATGAAGAAAACTTTGTGCCTTTCGAAGAATTATTATCTGATATTTATAATTATTCTAAACTATATTTGAGTACAGCGTCTAAGATTAAAGGTTTAAAGGTAGATAAAGAATTAGAGCTTAATATAGAAAAGCCTCAGGTATTTCATGGGCAGGTTAGTCAGTTTATTGATAGAGTAAAAGAATTGAAGGATGATAGATTTAAGGTTCTCATAACTCTATCTACTAAGAGTAAATGTAAAAGATTAGTTGATGCCTTAAAAGAGGAAGGGTTACCTGCTTTCTATGTAACTAAAGTTTCAGACCAAATTAAACCGGGGAATATAGTGGTAACAACAGACACTTTACAAGAAGGAATAATTTTACCGGCAATAAAGTTCATCCTTTTTGCTGAGAATAATATCTTTAAACAGACTAAGAGGAAACGAAAAAGAAAGGTTAAGGCTTATGATCAGGGAGTTAAGATTTCTTCATTTGAAGAGTTGAATGTGAATGATTATGTTGTACATGAAAATCATGGGATTGGTAAATATCTAGGGGTAAAGACTTTGGAAGTCCAAGGACATAGTCAAGATTATCTATTAATTAATTATGCTGATGAAGATAAATTATATGTTCCAACTGAGCAAGTTGATCTAATTCAAAAGTATGTGGGAACGAAAGGAGAAAAACCTAAACTATACAGTTTAGGAAGTAATGACTGGTCAAGGGTTAAGAAACGGGTTCAAGAATCGGTTCAAGAGATGGCTGAAGGTCTATTAGAACTTTATGCTGAGCGAGAAGTGGCTAACGGATATGCTTTTTCTGAAGATACGGTATGGCAAAAAGAGTTTGAAGCGGACTTTCCATATGAGGAAACAGCTGACCAATTGAAAGCTATCCAAGAGGTTAAAGAGGATATGGAATCACCTCAGCCTATGGACCGTTTGCTTTGTGGCGATGTTGGTTATGGTAAGACAGAAGTGGCTATTAGAGCTGCTTTTAAGGCAGTTATGGACGGCAAACAAGTGGCCATGTTAGTACCAACAACTATTCTGGCTCAGCAGCATCTTAATACATTTGTAGAAAGATTTGAAGATTATCCTGTTAATGTTGATATGTTAAGTAGATTTAGGACACCAAAAGAACAAAAAGAAGTTGTTAAAAACTTAAAAAGAGGTTTAGTAGACGTTATAATTGGAACTCATCGCATCTTATCTTCGGATATTGAATTTAAAGACTTAGGATTACTAATCGTTGATGAAGAACAACGTTTTGGGGTTAAGCATAAAGAGAAGTTAAAAGATATTAAAAGAAGTGTTGATGTCTTAACCTTAACTGCTACACCGATACCAAGGACATTACATATGTCCTTGGTAGGAGTGAGAGATATGAGTTTAATTGAAACTCCTCCAGAAAATAGGTATCCGATTAGAACTTACGTCAGGGGATATAGTCCTAACTTAGTTAGAGAATCGATTCAAAGAGAGTTAAATAGAGGTGGACAGGTCTATTTTGTTCATAATCGGGTGGCAGATATTGATAAAGTAGCTTCTCGCATCAAAAAGTTAGTACCCGAAGTAAAGTTAGCAGTAGCACATGGTCAAATGAGTGAAAGCCAACTAGAAAAGATTATGCTTGCTTTTTTAGAAGGAGAGTATGACTTATTAGTCTGTACTACAATTATTGAAACTGGCTTAGATATTTCTAATGTAAATACAATAATTATTAATAATGCTGATAAGATGGGGCTGTCACAGCTTTATCAACTTCGTGGTCGAGTAGGGAGGACTAATCGTGTTGCTTATGCTTATTTGCTTTATAAGAGTGACCAGATATTATCAGAGGTTGCGGAAAAGAGACTGCAGGCTATTAAAGAGTTTACCAATTTAGGTTCTGGTTTTAAAATAGCTATGCGCGACTTAGAGATTAGAGGTGCTGGTAATATTTTAGGTCCCGACCAACATGGTCATATTGAAGCTATTGGATTTTCGCTCTATTGTAAATTATTAGAACAGGCGATCAAGCAGTTAAAAGGGAAATCTGAAGAAGAAAGTGTAGAGGTTAATATTGATTTAGATATTGATGCCTATATTGCTGAGGATTATATTCCAGATTCCAAACAAAAAATAGAAATTTATAAAAAGATTTCGGGTATTATGGAACTAGAAGATGTAGCCGATATTAAAGATGAATTGGTGGATAGGTTCGGTGCTATCCCTCAACCAGTATTAAATTTGATTAAAATTGGAAAAATAAAAGTGTTAGCTTTAGATTTAGATGTAGGAAGTATCAAGTCTGAAGGAGAAGCAATAGTAGTTAAGTTTAATAGCGCCGATTATTTATTGGGAGAACAGGTTATTGAATTGAGTAGAAAGTATGAAGGCCAAATTCGTTTTAGGGCTACAAAAGAACCGATTTTAAAATTAAAAGTGGTTAAGGATGAAACAAAGAATTTGGATACTCTAATTGATATCTTGAACTTTTTAAATAATACTCAGAATAGTAAATAGTTGAAAAGGATAGAATATAAATGCCTTCCCTTCCATATAGAGGAGTCAATTTGATGTATAAATTATGAATTAGTACTATTTATTAGAGTTTGAGAATAAAAATATAAGATTAGCTATATACTATGAATGGAAGGGTCTCTCAATAATTATAAATTAAGGAGGTGAAATCTGGTTGCAATTCTATCCATATTATAGAATTGTTTAGCCAGAAAGATTATGAAGGCTACAGGAATAGTAAGAAGAATAGATGATTTAGGTCGGGTTGTAATTCCGAAAGAAATCCGGAGAACGATGCGTATTCGTGAAGGTGAACCGTTAGAGATATTTGTTGATCGAGATGGTGAAGTAATTTTAAAGAAGTATTCTCCAATTGGACAGTTAGGTGAATTTGCACAGGAGTATGTTGATTCATTACATGAGGTTACTGGCTATATAGCCTGTGTTTTGGATAGAGATGTAGTAGTTGCAGTTTCAGGAGCACCTGAAAAGAAGTTTTTAGATAAACCAATTAGTCAGGCAGCAGAAAAAGCTTTAGAAGAAAGAGAGACTATAGTAATGGAAGAGCCAGGAGAGCATGCCTTTTGCGAAGGGTGTAAAGGCGATGATGAAGACTGTAAGTTTAGTTCACAGGTATTAGCGCCTATTGTTTCTTCACAGGGTGATCCGTTAGGTGTGGTCGTTTTAAGTTCGCAAGACCCTAATGCAACAATGGGTGATTTAGAAACTAAATTAGCCAACACTGCTGCTGGATTTTTAGCCAAACAGATGGAAGAATAGAGTAGTTTTAAGGGTGAGTCATCTTCTGGCTCACTTTTTTTTATGAGTTAATAAAAAATAAAAGGGATTGAAGTAGATTATATTGAATTAGAAAATGATAAGATGGGCTCTAAAGTTAAAAGAAGAGAAAGGGAGTCAGTAGATGGTTAAGAATAATAAACAAGGTTTTTTGCAAGGGGCTTTAGTCCTAACCTTAGCAGCATTTATTAGTAAATTCATGGGTCTATTTTATAGAGTTCTATTGACCCGTTTAATAGGTAAACAAGGTATTGGACTCTATCAAATGGCTTATCCCATCTATACAACAATTTTAGTTATTTCTAGATCAGGTATTCCAGTAGCAATTTCAAAGTTAGTAGCAGAGAAAGTAGCAGAAGACAACCAAAAGAGTGCTTATAGAATCTTCAGAGTTGCTTTAAGCATTAGTTTTATATTAGGCTTAATATTTTCCTTTGGCTTAATAGTTACCGCTAAGCCTATTGCTCAGAATATATTAAGAGACCCGAGAGCATTCTATTCGGTTTTAGCTATTGCTCCGGCTATCTTTTTTGTTTCGATTATGGCTTCATATCGTGGTTTTTTCCAGGGATTACAGACAATGAATCCAACGGCTATCTCACAGATAGTAGAACAATTAGTCAGAATGACTACTATGTTATTACTGGCTTATCTCTTACTATCTAAAGGAATTAAATTTGCTTCAGCAGGTGCTGCGTTTGGTGCTGTTACCGGAGCGATTGCTGGTTTAACAGTCTTGCTTTATATTTACTATAAACATAAAAATGAAATTGATGAGTTCGCTTTAAGTGGACCAGGGGATAAATTGTCGATTAGTAAAATAATTAGTCGGTTAGCATCTCTAGCTTTTCCGGTGACCCTAGGTGCGTTAGTGCTACCATTAATGCAGTTTGTAGATGCTACTTTAATCCCTTGGCGATTACAGGTAGCAGGTTTTTCTATTAATGAAGCAACCGGCTTATATGGAGATTTTGCTGGAATGGCAATGGTATTGGTTAATTTCCCTACAGTATTAACGGTTTCTTTAGCAGCTAGTTTAGTGCCAGCTATTTCTGAAGCTTTTGCTTTGGGAAAAGACAGATTGATTAAAGCTCGAACACAATCGGCTTTACGAATAACTATTTTTATCTGTTTGCCAGCGGCTGTCGGGCTATTAATATTAGCAACGCCTATTACTGATATGTTATTCGATGTTCCAGAAGCAGGAATTCCTCTCCGCTATGTATCTTGGGGAGTCATCTTCATCTGTTTACAGCAGACTTCCTCTAGCATCTTACAAGGGATTGGTAAGACGGCGATTCCAGCTAGGAACTTATTCTTAGGAGCAGCATTGAATGCGGCTTTGAATTACCAACTAACATCAATTCCAGGCATAGGTATTCGCGGAGCAGCTTTTGCGACAGCTTCCGGTTTCTGTTTAGCTGCAGTTCTAAATTTGTTGGCTATAGGGCGCTTAATAGGTTATAATTATAATTATCAGGATATGTTACTGAAACCGATATTATCTGTAGTAATAATGAGTTTAGCAATTATACCAATTTATAATAAGACTATCAGTTTAGCAAATCATAATACTGTTGCTACTTTAACAGCAGTCTTTGCTGGAGCTTTAATTTATGGTCTGGTACTTATGATCAGTGGTGCAGTAAAAGAACGTGATATTAGGTTGATTCCTAAAGTTGGAGATAAATTAGCTGTGATCTTATTAAGAATTGGATTAGTGAGGGGATAGAATGTTAGATAAAGAGTTAGGTAACTTAAAAGTAATCGGTTTAGGACCAGGTAAGATAGATCACCTAACTTTGGGTGCCTATGAAGCATTACAGAGAGTAGACAAGCTTTTTTTAAGAACTAGAGAGCATCCGATTGTTGAACAATTATCAACAAGAGATATTGAATTTAAAACCTTCGATTCTATTTATAATGACGAAGAGAACTTCAATGATGTATATGAGAAGATTAAAGAAGTATTAATAACTCAATTAAAAGAAGGCTTGGATGTTGGTTATGCAGTACCTGGCAACCCTTTAGTAGCGGAAGAATCAGTTCGAAAATTATTAGCAGAAGTAGATCCAGGAAAGATAGGGATTATTTCCGGGGAAAGTTTTTTAGATGTGATCTTTACTTCTTTGAATATAGATCCAATAGAGGGTTTACAGGTGCTAGATAGTTTAAGCTTTACAAAAGGAGATTTATCAACTAATCAACATTTAATGTTGACTCAATTTTATAATCAGTTAGTCGCATCTAATGTAAAATTGACTTTACTTGAGGTTTATCCGGAAGATCATTCAGTCGTTATTATTAAGGCAGCGGGAATATCTGAGTTAGAGAAAAGAGTAGAAGTTCCTTTATATGAATTAGATAGAGTTAAGTGGATAGACCATTTAACCTCTGTTTACATTCCACCTCTAAAAGGGAAAGTTGAAGGCAATTTAAATCAAATGGAAGAATTTAATACATTAGTAAAGATTATGGAAAAGCTAAGAGCAGATGATGGTTGCCCGTGGGATTTGAAACAGGATCATAATACTTTACGACCTTATTTAATTGAAGAGACCTATGAAGTCTTAGAGAGGATAGAGAATGAAGATATTTTAGGTTTATGTGAGGAGATAGGTGACCTCTTATTACAGGTTGTTTTTCATGCTCAAATAGCTAAGGAGAATGATGAGTTTGATATTGAGGATGTTATTTATAGTATCAGTGATAAGATGATAAGACGTCATCCTCATGTCTTTGGAACCGAAAAGTTAAAAACAGCAGATGCTGTTTTAGATAGGTGGGAGGATATCAAAGCAGTTGAAAAGAACGATACTACAGATGATACAGAAACAATTTTAGCAGTTACAGAAGGATTACCAGCCCTAATGGAAGCCCAGAAGATACAAAAGAAGGCGGCAGAAGTTGGGTTTGATTGGCCTAGTATTAAAGGGACTCTAAATAAACTTGAAGAAGAGCTAATAGAGTTCAAAGCGGCATTAAAAAGTGAAGATAAAGATAAGATTAGAGATGAATTAGGTGATCTACTATTTGCTATCGTAAATGTAGGTAGATTTTTAGATTTCCACTTAGAATTAGTCTTAAAAGATGCTACAAATAAGTTTAAAAGAAGATTTTCGTATATAGAATCAGCATTAAAAAAAGAAGAAGCAAAATTCAAGGATAAGTCCTTAGAAGAATTAGAAGAGCTATGGCGAGAAGCGAAGAAAGAGGAGTAATTAAATCAAGGAGGAAGATTAGAATGAAAATGTTCAACAAGAAATTGATAACTTGTATTTTAATAGTTAGTAGTCTCTTGATGATGACCTTACCAGCATTTGCAGTTGGCTTTGATGTTGAAGCTAAGTCAGCAATCTTAATGGAAGCAGAAACAGGACAAGTCTTATTTGCTAAAAATAAAGATAAAGAACTTCCACCGGCTAGTATGACTAAGATTATGACGCTATTATTAGCAATGGAAGCTATAGATTCAGGACAGTTCACTCTAGATGATACAGTTATTACTAGTGAATTTGCATCTTCAATGGGTGGTTCCCAAATTTACTTGGCTCCGAAAGAGAAGATGAAAGTAAGGACATTATTAGAAGCGATAGCTATTGCTTCGGCGAATGATGCTTGTGTAGCGATTGGGGAATATATTGGCGGAACAGAAGGTAGTTTTGTAGCGATGATGAATCAAAAGGTTAAAGAATTAGACTTAAAGCATACTAATTTTGTAAATAGTACTGGCTTGCCTACTGACGATGGAGAACATTATAGTAGTGCGTATGATTTGGCTGTAATGGCTAGAGGATTAGTTACTAAGCATCCAAAAGTTTTAGATTGGACTAGTACTTGGATAGATACAATTAGAGATGGGGAATTTACTCTTTATAATACTAATGGTTTAATTGAATATTATCCAGGTGCTGATGGCCTTAAGACCGGGTGGACAGATGAGGCTGGTTATTGTTTGACGGCTACAGCTAAAAGAGATGGTATGAGATTAATCTCAGTAGTAATGCAGACGGATAGTAAAAAAAGTCGAGTTGAAGAATCAGCTAAATTATTGAGTTATGGATTTAGTAGATTTGATTTAACAAAAGTGGTAAGTAAGGGAGAGAATATAGGGGAAGTTAAGGTAAAGAATGGTGAAAAATTGAAGGTAGCCGTAGAAACAGCAAAAGACTTACAAGCAGTTGTCAAAACTGGAGATGGTGAAATTGAGCGAGATGTTAAATTGAATAAAGAAGTAGAAGCACCAATTAAGCAAGGAGAAACTGTAGGTAAGTTAGTATTAACTCAGCAAGATAGAAAGGTAGGTACAGTAAACTTAGTTGCTAGTAAAAGTGTAAAGAAAGCAAGTTTATTGACTAGATTAATTAGAATGATTAAAGAGTTTCTATTAGGCTTTTTTAAATAATGAGATGAATAATCCCCTTCATTTACAGACAGAATAAGACTAAAAGTAATGAGGGGGATTAAATTTGAAAAGAATCAAATTCAAGTTCATGATTGGTATTCTATTAATTATGACGTTAGCATTATTTAGTGGTTGTGCACAGAATCAACAACAAGGAAAGCCGAAAGTAAAAGGTATTACTGATGAGAATGTTAAGCAGATAGAAGAACCTACGCTTAAAGTCAAGACTACAGAGGGACAGACGAAGACTATGAAGATGGAAGAGTATATTATGGGTGTTGTGGCTGGAGAAATGAAGAAAGATTGGCCTTTAGATGCCTATGGAGCACAGGCAATTATAGCTCGAACTTTTGCGATGAAGAGACTTGAAGATAAAGGAACAAATGTAATTAGCGGTAGTCATAAAGAGGCACAAGCATATCGTCCACAGAATATTGATGATAAGATTAAGAAAGCTGTCCAGAAGACAAGAGGTGAAGTTATTATTTATGAAGGTGACTATATTAATGGTTGGTTCCACTCTAGTGCGGGAGGAGAAACAACTAGTGCTAAGGTAGGGTTAGCCTATAGTAAACCTGAACCACCATATATAGTTAGTGTTAAATCTCCAGATCAAGAAGCACCGGAGGATATAAGGTCATGGTCTGTTTCATTTGGTAAGGATAAAATAATAGAGGTACTAAAGCAGGCAGGAGTTAAGAGTGTGAAAGCTATTGAAGATATAGAGATTCTAAATAAAGATAAGACAGGACGGGCTATAGATTTAGCAATCAAGTATGATGGTAGAACAAAGAAGATGAAAGCAGCTAGTTTTCGAACTTCAATCGGTCCAGATAAGTTAAAGTCGACGCTGATAAAGTCTATTGAAGTTGCTGGTAATGAAGTGACTTTTAAAGGAAGCGGTTATGGACATGGGGTAGGAATGAGTCAATGGGGAGCATTTGCTATGGCCAAGGAAGGAAAGAGTCCCGAAGAAATTATTGATCATTATTATAAAGATGTTAATATTGCTAAGAAGTGGGAATAAACCCACTTCTTTTTTTGTTGGCAGGAATATTCTAATTAAAATAAAAATATTTTAATTAGAAAGAAGGAATTTATATAAAGTTAAAGAAATAATCAAATGAGTGACGAAGTTGATTCAGTTAAGCAGAAATACAATTTATATGATGAAAATGATATATATGGAAGGAGGGAGAGTAGGCGAGAAGCTAAAGTGAGTTGAAATTGATGGGATAATATTAGTATTTAGAAGAGAGGATTAAGTAGATATAATTTAGAAGAGATTAGCAAGAAGAGAAGAAATAATTGTATAAAAATAATAAATACGAGGAGTGAGTAGTAAGTATGGCAGCAAAAAGAGATCAATGGGGAAATCGAGCAGCCTTTGTTTTGGCAGCAATTGGTTCAGCAGCTGGTTTAGGGAATGCTTGGCGTTTTCCTTATACAGCTTATGCTAATGGAGGTGGAGCTTTCTTAATCCCTTATTTTGTAGCGTTATTTACAGCGGGGATTCCATTAATCATTTTGGAGTATGGACTAGGACATAAGACACAGCAAGGAGCACCAGGAGCATTTAAAAAGATTAAAGAGACATGGGAAGGTCTTGGTTGGTGGGCTGTACTGATTAGTTTTGTTATTATGTCGTATTACGGTGCGATTATGGCTTGGATTTGGAAATATTTAGCTGGTTCATTTAGTGTAGCTTGGAAGTCAGGGGTAGCTGACTATTTTTATAAAGAAGTACTACATTTATCTTCAGGTCCGGCAGAATTAGGTGGCTTCAGCACACCGGTATTAATCGGAACAGTGGTTACTTGGGCTCTTATTTATTTTATTCTAAGAAATGGAGTTACTGGTGTAGGAAAAGTAGTAATGCTTACTGTGCCATTGCCGGTTATCTTATTAGTAGTATTAGCAGTAAGAGCAGTTACTTTACCAGGAGCTATCGAAGGGTTGACTTATTATTTGCAGCCGGATTTTTCAGTCTTAACTGATCCGCAGGTTTGGTTGGCGGCTTATGGTCAGGTCTTCTTCAGTTTGAGTTTAGGTTTTGGTATTATGATTGCTTATGCAAGTTACCTACCGGAAGATAGTGATATTACAAATAACGCTTTAATTACTACCTTTGCTAATTGTGGAATCAGTTTCTTAGCTGGGTTTGGTATCTTTGGTACTTTAGGATATATGGCTCAGGCTAAAGGAGTAGCAGTGGCAGAAGTAGTTGATGCTGGCGTAGGACTAGCTTTTGTAACTTATCCAGAAGCGATCAGTCTTCTACCTGGTGGACCGGTAGCTCAGACAATCTTTGCTCTTGTCTTCTTTTTAATATTATTAACGTTAGGTATAGATTCAGCCTTCTCTATTACCGAATCAGTAATAGCTGGTTTTGATGATAAGTGACCTGGTAAGAAGAAGAAGGTTATTCAGTTAGTTTGCTTAAGTGGATTAGTTGCTGGTCTATTATTTGCTACTAAGGGTGGATTATACTGGTTAGATATAGTAGATCACTTTGTTAATGGTTTTGGTCTAGCAGTAGTTGGACTATTTGAATGTATTGTAATCGGTTGGATTTATGGACCTAAAAACTTACGTGAATATATAAATCCATTATCTGAAATTAAGATTGGAACTTGGTGGGATATTATGATTAAGTATGTAACTCCTCTTATCTTAACTTGGTCATTAGTCAACAGTGTGATTCAAGAATTTAGCAAAGCATATGGAGGTTATCCTCAATGGGCTTTAAATATTGGTTGGGCTGTTGCTATTGGTGCTGTAGTATTAGGTTTTGCTGTATTTGCTCGATTAAAAGGACAAGAAGGAGCAGAAGAAGAGAATTTGCAAGTTTAAATGAATTTGACCAGAGTTATAGTTGATGAAAGGAGGAGAGATAATGCCTGGTTCAGCAATTGCGATGTTAATCTTCGGGTGTATAGTATTATATGGAGGTTTAGGTTACTGTTTGAATATAGCTATCAAATCAAACAAAGATAAATAGTGAACGGTCTAAGAGGCAGTTGAGATTATCTCAACTGCCTTTTTTTAATGGGCGATGATTTCTAGTCAATATTACTAAAAATATACTGATTAAAATTATTAAAAAGAGATAATAATAAAAGTACTAGTAAATGAAGGAGGTAATATAGCTATGGATCGTAAAAGAAGTGAATTTGACAGATTCACAAGTGATGAATATAACTCAGAGGTTTCAGACATGAATTACTGGTGGTATACACAAGGTGATTTTGATATGGAGATGGCTAATGAATTTGATCATGCAACAGTTGGCTGGTGGTCTAATAACTGGAGTGGTTGGGATGAAATAAAGATTAGGGAGAAGCATGATGGCTGGTTTGACAAAGAATAGTATTCATGAGTCATAGATATTCCCCAATTAACATAAATATAGATTAAAGAGTGAAAGGGGGATATCTATGAGCAAACATCAGATTAAACTTATAAATCGTGAGTTAATAGAGATAACTGGAGTGACAGAAGTTCTCAATTATAGTGAAGAAGAGGTTAATTTAGAAACAGAATTAGGACCTCTGTTTATTACTGGAGAAGGTTTTAATATCAAACAATTAAATTTAGATGATGGAGAGTTAGTAATAAATGGTCATATTATGAACTTGGACTACTCAGAGAATGCTAAAGGTGGAAGTTTTCTTAATAATTTATTTAAATAAAGTGAATAGTTATTTATCTTAGCCACATTGGGTGGCCTTTTTTATTTATGACCAATACCAGTTTAAAAGTTAGCTTTCGCGCATAATTAATTGACCATGTAAGGGCCTTAGATTTCAATTACAATTGGGGTGAAGGTTGATGATTTCATTAGAAGTACAGATAAGAACATTTGCATATATGATTTTATTAGGCAATTTTTTAGCTTTCATCTTTGATATTTATCGTGTGATTAGAAGTTTTGGACTTTTAGGTGACTTAATTACAAAGATAATTGATTTTAGTTTCTGTATATTAGCAGGGACTATGACTTTTGTTGTCTTGTTGAAAGGTAATGTAGGTGATGTTAGATTCTATATCTTTATTGGTTTAGCGGTAGGAATCTTATTATATAATCGATTATTTAGTAAATTTGTAATTAGATATTTTAGATTAATTTTAGAAAAAATAATTATTTTTATTAAGCAAATTTTAAAATTGATTCAGAAGTTATACAACTTCATTAAAAGAGGTTTAGTTGCTTTTAAAGAAAAGATAACTGAACTTAAAACATAGCCCTAATAATAAAGAAATATATTTTGCAAGTTACTTAAGAAGGAAATCATAATTATATCTAGAAAACTATAATAATAGATAACACTTTTTAACAGCTTGGTTAAACTTTACATAAACTTAGGAGGATACTATGAATAGGAAGAAGAATAATGAAATTAAAAATAATAGTTCATTTTTGCAACTTGCTGCTTCCAAAAAATTATTATTAGTTGTCGTCCTAATATTAGCTGGGGTTGCTTATAGTTTTTTTCAAGCAAACACTAAAGTTGAGAAGATGAAGAAAGAACTAAATAATTTGCAGTTACAGGCTAATGCTTTGGAAAGAGAAGTTGATGTATTAAATAATAAACTTAAAAAAGTAAATTCTAAAGAATTTATTAGAGAGATTGCTAGAAAAGATTTAGGTTTAGTTAAACCTGGTGAGACTTTATATATAGTAGTTGATGAAGAAGATGAAGAGGTTAAATAGTGGAAGGGGTAAAGTATATGCAAGAAGAGATTAATCAACAATTAGCTAATGAATTAGATTTAGCCAAAAAGCAAGTGAAGAACACAGTAGAATTATTAGATGATGGAAATACTATTCCATTTATAGCAAGATACAGAAAAGAAGTAACAGGAGGGCTAGATGAAACTCAACTTAGAGATTTAAATGAGAAGTTAGAGTATTTACGTAATCTAAATGAAAGAAAAGATAAAGTTATTGAATTAATAGAGAAGCAAGATAAATTAACTCCAGAATTAGAGCAAAAAATTAGACAAGCTACCCAATTGCAAACAGTTGAAGACCTCTACCGCCCTTATAAGCAGAAACGGCAGACTAGAGCTACTAAAGCTAAGGAGAAAGGATTAGAGCCTTTAGCTGAGCTATTCTTAGAACAAAAGGAAAAAAGCGGTTCTATAAATGACATTGCTGCTGAATACTTAGATGAGGATAATGAGTTAGTCGAAGTTGATGATGTACTACAAGGAGTTCGAGATATAATTGCTGAGTATGTAGCGGACCAACCAGAGGTAAGAAAGCTGGCCCGTAAATTAACTTTCTCTAAAGGAAATCTAACTGCGAAAGTAATTGAAGACGAGGAGAATAATTATCTAGATTATCATGAATATAGTGAAAAGATAAAGAATGTTCCTCCTCACAGGACTTTAGCTATCAATCGAGGAGAAGAGGAAGAAGCGTTAAGGGTGAAGGTGACTGCTCCTGAGGAAAGAATTCTCTTTAAAATTAAGAAGATAGTTATTGAAAACTCTGAGACTATATTTTTAGCACAGATTGAAGAGGCTATTGAAGATGGTTATCAGAGATTAGTTGCTCCAGCTATTGAAAGGGAAGTTAGGAATAAATTAACTGAGGAAGCTGAGGAGCATGCAATTGATCTATTTGCAGATAATTTAAGAAACCTTTTACTACAACCACCAGTTCGTAATAAAAGAGTTTTAGCTATAGATCCTGGTTTTAGGACCGGAGCTAAAGTAGCGGCTATTGATGAAATAGGAAACTTATTAACTACTGCTACTATCTATCCTCATCCACCACAGAAAGAAATAGATAAGTCAAAGAAGATAATTAAAGAATTAGTAGATAAATATCAAATAGAGGTAATCACTATTGGCAATGGAACCGCCTGTAGAGAGACAGAGGCTTTTGTAGCTGACATTATTAATGAGGTAGATGGGAAGTTGCATTACATAATAGTTAGTGAAGCAGGAGCATCTGTATATTCAGCTTCTAAAGTAGCGCAAAAAGAGTTCCCGGAATTAGATGTTTCTTTAAGAGGAGCTATTTCTATTGCTAGAAGATTACAAGATCCGCTAGCAGAGTTGGTAAAGATAGACCCTAAGCATATTGGAGTTGGAATGTATCAACATGATCTTAATCAAGGGAATTTAGAAGAAGCGTTAGAGGTAGTAGTGGAATCAGTAGTAAATTATGTTGGAGTTAACTTAAATACAGCGTCATCTTCATTATTAAAATATGTAGCAGGAATTAATACAAGTGTAGCTGAAAAGATAGTTAAGCGTCGTGAAGAAAATGGTAAATTTGTTAAGAGGAAAGACTTAAAAGATGTTTACGGTGTAGGACCTAAGACCTTTACTCAGGCAGCTGGATTCCTAAGAATTTATAATGAAGATGATAAATTAGCGGCAACTCCAATTCATCCGGAATCTTATCAAGTAGCTGAAAATTTGTTATCTAAAGTTGGCTTTGATTTGCAAGAATTAGATTTTGATGAACAGAAGGCTGAATTAAAAGAAGCGTTAAATGGTCTCGATTTAGAATCTGTGGCTGATGAATTGGAGGTAGGGTTACCTACACTACAAGATATTAAAAAAGCACTAGTAAGACCAGGTAGGGACCCAAGAGAAGATTTGCCAAAACCTGTTTTCAAACAAGAAGTAACTAGTTTAGAAGATTTAAAAGTAGATATGATTTTAAAAGGAACAGTTCGTAATGTTGTAGATTTTGGTGCTTTTGTAGATATTGGAATTAAAGATGATGGGTTAGTACATATTTCTGAATTGAGTTCAGAATATGTTGAAGATCCATTAGAGGTAGTAAGAGTAGGGGATATAGTCCAAGTAAAGATTTTAGATATAGATGCAGATAGAAAGCGGATAGCCTTGACAATGAATTTTTGATTGTACTTTATAGGAAAGGCTCAGAAAACCCCTTTGCTTGTCTTAGGGGATGAATGAGTCTTTTCCCCAAAATTTAGCTTTCTTTAAGTTAGGAAAAGTTTTAAAGATGTAATTAGCAGATATACTCTTTAGTTTTCTAATTATATCTACTGGAGCAGAGATAAATAAATGTACGTGGTCTGGCATTATTTCTTGTTCAATGAGTTCATATCCATAATTGTATTTACTATGCTTGGTTGTCTTTGTATTTGTCAAGGATATATTCCATACCTTCCTCTAGCAAGTCATTAGCATTTTTGTTTAATTCAATAGCTAATATTTTAATCTTTTTGTATAAATCTTCATCTAATGTAGTATTAATATTTTTTCTAGCCATTTAAAACACCTCCAAAATAACTATACCACATAGTTGGCAATGTGTCAATGTTATGTTATAATATTGACATAGATAACAATGTAAAGAAGGTGGAAATATGAGGTTAGCATTTAAATTTAAACCTAAGTTTACTAATAAGCAATTAAAAATAATTAAAGAAATCAGTTGGCATACCACTAAACTCTATAATATTGTCAATTATGAAGTTAGGAATAATGAAGATGTAAAACCTGTCTATACTAGATTAGAAAAACAGTTTAAGAGTAATTGGCATAATGACTTCCTTCATAGTCATAATAGACAACAAGCATTAAAGCAGTTAGCTCAAGATTGGAAAAGTTACTTTGCTAGTATCAAAGACTATAATAAAAATTCTAACAAGTATAAAGGTCAACCTAGACCACCTAAGTTTAAGAATATGGACAAAAATCCTAATGAGATAATCTTTACTAACTTAGCAACTAGAGTTAGAGATAATCATTTGCTATTGTCCTTGTCTAAAGCGATAAAATCTGAGTACAATGTAAAAAGTCTTAAATTTGAGTTGCCGTTAGCAGTTCAAAGCATTGTGGATTTAGATGCTATTCAGCAGGTAAGGATTAAGCAAGATAAACTTTCTAAAGAATGGTATTTACTGATTATCTATAAAGTTGAAGAAGTTGAGGAGAATACTAATCCTAACATAATGTCAATAGACTTAGGTTTGGATAATTTAGCGACTTTAACATTTAAAGATAATTCTGAAAGCTATATAATTAATGGTAAGACTATTAAATCTAAGAATTCTTATTTTAATAAAGAAATCGCTAAATTTCAAAATATCAGAATGAAACAAGTAGGTAGTGACAAATTTAAGGATACTCAACAAATTAGAAACCTTAGATTAAAAAGAAGAAACTATGTTAAAGACTATTTGCATAAAGCCAGTAGAAAGATAATTGAATTAGCAATTGAAAATAAAGTATCTACTATCATCATTGGAGATTTGAAGAATATTAAGCAAGATAATAGCCTTAAATCTTTTGTTCAAATACCAATACAAAGATTAGTAGAGTTAATTGAGTACAAAGCTGAATTAGAAGGTATTAAAGTAATCTTAATTAATGAAAGCTATACATCAGGTTGTAGTTCCGTAGACCTAGAAAAACTAAATAAAGCTAACTATGATAAATCTAGACGAATCGCAAGAGGTCTATTCAAAACAGGTAATAAACTAATCAATGCTGATGTAAATGGCTCATTAAATATAATGAGAAAATACTTAAAAGATAAATGTATTCCCAAAATGCTAAAGCAGATTAGGGATAATGGGGTAGTGGATACCCCAAAAAGAATAAGGGTTGCCTAGTATTAGGTGGAAACTTAAATACCACACTTCTTTTAAAGCCTCCGTTGCTTGTCTCGGAGGTGGTTCACTTGACACTAAGTAGAATATGAGGTATAATATTGATAGTTAGTGTAAATATTTTTGCGCTAAGAAAATTTTAAGAGGAGGAATTTTTAAAGTATGTCAATTGAGGTCGGGAGTGTCGTAGAAGGAGTAGTAACTGGGATAACAAATTTCGGAGCTTTTGTAGAGCTATCTGGAGGTGAAACTGGGTTAGTTCACATTTCAGAAATAGCTGATACTTATGTTAAGAATGTAAATGACTATTTAAGTATGAAAGAAGAAATCAAGGTGAAGGTTATTTCTATAGATAATGATGGTAAAATTGGCTTATCTATTAAGCAGTTAGATGATGAAGATAAAAAGACTCCTAAGGTACCTTTTGAAGAGCAAATGAAACAGTTTATTAAAGAGAGTGATGAAAGACAACAAGATTTAAAGAAAAGCATTGAATCTAAACGTGGTGGTTCGTCACGTTATTAAATATATGAGTTATAGTTTCTAACTATGTAATGTATTAAATAAATTATGAATTTGACTATTAAACACCCTCTAAGAGGGTGTTTAATTAGATTTAGAGGTAAAAAACAAATGAGGTTGAGAGGTGAAATTTAATGGAGCAGGAATATACAGAGGAAGATTTAGAAGTAATAAAGAAGCAGTTAGGTAGAGAGCCAAGAAATCTAGTTGGAGTGGGGAAGAGATGTGAGCATGGTTACCCCCAGATACTAATTACTTATCCAGTCTTTAATAAAGAGGATGAGTTAGGTATCTTTCCTACGACTTATTGGTTGAGTTGTCCAGAGTTAATAACTAGGATTTCGGAATTAGAGTCGGAAGGATTAGTTAAAGAGATTCAAAATGAGATAATTAATGATCCTGTTGAGAGGGAAAGATTATTATTATCTTATGATGATTATGCTCAAAATAGAGTTGAGCTATTATCTTCTGAGGATTTAAAGAACTTAAAAGAGAATTATCCTGGTCGTTGGAAGGTCGTTTCGGAGTCAGGAGTAGGTGGTATTATGAATTTGGAAGGGGTTAAATGTTTACATACTCAATATGCAGATTATTTATTAAATAAAAAGAATCCTGTTGGAAAAAGAGTAGAAGAATTATTGAAGGAAGGATTCTCTAATTCTTGTGAAGAAGAATGTAATGCTGATTGTAAGGAGTGAAAAAGATGGAAAGATTAGCAGCTATTGATATAGGAACAAATTCAACCCGGCTTTTAATCGGGGAACTTCTATTAAGAGGTGAGATGCAACCTTTAGCTACCGAGTTAAGAACCACCCGTTTAGGAAAAGGTGTTGATTCATCACAGTGTTTGCAACCAGAAGCAATAGAAAGGACTATTAAGGCCTTATCTGAGTATAGAAGATTATTAGATGATTATCAGGTTAATAAATTTAGAGTAGTGGCCACTAGTGCAGTTAGAGATGCTGTTAATCGACAACTATTTATCGATAAGGTTAATGAAAGAACGGGATTAAATGTAGAAGTTATTAGTGGAGAAGAAGAAGCAGAACTTTCTTATTTAGGGGTAGTTAAGGGATTATCAGATCAATTATTAGATTCTAATTTAGTCTTAGATATTGGTGGTGGGAGTACAGAATTTATTCTTGGGGTTAAGGATAAGATAAAAGAAAGATTTAGTATTGATGTAGGTGCAGTGCGAATGACAGAAAAAAGTTCGGATATAGAACAGAGAAGTGAGATGATTTCATCGCTCATAACTCCGGTTATTAAAAAAATAGATGATAATTTAGAATGTTTATTAGGAGTTGGAGGAACAATAACGACTCTAGCGGCAATTGATCAGAGTTTATCTTCATATGACCCTAAAAAAGTCCATGGTTATGCTTTGGATATTTCGACAATTAAAGAAATTCTTTTAAAATTAAATACAAAGTCTATTACAGAAAGAAAAGCAGTAATCGGATTACAGCCTAAAAGAGCAGATATTATTGTAGCAGGAATTCAAATTTTACTAGAGATAATGAAGAGAATGAGGAAAAAGAAGATTATAGTTAGTGAATCTGACATTTTAGAAGGGATTATTTATGATTATAGCAAAAAGAAGAAAACTAAAGTAAAAGAGAGTAATAAAGGAATATAATTGTGTAATCATTGCTAATAGTCTGTGATGGTTATTGACCATAGGTGTAATATATACTATAATTATTGCTGTCGTCGCAAAAAAAGGTCTAAAAATTAAATTGCCGGGGTGGCGGAATTGGCAGACGCATCGGACTTAAAATCCGATGGGCCTTTAGTGCCCGTGTGGGTTCGAGTCCCACCCCCGGCACCATTTTGGCGGTGTAGCTCAGCTGGCTAGAGCATACGGTTCATACCCGTAGAGTCCGGGGTTCAAATCCCTGCGCCGCCACCATTTTTATATTAAAAATTAATACATATTTTTACAAGAACACTCTGAATAATAGGAGTGTTATTTTTTTTGTCATAATATATAAGAAAAAATTGTACGACCATCTAGATAAAACGACAAATCTTCTCTGGGAAAAGATGTATAATATACTTTACAGCCATAAAAGGTTAAATTTCAGAGGAGGTATTAATATAATGTTAGTTGAGACTGATCTTCCTATTTATAAAAGATTAAAGGAGAATGATAAAACTAAATTAGAGGTGATAAGTCAATTAGTTAAGGAGATAGTTCTAGAATTTGATTTATTACACCTTGTGTATGTATGCTTAGGGGTAGTAATTGGACGAGCCTCTTTATCAGCAAATCTATTACCTTTTGGATTAGCTTTTTTAGGAGTGAGTGTTTACCAGAAACTTTATAAAAGCGAAGGGATAAGTAGAGTAGTATTCTTTATTATTAGTATCTATATTGGTTATTATACGGCTTTGGGCTGGAGTTGGCTATTTGCTAAATATTTGTTAGCAGGAATATTATTTAGTTTAGCTTCGCTGGTTTTCTTATATGGGAAACAGAGAGTTTCTAAGATACATTTTGCAATGTTAAATGCTGGTGTGCTTTTAGTTATTGAAGTCATTAATATATTTTTAGCAAGCAAACATTTGTATTATAATCTAACTCTCTTATTAGGAGTAGTATTGGTAGGAGTTTTAACCTTGGTTTTACTTGAAGGTTTATCACCGTTACTTGGGGCTGAAAAGAGAGAAGAGTTAGAAGAGATTAATATCTTAGCACTATTAATTACATTAGCAAGTTTGAGTATTGGCTTTCCTAATGTAAATATAGGAGTAGTCAATCTTTCGCGGGTATTTAGCGATTTAATGATTATGCTGGTAGCTATCAATGGTGGAGGAACTGTAGCAACGGTAGTAGGAGTTGTAATCGGGTTATTCTATAGCATTTCTAACTTATATGTGATTGAAGTCACAGGTCTTTATGCATTAGCTGGTTTAATTAGTGGTAATTTTAAAAGAGAAGGTAAGTTAGGGGTAATTATAGGTTTTTCATTAACAATACTACTTTACACTATATTTTTAATAGAACTAAATAGTATTAATGCAGTGATAGGAGAAGCATTATTAGCAGGTGGAATTCTAGTTTTGCTTCCTGATAAGATAATTGAGTCTTTAGGAAGATGGATCCCTGGGTCAAAAGCTTATTCGATGGAATCACAACAAGAAGAGATGCAGAATAAGATTGTAAATCGAGTTAATGAAATTTCTGATGTTTTTATAGAATTAGCTAATACTTTCCAACAAGTTTCAAGGGCTAATCCTAACCAAAGTGACAATGTGGAAGAACTATTGAGTATAATTACTAATCAAGTTTGTGTAGAATGTGAATATTATAGTCTTTGTTGGGAACAAGAGTTCTTTAAAACTTATCAACGTTCTGTTGAAGTCTTATCGGTGGCCGAAAATCAGGGTGGAATTAGTTCTAAAGTATTAAGTCAAGTCATGCACGGCGAATGTAGGATGTCAGTAGAATTTAGTGAGACAGCAAATAGGCTTTTAGAGAAGTATGAGACTAATAACTTCTGGCAGAAGAAGTTAAAAGATAGCAAGGAGGTAATAGGTAATCAGTTGTTAGGGGTTTCCCAACTCCTTGAAGCAGCAGCCTCCGATTTAGCAGTTGATATTAGATTTGATAATAATTTAGAAAAAGTAATTCAAAGTGAATTAGAATTGTATGGAATATTCACTAAAAAAGTTTCTACACATAATATTGAAAACGAAATGAGGATTTCTTTGACCAAAGAGTCTTGTGCCGGCAACCAAGAATGCAAGCAGGAGATTATCCCTATCCTGAATCAAGCTTTAGATCAAAAGTTTCAGGTTTCTTGGAATAAGTGTGGGGGACATTTAGGTAAGCAGTATTGTTCTTTAGAAATCACACCAACTACTACATACCGAGTCGAAACAGGTGTTGCACAAGTTAGCCCTGGTCAAAAAGAGATATCAGGAGATAATTATAAAGTTATAGATGCAGATGACGAAGAGACTATTTCTATCCTAAGTGATGGCATGGGTAGAGGAGAAAGAGCAGCTTTAGAGAGTCAAACGACGGTTGATTTACTAGAAAAGTTAATTACAGCTGGTTTTGATAAGAAATTAGCTATTAAGACGGTTAACTCTGCACTCTTACTTCGTTCTGCGGAAGAAGTATTTGCTACTGTCGATATCAGTGCTATTAATTGTTATACTGGGCAGACTGAATTTATCAAGGTTGGTTCAGCGCCTACTTTTATTAAGCGTGATAGTCGTAAAATCGATTTAGTTAAAAGCACTTCTCTTCCAATAGGAATTATGGATAATATAGATATAGAATTGACACAACAGATGCAGATTTCACCAGGAGATATGATTATTATGGTAACCGACGGTATTTTAGATTCTCAGGAAGATGAAATAAAACAAGAAGAGTGGATGATGCGTTTATTAAGAAATAATTTAATAAATGACCCTCAATCATTAGCAGACTATATTTTAGAGCAAGCTATTGAGGCTAAACAAGAGATTAGTGATGATATGACAGTAGTAGTAACAAAGTTGAATAGTTACCGAAGTTAGATAAAATAAATAACTAATTGAAGAAGGAATCAAAAAAGTTTTGTCGAAAGAATTATTTTGAACCAAGCTTATTATAGTATATTTTAAGAAAGAGATGATAATCCTAAATTATATATTACTGTTAACTAGAGGCGATATAATGTGTCTATTAGAGAATGTTAGGAAAACAATTGATAATCATAAACTGTTAACTAAAGGAGATAAGGTTTTAGTTAGTGTTTCAGGAGGACCAGACTCTTTAGCTTTATTACATATTTTGCATCGTTTACAACAGGATTATGATCTATCTTTGTATGTATTTCACTTAGATCATATGTTTAGAGGTGAAGAATCTAAAGCTGATGCTGAGTATGTTAAGCTATTTGCTGAACGTTTAGAAATTCCAGTAAACATTCGTGAATATGATGTACCTACTTATATAAAGGAAAATAATCTCTCTAAGCAAGCAGCAGCACGGGAAATTCGTTATCAACTTTGTGTTGAGTTAGCTAATGATATAGGGGCAGATAAGATAGCTCTTGGCCAACATGCTGATGACCAAGCAGAAACAGTGATGATTAATTTTTTACGCGGAGCAGGTTTAGAAGGTTTAAGTGGGATTAACCCAATTAGAGATGATAGGTTTATTAGACCATTATTGGAAGTTTGGCGTAAAGATATTGATAATTATTGTGAAGAGTATAATTTACAACCTCGTTTAGATAGTTCTAATTTTAAGCCAGTCTATTTAAGAAATAAGATTAGGTTAGAGTTGTTACCCTATCTAGAAGATGAGTTTAATGAAGGGGTTAAAGAGAATTTAAATAGAATGGCTGAAATTATAAGAGTTGAGAATGATTTTTTGGAAAGTTATGTAGTGAAGGAGTATAAACGAATTTTAGCTAATGAATCTCAGAATAAGTTATCCTTATATTTAGAGTCGTTAAGGGATTTAGATTTAGCTATTCAAAGGAGGGTGTTTAGGAAAGCAATCAGTTCTTTTTGTGGAACTAAAAAAGATTACTACTTCCATCACATCCAGCAGATTGAGGAGTTAATTAATGTTGGGGAGACAGGTAGTATAATTCAACTTCCACAAGGATTGCGTGTTAAAAGAGGTTATGAAAAGTTAATCTTTTTCTGGCAAGAAACTCAACCAAGAACTAAGTCAATTTCACAGATATATTCCATTCCAGGAAAGTATCAAATAAAAGATTTAGGAATTGAAGTTATATTAAAAATTATAATAGCAGGTCCAAATTGGAGGCAAGTTATAAGAGAAGAAGATAAATTATATATAAATAAAGATAGAATCGGTAATCGAATCAAAATAAGGAATCGTAAAGATGGGGACCGATTTCGGCCATTAGGTATGCAAGGAAGCAAGAAGATAAAGGATTTTATGATCGATGAAAAAATTCCAGTAGAGTTAAGAGATAGGATGCCAATTTTTACAACTTTAGATGATGAAATATTTGCTATAGATGATTTAAGAGTTGATAATAGATTTAGAATAACAGATAAAACAAAAGAAATATTAACTGTACAAGTTAATAGAATCTAAAAAAGGAGGAAGTAATTGTGCTAACTGAATTAGAAGATCAAATTGAAGAAGTCTTAATTACAGCGGAAGAAATAGAGGAACGAATTGTAGAGTTAGGAGCAGAAATTACAGCAGATTATGAGGTTGATGATGATATTGTAATGGTAGGGATTTTAAGAGGTGGCATAATGTTTATGTCTGACCTTGCTCGACATGTAGATTTACCTGTAACTTTTGATTTTATGGATGTTTCGAGTTATGATGGAACTAAATCCTCAGGAGTTGTAAGAATTATTAAGGACCTAGAGGAAAATATTGAAGGTAGACATGTCTTAATTGTAGAAGATATAATAGATACTGGTTTAACTTTAAAGCATGTGGTTGATTTTTTAGCAACAAGAGATCCAGCAAGTATTAAGATTTGTACACTATTAGATAAACCAGACCGTAGAACAGAAAAAGAAGTAGACATGGATTATAATGGTTTTGAGATTCCAGATAAGTTTGTAGTTGGGTATGGTTTAGATTATAATGAAAAGTATCGTAATGTTCCCTATATTTTTGTTCTAAAGCCAGAAGTTTATGAGTAAATATTTGGTGAAAGATAAGTGATAATTTCTAGTTAATTTCTTGCTAATTTCTATTTTTTATAGTATAATAATTAATTGTGGTAAGCTATATATTATAGAAGGGAGGATTATTTGTTGAATCGATTTTCGAAGAATATTGGCTTTTATTTGATAATAATTGCTATAGCATTTTTGATAGCACAGTATTTCATAAGTCCTGCCCCAGTTAAACAAGACTTTAGTTATAGTCAGTTTATAACTTCAGTCAAGAAAGGCAAGATAGATAAGGTAACAATTGTTGGGGAGGAGATAGTTAAAGGTAAGACCCCAGAAGGAAATCAGTTTGAAATAAATATTCCAGGAACTATCGAAAAGGTTGAACAAATCTTACAAGATAACGAAGTTGCTATTGAGACTAAGCCAGAGCCTGAGCCGCCTTGGTGGGCTAGTATCTTAGGTTATCTATTACCAACTATCCTAATCTTTGGTTTTTGGTTCTTTATTATGCAGAGGATGCAGGGTGGCGGCAACAAAGTAATGTCTTTTGGTAAGAATAAAGCTCGTCGTCACGATGACGAAAAGAAACAAGTTACATTTGATGATGTAGCTAATTATGAAGAGGTTAAAGAAGAGTTAGTAGAGGTTGTAGAGTTTTTAAAGTCACCAGATAAGTTTAACAAATTAGGTGCTGAAATACCAAAAGGAGTATTATTAGTTGGACCACCAGGAACTGGTAAAACATTGATGGCAAGAGCAGTAGCTGGTGAAGCGGGGGTTCCATTCTTTATTATAAGTGGTTCAGACTTTGTAGAAATGTTTGTTGGAGTTGGAGCTTCACGAGTTAGAGACTTATTTGAACAAGGAAAAGAGAATTCACCATGTATTATCTTTATTGATGAATTAGATGCGGTAGGTAGACAACGAGGAGCCGGAGTTGGTGGGGGTCATGATGAAAGAGAACAGACTTTAAATCAGCTATTAGTTGAAATGGATGGTTTTGAGCCTAATGAAGGTATTATTTTGATGGCTGCTACTAATAGACCGGATGTTTTAGATCCTGCTTTATTAAGACCAGGACGGTTTGATCGTCAAGTAATAGTTGATAAGCCGGACTTTAAAGGACGTAAAGGTGTTTTAGAGATTCATGTTAAGGATAAACCATTAGCTGATGATGTAAGGTTAGATATATTAGCTAAAAGAACTCCAGGATTTACAGGGGCTGATATGGAGAACTTGGCTAATGAAGCAGCAATCTTGGCTGCTAGAAGAGATAAGGATCAGATTAGCATGTTAGAGTTTGATGATGCTATTGATCGTGTAATTGCTGGTCCACAGAAGAAGAGTAGATTGATTAGTGATAAGGAGAAGGATATTGTTTCTTATCATGAGACAGGTCATGCTCTCTTAGGTGAATTACTAGAGCATTCTGATCCGACTCATAAGGTATCAATCATTCCGCGAGGTAGAGCTGGTGGATTCACCATTAATCTACCTGAAGCAGATAAGAACTTTGTAACCAAATCCGAATTGATCGATAGAGTGACTGCTCTTTTAGGAGGACGAGTAGCTGAAGAGGTATTTTTAGATGAAATAAGTACTGGTGCTCAAAATGACCTAGAAAGAGCTACTAAGATTGTTCGAGGTATGATTACAGAATACGGAATGAGTGATGAGATTGGGCCACTAACTTTAGGTCAAAAGAATAGTGACCAAGTCTTCTTAGGTCGTGATATTTCTAGAAATAGAAATTATAGTGAAGATGTAGCGGCTTTAATAGACAAGGAAGTTAAGAATATGATTGAAAATGCTTATGATAAAGCTACTAGAGTTTTAAGTGAGAATAGTGCTATGGTAGAGAAAATGGTTGAGGAGCTTAAGGATAAAGAAACATTAACCTCAAGTGATATTAAGAAGATTATTGCTGAGTTTAAAGGTGATTATGAATATAATCCAGATAATGATGAGTTAGAGGCTGAAGATACGCAACCGGTCAAAAGTGAGGAACCGGAAGATTTTGGGACTGGATTAGATGAAAATACAGATAGTAGAATTAATATTAAATTAAGAAATAAAAGAAAATAGGAAGTAGATAAAAGAGGTGGCTGTTGAGCCACCTCTTTTCTATTGTATAAAAGGATTATTGTGTTACTTTATAGTCTTTATGGATTTTTTTTACACAAAAAGAAGGGGTTTTTATGGTTGAAAGATAATATATTTAAATAGTGCAAAGATAATATAGGAGAAATAGAATGATTAATATCTTAGATTTGCAGAAGTAAATGTAATAAATTACATTATTAAGAAATATAATTTAAATATGGTGGATATCTATAATGGCCGGAAGGGGGTAGGTACAGGCAGTCAGGAGTATATATTAATCATAATTAGTGATAAAAGTGGGGTTAAAGGTCTTTAGTATAATATAAAAATTTATAATATTTTAAATTTTCATTAGTTTGTATAGAAAATTAAATTATAATAAAACGAAAGGTGGATGATTATTAAATGGCAGTAAAGTCAGATATTGAAATAGCTCAGGAGGCAGAATTAAAGCACATTACGGAGATAGCTGAAATTCTAGGATTAA
>Ga0079294_100028_pt1 | contig 40659 bp, 41 predicted proteins | sample Wag4S2014_12_3_FD_74790 | JGI IMG/M metagenome (GOLD analysis project Ga0079294, IMG submission 74790) | Deep subsurface shale carbon reservoir microbial communities from Ohio, USA - Utica-2 Time Series 2014_12_3 | ecosystem: Environmental > Aquatic > Deep subsurface > Shale gas/oil reservoir >... | reverse complement strand
TTATACTGTTCTTCATCACTATCCTTACTTTTTATTTCTTTTATTCTAGAAACAAGAATTTCTTTATCTCCAATAAGATTCGTTATACTAATTTTTTCTCCATTATATTCCTTAACCTTTTCCATCTTATTAATAAATCTATCAATGCTATCCTTTTTAAGTTGAATATTTCTCTCTTTTTGTAATTGCTTACGTAAATAAGCTTTATTTTGATTTAAATTAGGCTTTGCTAATTTTATATTACTATTGCTATCAATAACTATTCTCCAATTCAATTCAAGTAAATCTCTTAATATACACAGAACCGTAATGAACTTTACTCCCTCCAATGAAAAATCAAGATTATTTACTATACTTTTATTTTCTTCAATTCTTTTATTTAAATAATTCAATCTTCTATCTCCATGCTTATTAACGGCATTTTTGATTATTGTAATAAACTTTTTATTGTAGCAATCAGTTAGTTTTGGAGTAAAGGGGATAAAATTATCCTCCTCAATTGTAGCCTTATCATTATGACCTAACTTACTTTTTTTATTTCTAGATGACATCATTTTACTCCTCCTAAAAATTAATGTAATTAAAGTCTTATTTTATCAAAACATTTATTAAATAACTAGCATTTATAATAAAAATGAAGTCGTTATTTGTATATATTAGATAGAAATACAGATTATCCCTTTAATACTGTTCTAAAGTCTCTCTATAAATCTTAATAATTAAATACTAATTACAGACTAATCGCTATTTACTACATCACCGTAAAAGTTCCATAACTACTTAAATATAAAATACAAGGATTAACTATCACCTCCTTTAATTCCTTAATCTAATCTTCAATATAACTATCTAATATCTATATTTCACTTTTCATTCAACTCTAGTTTATATGGTAATAGTAGTTAAATATCTGATTATTCATTGGTTTTGTTTAAATGGAGGGGCAAAGCCCCTCCGAACTTTATGCTATCTTTTTAATTCCCTGCTGTTCTTCATTTTTTAAATAATCTTTAGTAAAGTTAATTATCTCTTTGCTCACTCTGCTAATCCGATCCAGACTCTCTTTTAAATCATAAGATTTTTTATATAAAGCTAAATACTTACTGCTTTTTAACTCTACATTGTAATGATCCATTACTATAAAAGCCACTGCTTCAGCTTCTAGTTCCTTAATTTCTTTCGTCAATTCTTCATTATTTTCTTTATGTAATAATTCATGTGCTAACTCATGAACTAAACAGCTTGCTTGTTCTGTTTTATTTCTCTCTGTTGTTTTTACTGCTATATAACCACCGCTTGAATATCCATGACAACCAGCTGTTAAAAAAGGATCTTCCTCAACTGTTTTTAAATCTACTTCTATCCTTTTCTTATCTGCAAACCTTAAAAGCGGCTGCATAATCTCACCAAAATTATCTTTTAAACTTAAATCCATTGTAGGTATTGAATCGCCTTCAGTCTGTGAAATATCAAAAACAGTTACCGGTCTAAAATACATTACTTTCTTTTCCTTCTCTACAATCTCGCCATTCTCGTCTTCTTCCTCAACTGTCTTCTTAAATGTCATAGGTGCTAAAATTTTAATTCCTTTTTCTCCTTTCTGAACCTGGCGGCCGAGCTTCTGCCACTTTTTATATCCAGCTACGTGTGTTGCTCCTGGTCTTTGCTGCTGTATTAAAATTTGATTGTTCATGCTGTAATTATGAAATTTAGAAAAGAACTTCAACATTTCTTTAAACTCCTCTGAAGATCTAACCTGCTCTATTCCTTTTTCCAACTTTTCAAGTAGCTCCTTAGTTTTCTTACCCATTTCTATCAGCTCCTTAATAATTTTTCTGCTTTACCGCAGGTTGAGCGGAAGACCCCGAAGGGTCCGCCGGAATTCTCGGCTTATTCTCCCTTGCCCTGTTCAATCCATTTATAAAGTTTATTTTGAATTTCTCTGATTGCTTTTTGTGCTTCAGTTTCTCCCTGGGCTCCAGGATGATGTTTAAGTTTATATTCTCTATTTAAAGCCTGGTCCAATTCCTCAAGCGTTCTACACTCTGCGATTAACCTGCCAACTGATTCCGCTCCCCTGTACCAATCTTTAATCTTAGCTGCTTTAGCTTCTTTCATCATTTATCCCCTCCTATCTGTGTAAGTAATCACTAAAAGCTTTATGAAAATCTTCTTTAGTCTTTCCATAGTAATGACCTAAAGTATAATTGCCGATACTCTCATTTTTAATTCTAGAAACAAACTTTTCACTTTTTAAAAGATACGCCAATTGTACTTTTAAATAATCATCTTGTGGGTGTCTTGAATACTGAGCTTCATAAATAATAATTTCATTTGCATCTTGAATTGCTAACTGATCTTCAATAACTTCAATTAATTCTCCTTTGCTTGTTTTTACTCTGTGATTTTCTCCCTCTTTTCCCTGTAACTCCACAACCTCACCAACATGTAAACTATCCAAATCCTTAATAACAGCTTTCATTTTTATCAACCTCCTAGACTAAATTTAATTTTATAAACTGCAAGCTTGCCAACCACAATTTAAACAGATCCAGCAACCACCTTGAGGAAAAAGCTTTCTCCCACATTCAGGACATCTATTAATGATCAGCACCTCCTTTAAAATTTATTTATTTTAAAAAACAAATTTAAGTTGATTGCTTGCAAGGTCTTCAGTTTCTGGAATAGCATTAAGTCAGATATTTTTAAAAATGTTCACTTTCATTTTTCCAAATATCTTAAAGCAGGTCTTAAAAAAATTTTGTACTTTAAAATTATTTTAAGGAAGCCTTTTGACTTAATGATATGGAAGAAACATAATGTTTTTAAAAGCAATCAACTTAATTTAAAAAAGAGAACAGATTTCTCTGTTCTCTACCTTTTATCTTTAATATTTTACCTACTATGTTTGCTGAATTTCTTTTGAATACTTTTCTTTGTTAGTTTTCTAAAAAGTAAGTAAAGAAAAGTATGCTTGTACGTTCTTAATTATCTAAGTTTTGAGCGTTCTATGCTCTATACTTAGATAATTGCACTTTACTAATATAATGAAATAATTGTGGAACGTTTTTTGTTCGTCAATTATTAAACCTATTTAATCTGTTTTATCCTGTACTGTCTTGCATTAGAGAAGAAGAAATTCCAAGTTTGAGAGATTTAATAAACCTTGAATTAGCCCGATTGAAGCGAATACTTGGAGACCAACCAGACACAACTCTAGATGAATTTTACCTCTAAGTTCTACAATTGGAACCGATAGCCCGACCTGGTTTTTAGGTAATGCCCAAATAAAAATTCTTAAATGTTTCTTCTTAATAATCCTTAAAAAGGTTGATAATCCAAATATTAATTAATAATAGCCAGAAAAACTACTATTTTTTAAAAAGTGATAAAATTAATACATGTTAAAAATATTCGCACTTATCAATAAGTGTAAAGCATTCTAACAAAAGGGTGATTTGATGCAAAAGCATCTAGAGGTTTTAGTATGAGTAAAAAGATTAAGAATACAGCTGTAAAAGATAGATTATTGAATATAGCTAAAGAGGAAGGAATAAACTTTAATCAAATATTATTACTTCATGGGTTATGAATCATTATACTTCTTAGTCTTAATTAATAAAAAAACGACCAGGTTTAATTAAAGCCTGATCGCAAAGAATAAATTAAATCACTTATTAAATTTAAAGTACCATCTTTCCAATAAATCATTAACACTAACATAGAACTTATCACTAAGAACAATAAGTTTTCCGCTACTTTTCCCACTTTTATATTTCCTAAACTGTATCTTTTATTTTTAGGCCAGAATAATGTAACTCCTCCAGGATTAAATAAGTCCATCAAAATATGACTTAGATACCCAATTAAGAATCCATAAACTAAAACCATATTTATAAATTTAAGCCTGATTAAGGATAATGAAAATAGAGCTGTAATCATTATTCCTAAGATACTATGCGATATTCCTCTATGTTTAATTCCTAAGAACTTTAAAATCCAGCTTAATAAAGGTATTTTTCTACTCAACTTGCTATTTCTTTGGTCTAAATCTGGAACCAATGAGCCTAAAGCAGCCCCTAATACGAATTGTAATGAAGTTGGTCCGAATAAAGAAATAAAGGTTAACCCAGATATATTTAAAATTTGCATTAAGATAACTGACAGCAAAACTGCAAATGTACTGTGAGTATAAAATGTCATATATTAATCAACTCGCATTATAGTTTTTAGTATTTTTACACTTAGGATAGCCTGTACATCCTAAAAACTTACCGTTTTTGCCATTAATCAATCTAAACGGCTTCCCACACTTTGGACAGACGCCGTATTTTTCTTTTAGCCTTTCTTCCTTAGATTTATTGAAGCCTTCTAACTTGCTCTTTAGCTTAATTTTATCCTTTTCTAAATAATTACTTGAGATCTCCAACTTATCTGGAATATTAATTGTGTTTTTACAATCGGGATAATTAGAACATCCTAAATAGAAACCATACTTACCTTTCTTCAGATTCATTACCTTATTACACTTTTTACAGCTTATATCTGTTTTAACTCCTAAATATTTCTTTCTCTTTTTTGAATATGAAGATCCTGCCTTTTTATTTAATACCTCTATCTTAGGCTTTAAATTGCTATAATACTCACTTAAATAATCCTTCCAATTGATCTTACCTTCTTGAATCTGATCTAAAGCCTTTTCCATTCTCGCAGTAAACTTAACATCCATTAAATTAGAAAAATGTTTCTCTAAGAATATAACAACTTTTCTACCTAATTGAGTTGTATAGAACTTTTTCTTCTTTACCCTAATGTATTTCTTGCTTTTTAATTTACTGATTATTGCAGCATATGTAGATGGTCTTCCTATTCCTTTCTTCTCTAACTTATCTACTAATGAAGACTCCGTAAATCTTTTCGGCGGCTTAGTCTTCTTCTTCTTAATCTTTAATTTATTTAGCTCTAACTGACTACCCTTCTTAATATCTGGAAGCGACTTAAACATCTTCTTTTTGCGTTTTACCTTCTCTAAGCTCTTTTCAAAACCGTCAAAGATCTGTTTATTGATTAACCCCTTAAACATATATTTATCATGTGTAACTAATAATCTCAACTGCTCATATCTCATTGGAGCAAATTGTGAAGTAAGAAATGTATTCCAGATTAATTTGTATAGCTTATACTGATTAGGCCTAAGATTACTTTTAATCCTTTTAGGAATTAAAAATATATTAGTTGGTCTAATTGCTTCGTGAGCATCCTGAGCACCTGCTTTTTTAGTTTGATAGTCACCTACATATTCTTGGCCGTACTTCTCTTTAATATATTTCTGAGCCATCTCTTTAGCTTCTGGTGCTACCCTTGTAGAGTCAGTTCGCATGTATGTTATAAGTCCTTGCTGTTCTCCATCTATTCTTATCCCTTCATATAGCTTTTGAGCTATTTTCATTGTTTTAGACGAATTAAAACCTAACTTTTTAGCAGCCAGCTTTTGCATTGTACTAGTCTTTAACGGCGACGAAGGATTCTTTTTCTTCTTAGTTACTTTAGATTTTATTACTTTAAAATTTACTCCCGGTGTAAGCGTCGCTTTAATTCTATCTAATTCTTTTTTATCCGTTACTTTTTTGATTTTCTTATCATTAATTTTATTCAACTTTAATTCCAAATCATCTTCAAAAAGACCAATTACACTCCAATAGTCAACTGGTACAAAGTTATCTATTTTATCATCTAGATCTTTAACTAATTTCAAAGCAACAGATTGAACTCTCCCAGCCGAAGTCCCTTTAGCAACTAAATTCTGCATAGGTGGAGAAATCTTATAACCTATGATCCTATCTAGTAGCCGCCTAGCCTGTTGAGCATTAACCTTATCCATATCTATTTCCCCGGGAATCTTTAAAGCTTTCTTTACAGCTGATTTAGTAATTGCATTAAAGGTTATTCTTTTAACTTTATTATCACTAACTTTTAAGCTATTTTTAACATGCCAACCGATTGCTTCACCTTCTCGGTCTGGGTCGGAAGCTATAAGTATAAGATCTGCTTTTTTAGCTAACTTACTCAAACTCTTTAATACCTTCCCTTTACCTCGAATGGTTCTATACTTTGGTTTGAAATTATTCTCTATATCAATACCTAAATCACTTTTAGGCAAATCCTTAACATGACCCTTAGAAGCTTTAATTACATAATCTTCACCTAACATATCTCCAATTGTTTCTGCTTTATGCGGTGATTCCACAATTATTAAGTTCATCACCCATTCCTCCTTGAATATTATAATATAGCTGCTTAATATTAATTAGTTGTCAAATGCATTTCTACCTCCACATTTTCTTCAATAACAAAATTATTTTCCTTAGAATCTAAATAAAATATTGCTTTACTGCCTTTAATCCAGTCTCCATTTTCCTCTTTAATCTGTACATTATTCTCCAATACTAAAGTCTGCTTTTTATCGTTATACTTAGCTTTTTTAGCTTTAATCTCCTTTTGATCATAGTCTATCCTTACTCCCTGGTCAGTCTGAAATGAATTACTATCTCCATACATTTCTAGATAAGAAGTAAACAACTTAAATCTCTCACCATTATCTGCTTTATTGAATAACTTAACATCATTTTTAAAGATATATTTATCTTTATCTAATAACCCAATCATCTCTTGCGATTTGACATCTCCTTGATCTGCTTCAAGAAAAACACCATCAGTCAAGACTGCTTTATTATTTTCTTTATAAATCTTACCTCTTGGAGCTTTAATTGTATAATTACCTTTAATAATCGTTATTTCCTTACTAATTTCAATCTTATCTCCTATGTACTTTAATCTTCCTGCTCTAAGATGAACTGTATCATTTTCTTTCGCAGCTACAACTCCATTAAAGATTAACAATACTAAGAATAAAATCAATATTTTCCGCATTTTTATTCCTCCTCTAGAATCTCTTTAATACCTAAATCATACATAAAGCCTTCGTCTTGGTTACTACCAACCTTAACTCCTCTATTAAAGATATCCAAACGATACTCAAGCATAATTTCTCTTTGCTCATGCTTATAAGTCAACCATATCTCCCGTCGGTGGAATCTCTTCTTTAAGATAAGATTAGCCTTAGAAACTGTCTCTGCTTCAAAATCATATCTATTATTTAATTCTAGATATAACTGATCTTGTAACTTATAAGTGAACTTACTTTCCCAACGCTGTAATTGATTATTATTCAAATCATGCTTTAAAGCTGTATTAAACTTAATATGCTTACTCTTATATTTACTATTAATAGCTAAATCACCGTAGGTTTTACTATTGATGTTAAAAGTGCTTCCTGCATTAAGTCTCCAGTTAGGTGTCACCTCCCAATTTATAATAAACCCTAAAGGTAAATAACTAGCGTTATATAAGTCATAACCGCCGTTAAGTTGTAAACTAAAGTTGTCATTATATAATTTTAAATCACTTTCTATCTCTTGTTTATAGCTAGCTTGGTCAAAGTTAAAAGGTGATTCTCCAGTAAAGGTCTTGTACTCAAATTCTGTGTTCCAATCTATATGATCTAAAAATGAGGTGTTTAATTTTAATTTAATGCTATATGAATTTTGATAATAATCATATCTAAATTTAGGGTCATATAGATAATAGTAATCAGAATCTTCCTTGCCATTAATCTGCTTATATAACTTACCATTAAGCTTTTGGTTAACTTGTAGGCTTATATTATTTAATAAGTTAAATCTTTTGTTATAATTAATCTCACCTAACCCTCGATAACCTTCTATATCTGAACTTGCTTCATAATACTTGCCTAAGGAGGTTTTAAAGTTTATATTCTTTAATATAGAAGCTTGAGGAAAATATTTAATAGTTATCTCGGGCCACCGATAGAATCTAACCTTCGGCTTATCATCTTCATCCTCTAAGTCAAAACTCGATTCTTCTAAATCAAAGTTTGGGTCATATCGTTCTAAAGTTAATTTAAAGTTAAAATTATTACTTCTTTTAGTAAGGTAACCTTTCCCACCCCACCTGGACTTTAAATCTTGTTTAGCTTCTAATAGATAATCTCGATTATAATCTAAATTAAGTTTCCAATCCTCTAAAAATTTATATTGATACTTAAAGTCTAAATCCAATTCTTGATCATCGTTAGCGCTAGATTTAAAATAATCTTTGCTGTCATACTGAAAATTTAAATCTAAGTCTTGCTTTTGACTATTATGATTTAGATTAATTCTACTAAAAGCTTTCTTATAATCATCATAGTCTGTATAATCTATATCAGTATTAGCCCGCCAAATTTCTCCTTTATGTGAATAATCAATTTTGCCCTGCCAATTCCATAAACCTGGAATACCTGTTTTATTCTTTTGGCTGTATAGATAAACTGATCCTTCTTGCTTAGGAGTATAAGTAAAATACTGTTTAAACCCGCCGGCAAGTCCAGAAATATTATAATAATCTAGATAAAGCTCTCCTGGTAATGATTTATCATACCAATAGGAGTATGTATTCTTAATAAACCAACCTCTTTTAGCACTATGCCCTAGCCTAGTTTCTAAATGTGAAGCCTTGTCTTTTAAAGATATATATAAATAAGGCCAATACATAAGAGGTAAACGTCCATTTAATTCCCAAAAGGTAACATGCTTAGCTTCTATATGGTCTCCAGGATAAATTATTACTTCCGGAGATTTAAAGAAATAATGGGGCTTGTCCAACTCACAACCACTAAGCTTAGTTTGAGATATTTCAATTACTTTAGAAGTCTCAATCTTTTCATTATCATTCTCTTTAATAATTACTTTGTCTGCTAAAACATGATAGGCTTTATACTTGGCTGCAATATCATTTTTAAGTATTGTCTTATTTCCTTTCACTCTTAACTGGTCTGCCTTAATCTTTAACTTTTCTGCCTGCACTCCAGGAGTACTTAAAAAGATAAATGAAATAATAATTAAAGATACTGGTATTAACTTGGATATTGATTCTTTCCAACTGTTCTTCCAAAAAAGAAGCACTGCACCTATTAAGCTAAAAATAATATTAGGTAACCATGATGTTAATACTGGTATTAAGAATCCGTTCTTCCCAAATGATCTAGTTAATGAAAGAATTAAATAGTATAAAAAGATAATCACAATCGTTAATACGATATTAACTGCTCTACTTTTCTTATTATTAAGACTTAAAGGTGTTCCAATTAAAATAAAGATTAAAGCTATAAAAGGCTTACTTAACTTTAAATGATAATCAATTAATAAAGAGTCTACTTTTAATCCGCTACTTTTGAATAACTCAATTTCTTCCTTTAGCTCTGCTCTACTCATTTCCGAAGTAGTCTTTTGGTTTGTTACTAACTTATCCATTCTGTTACCCATCTCTATCTCCATAATGTCGAATTGAGTTTCTAAAGTTAACTCCCCGTTCTTATCATAATCGTGTATAATCCCTTGCTTTAATTTCCAAGTATTTTCAGCTATATTAGCTTTTTTAGCTGTAATTATCTTAAGATAATTATCTTGCTTGCTATAATCAAAGATAACTGGCTTTCTTAAAATAGAATTCTTTCTATCGTACTCTTTAATATAAAACAACCTACTTTTAGGACCTTTAAAGAATACATTATCCTCTATACCGTAAATAGTCTCACTTAGAATAGACCGGCGAATAATATTTTGAGCTTGATGATTAGACCAGGGAACTATCTTTTCGTTAAAAAAGTAAGTTGTCCCACTTATTAAAATACCTAAAACAAGTAATGGGATTATAAAACGGAAAAGACTAACTCCACCCATTTGTAAAGCTATAAATTCACTATCCTTACTTAATCGCCCTACCCCTATCATAACTGCAAGTAGTGTCGCAATCGGCAAAGTCCGAACAATAATTGCCGGCAATTTATAGCCTAAAAGCTTGATTACTATTAATACTGGTATATCTTTAACTATAATCATATCGGTTAGTTGAAATAAAAAGTTACTTAACATAATCACACCGATAATTGCTATCCCAACCAAAAAAGGGAGTAATACTTCTTTAACTATGTATAAGTCAATAATCTTTAACTGCCGGCAAAATTTCATAAGAATTAAAGTCACCTCCTTTCTAAAATAAAATTATTTGCTTTTCACTATAATTTTTAGTACTCTAATCCTAAAATTTGAATTTCTTTCTTAAAAATAAATCTGTACAGATATCAGTTATCTCTTTGCCATAAAGTTTACCTCGATTCTCTTCTAGCTCCATTAATGCTTTTTCTATCCCTAAGGCAGGTCTATATGGTCTATGGGAAGCCATTGCTTCGACTACGTCAGCTGCGGCAATAATTCTTGCTTCAATTAAAATTTCATCTTTACTTAAGCCTTCTGGGTAACCACTTCCATCTAATCTTTCATGGTGTTGGCTTACTATATCAGCAATTGTCTTATTACTAGATTTAATTAATTCACTTCCAACCTTTGGGTGTTCTTTGATAACTTTAAACTCTGAATTATTTAGTTTCCCCGGTTTGTAAAGAATCTCGTTAGGAATACTTATCTTACCTATATCATGAACTAAGGCAGCTAACTTAACAGCTTCAATTTGATAATCAGGCAGCTTCAATTCTTTAGCAATCTTAACAGCAAGCTGCTTAACTCTATTTTGATGAACAGCTAAGTATGGATCCTTCAATTCAACCACATTTAAAATTGTTTCTAAAATCTCTGATTGTAAAAGGAATTCCCTTCTCTCTTCTTCATTTAATTCTTTATTATTAATTTTCTTTTTAGCTGGTAAATTAATTAGAACCGCCTCCTTAATTAAATACTATCCGGTACCCCTTTTATATCTTGAGGGCCTTCATTATCTTGTCTTTGTTCTTCTTTTATATCTTTATCCTCTTGGCTATTGTCTGTCTTTTCTTCTTGCAATTTAGCTTCTGATTCGTCTACTTCATCCTTACCCTCATTAGAATCTCCTTGTGCTTTAAAATCTTCTGTTTCATTAATCTCCTGCTTATCTTCTTGACTATTAGGACTATCCTTTGTCTCTTTATTATTCCTCTTATTTGTGAAACTCCCAGCTTCATTACTATTCTCTTTCAATAATTCTTCCATGTTTAATCTTTTATCCTCGGCAACTCTCTGTTTTTCTTCTTTTACCAGTTCTAAATCTTCAAAGTCAGGGTCAGGAATATAATCTACATTGATAATCTTCTTAAAATTATCTGGATGTTTACCTAAGACTACAAATTGACCTATCTTTAAATCTCTTATTTCGTTAGGACTAACTATAAACTCTTCAACCTCTCTTTCTGATCCCATCTCGCCTTCCATCTGTCTAAGCAGGTCTTTATTTACTCTTGCTGTTTCCTTAACTGCCTTTCTAGTACCAACCTGTTTTGCAAAGTTCTCCGCTGTCTCTGGATGATTGACTCTACCAGCTACTTTTAAGTTAGTATTATCTATAATCTGTTTTACAAAAGCAGGATCTATTGTCTCTAAATCTCCTTCGGATTGATAAAACATTTGAATATTGTACTTAGCTGACCTAGCCTTATTAATCCAGCCTACAAAATCTCCGGTAGCAAATGCTTCAAATTCATCTATCGTAATCGAATACTTTCTTCTTTCTGACCTAGGTACATTCTCTTCAATATAACTAGTCGTTGCTTCTAGATCTGAAAGCAACATTCTTCCAAACGCCTTCGCTGTCTCTTTAAGCCTGTTAGTTGGAATTGTGATATAGACAATCTCTTGGTTGACATATGATTCAAATAGATCAACTTCAGGATTATAATGATTAATAATCTTTCCAAGTTCTGAGTTACATAAAATATTAATCTGGTTAATAAGCCCCTTGCAATCCTTCATTGTATCTTCGAAATCATTAATTATCTCCTGCAACTTACCGGAAATGAAATCATTATCGACCATAGCTTGAATAATTTTTACTGCTTTTTTCTCTGTCATAAGTAGATATAAATCTTTCATTGTTATCTTTTTATCTAACTCTTCTATTACAGCTTGTAATAATGTTAAAATTACATCAATCGTTGCATTCTTATAATACTGCTCACTCCATTCTACCGCATTAACTAATCTATCCTTTATCTCTAATGCTGAGCCTCGCAATAGAAAGTTATATGTATTACTAAAATCGGGGTCTGCTAAATTAATGACTTTAAATTTCTGATTATGCGGATTATATCTTTTATGAAAAGTATATAACTTTTTAGCAAACTCTAGATCACCTTTACAGTCAATTACTGTTACTCCTCTACCCTTCTTCATATTTTGATATGCTAAAGAGAAAAATAACTCTGTTTTACCAGCACCGGTAGTTGCCATTCCCGAAAGATGAGTTGAAAACTGTTCATCTGAAACTGAAAAGCCCTCTCTCTTTTCATCCCTCGTAATCCCTAAGAAAGTTTTATCATTTTGAATAGCCTCTTCTCTTAAAAAATACTTTCTTAATTTACTAGCCGGTCTATTAGGGTCTACCTTTAATCTCCTCTTTAAAATTATTTGGTCTAACAATACAAATGGAATTGCTATTATTGAAGTCTTAGTTATCCAGTACTTAATATAGAAATATATAAGATATAACTTATTAAAGTAATACTCAAAATTATTGAACTCTAAATTAAGCTTAGGAGCAACCCACCTCCAAAACTGATTTATCACTTCCATTTGAAGCGATACAAAGAATATAAAGAAAGAAATAAAGATTAAGATACATCCAGTCATTACAAAGTAATTATCTTTTCTTTTAACTGTATACTCTGTAAATACTGCTCTTGGATATTTGTTATATAATGCAATGATGAATTTATAGATAAACCAATAGAACCAATATGCCGGTAAAATCAAAATAATTGTTAAATACCGAAGTAAGGAAAAGAAACTCCTTAAGTTAAAATCGAAAATATATTTTTCTAATTTTGATCTAACTATCAAACTCAAAAATTTACTTTTAAGTTTTGTTAACATTTCTTTAAGACCTCCTTCAAGTCAAAAACTTTATTAGCTGTTTTGTTGTAAAATTTATAATCTCCAGCCAATATATCTTTTAACTTAGCAGCATAGAACTTTTTATATGCTCCCTTAGGGTAAGGAATAGACTTAGGATTGAATTTTTTCATAATTGACTTATATAAAGAATCTCCTTCGACCACATATAAAACTCCATCTATTGAATCTTCCTGGGCATACCTTGTAAGTACTCCGTATTTACTATTTATATATCTGCTATTTCTTTTTAAAGTCTTTTCTAATTCTAATACAAATTTCGTTTCTCTATCTCTAGTATCAAAAATTCCATCAGGTATTTTACTGTGTAAATTAAATCTTTCAGCTATATCTTGAGTAACCCAAAAGCAGGCTCCTATATTCTCAAACTCAAATCTCAATTTATTAACTTGATCGTCATGTTCAAACTGGTCTAAGGAAATATTACTACGAACTATATAATTTTTAGGTTTTATAAAACGATGTTCAAATTTATTATTTCTCTCTATATTGTTTAATTTTTTCTTTCCTTTCTCTGTCTTTAGATAACTTAAGGCTTTTTTAGTTGGCATTATATAAGTTGTACGATTACCATCTCTTAATGGATAAGGCTTCTTCTTAACAAATCTGGTTTTAGTCAACCTTGACAATCTTTGATTAGCATAAGTTAAAGAACTATAAATATATTCACCAATCTGTTCTCTAGTTAAGAAACTATTTTCAAATAAATATTTAAATAAAAGAACATCACTTTTAGTTATTCTTACACTTGCATTTTTAGTAACACTTATTTCTGTTTTTGACTCCTGTTGGTCCAATTCTTTTTCTAATACTTTAACTTTCTTTTCTAATCTATATACTTTTGCTTCCAACTGTTTTTGCCAACTTTTCTTCCTTAGAACTCCTAATTTTTCAACTAATTCTTTTACTCCTACATCACTTTCTCTTATATCCTCAATTGTTTTTTCATCACCATATTTCTCATTATTCATTAATCTACACCTCCTAATTAAAACTTCAAATACATCAAATAACATTACTAATAAACCCACATATCAAACACACAAACTACATAAAAAACATTTAAATCACATCATTAACAAATACCCACATAACTACCTAAATTACATCACTAAAACTCACACCTATAATCTCAAACTACCAATCACAAACTTCACTAACTAATACACTAGCTGGATAGCCCGCCCGCCGATCCTCACCATTCAAATCCTCTATTGTTGAGTAGCCACCCAAGACTCCAGTCGCCGCAGCTGACCCCGATCGACAAGAGGTGGTTATTCCTCGAAGTTCGGTCGGGGTCAGCTGTTATCAGGGTGCTTTTTACCCTGATAAGGTTGCTACTCAACAATCACCCCTCCATACTGCCATATCAAGCCTTTATCGGCGGGCGGGCGTCTTCCAGCTGTGGTCTTCAATAATAATTTAAGTGCTAATTTTGATGCTAATTCGGGTTATGAACTTAATTATTAACTAAATTATCAACTGTATGTTCTTTTCTTTATAAAAAATTATTAGATTTTAGCTTCATATCTAAACTACTTTCAAGTTTTTTTGCTTGCTCTTAATCTTCTTTTTCAGTTAAATCTTGATCTTGTCCAAAATCCAATGTTAACTTACATAATTTAATCTGTGGGATCATTTATAGAATCTAAAAGTTCCATGAAATCTTCATCTCCACCCCATTTTTCTTCTTCAGGATCTTCATTTTTTGTTTCTAAATCATCAGATTTTTTAGAAGGAGTACTATTATTTTTATTTACAGATAAATAACCTTTATCAATTAAATTCATTAATTTTTCTTCAAACACTTCTCCTAATCTTTCATCATCAATTTTAGTTTTAGTATTTTCTTTTTCAACTAATTTCCCTTCTTCAAATTTTCTTTGAGTGTTTATGCACTGTCTAATAAATGCTGCCTGACTCATCTCTTTAAGTTTTCTATCAATAAAAGAAAGATCTTCTTTATCTATTGCTGTGTTTTCTGATATTCTTCCTGCTACTGAAAAACTTCTTATTCCCATAAATTTATTTTCAGACATATTATCACTCCTTTAACCCCCCCTACTATTAACTATTAGTTTTTTTCAACCTGCGTTTTAAAGTCATGGCTGCATAATATTTAAAATATCCTCTTGCATTGGAGAAAATAGGGTTTTCACTTTTAATAACTTCAAACCTATCTTTAAATAATTCTTTTAAATCATCATATAAATAAGCAACAATACCACCACAAACTAATACCGTTCCTACTCGATTAAGTTGTTCTTTTAAATCATTAGTTATTGTCTGATATAAGTATCTAGCTCTATTATTAAAAGCTTGTTTACAATATTCAGTTACTTTTTCTACCGGAATTGGATCTTTACTATTCCAGTACTGGTTATCATCCTTATCTTTATAAATTTTTTCTATGATTTGTGCTGGAGCATTATTAAAAAGCTTTCCTATCTTTTGAAAAATATCATTTGCTCCTATTTTTAGTCCTTCTTCTGTTCCTACTATTGGTCTTTTACCATCTGCAATAAAGCGTTCAGTTGTTCCCCCTCCACCATCTATTAATAAATATCTCTTTTTTAATAGATCTGCTCTCTTTGGATAACCATTAAACTTTAGTACTTCATCATAAAAAGCACCTACTCCTTGAGCTATACAGATAGCTTTTTGAATAGTTACTAAACATTTCTTATATCCATCTTTAGTAGGAATTTTAAATTCAAATTTACCATCACTATAAAATTTTTCAACATCTTCTTTCATATCTTCATGGATATTTATACTTAAACCTAGCATTAAATGTTCAATATTAACTATATCAACATTTTCAGCTCCAACTGCTAAGACTATTCCGCTAAGTAGTTTAGTGATTGTAGATGTTGCCTTGTATTTATCATCTAATTGATCCCTATTACCTCCTTTAGAATCTTGTTCTTGAGCCAATTCCCCAATAAAATAAGTCTTTCCTTCATATTGCATTTTCATAGAATCTTTTTTAAATATATCTTCTCCATCAGCTAATTCAAATACTGAATTTCCTTCTAAAACTTCCGTAGTTAATGAAGGAAAGATTTTTCCTTCGATTTCACCTTGTTCATTTTTATAAACAAATTTTTCATTGGCATTACCATTATCCCAACTAAATACTTCAAAATTTCTACCTGCATCCATTGTTTAGTCCTCCTTTTGATCAGTTTAATATGTAAACATTGAAAAACTTTAAGTCTACAAGGTTTATAACTTAAATGTAAACATTATTATTAAAAAATAAATTTTACATTTAAAATAACGTATATAATTAATTATTGTTTACATAACATCCTTAATCGTCGTATTTATAAGCTCCAAAGTGTATACAAAATAACCTAAAACCATTTTAGCGAATAATATTTGTTTGCTTTTTTTATATAAAGACTATCATATCAAGAAGTTATCGTGTAAACAATCCTTCTTAACTAAATAAGTCCTTATAATCTAAAAAAAGCTTTTTTAAAACTTTGACCTAGCCTCATTTAAGTTTTAACTAAGGCAGGCTTAAGCCCACCTTAGTTGATAATATAGTTATTAGTTGACTATAAATGGACCTATAACTTTATAACTTTGATTGCCTACATTATCATAAGCTTTAATGTGTATATACCAAGTACCAGGATTGTTAAGAGTTATATCACTACCGTCGTAGTTATCGTAAAAGCTAGGTTCTTGAATAGAATTAGTTATTTTATATTTAGCTTTATTAAATCCTGATTCTTGGGTATTAACATCATCAAAAGTAATACTAATGGTATGACTAACAGCAGAATTAGCCCAGGTCTTATTAGTATTGATTTTAGGTGGAGCATAGTCATTATAATAGTCAACATCAACTTCCGCATAAGTTGGGTTGTCTGCGTTCCAACCTCCTATGCATTCCATTATAAAAGTACCTGGTGTTATATTTAAGGTTCCTGATTTGGTATGTTCGATATCATCACCACTAGCTGCTAATTCAACTAATTCATTATTTGAATTATCTAAAATCCTTGCGTAACTATGACTAGTATTAGATGGTGATCCGGACCAATCTGCACGAGCTTTCATACTGTATGAAATAATAGTACTTTGAGCATTAAATGATTTTGTATTAGATTGACTCGTTCCCACATAAAGTGAATCTGTAATATATTCATACCGCGGACTTACTAAAGCTCCTGGTAATACTTGATTTATATTTATACTTCCTAAGTCTATTGTTCCTTCCGGCTGCACTGTTATATTAAATGCTTTTGGATAATAATTAGACTTCGCAACTTTAACGATATAATCTCCCGGAAGTAAATTATTAAAGCTAAAGTATCCAGACTGACTATATTTCACTTTGTTTTCTTGTACTAAAACCACATCTGCACTATTGTTTAAATATCCTTGGATAGTACCAGCCATAGGATTTAAATTAGTCGTACCTACGTCTATAACTGTATTAGGATTTACTGTTACACTAATCTCCTTTGGATAATAATTTGTCTTAGTAAACCTTAAAGTATAGCTTCCAGGTTTTACTTTATCCAAAGTGAATGAGCCATTCGTAACTGTAACTGTCTGTCCAGTCTCTTTAATTTTTACTGTATCTGCATTTGTAGATCCTACTATCTTCCCAGGCTTAGGATTTAAAGTAATTGTTCCTAAATCTATTACTTCATTTGGAACAATATCTTTAGTAATAGTTTTAATATAGTAGCTAGTCTTTCTAAACTCGATATTATAAGCACCCGGCTCTAAATTACTAAATTCAAAGTATCCTCCGTTAGCTAAAGTCTTAATTTCTGCTGTCTCTATTAATTTAATTTCTACGTCAGTTAAGCTAGAATCTACATAGCCTTTAATTGTCGAAGGTATTGGATCCAAAGTTACAGTTCCTATATCTGTTATTTGATTAGGATCAACAGTAATATTTATGCTTTTAGTTTGATAGTTAGGCCTAGTAAATTCTAAAGTGTAATCTCCTGGCTGAAGATTATCAAATTTAAAGGTACTTGCTGTATTACTTAATGTTTGTCCTGTCTCTTTGATAGTAATTGTGTCTGCATTAGAACTCCCTACTATAGATCCTGGGAGTGGACTTAAAGTTAAATCACCTAAATCATAAGTCTGTCCAGGCTTTGTTTCTAATGACTTTGTTTTACTTCTATAATTAGACTTTGTAATATTAATTGTATATGTTCCTGGATTTAAACCTGTAAACACAAAGCTTCCTGTACTATCTACTGTTACTGAATCTCCTGTCTCTTGAATTTCTATTGTTGCTCCCGGCGTAGTTACTCCGGTTATCTTAACCGGCTTAGGGTCTAGTTGAATTGTCCCTAAGTTAGTCGTTGAATCTGGTCCACAATAGATACTACTAATTGTCTTACTATAATAGTTAGCAAACGTTAATGTTAAAGAATAAGTTGCTGACTTTAAATTTTCAATCTTAAATGATCCTGTAGTATTAGTCTTAAAACTATCTCCTGTTTCATTTACAGTTACGGTTACATTTTCCAAAGAAGCACCGGTTAAACTGTCTTTAACATTTCCTAAAATAGTTGCTGGATCTTTAATTAATCTTACGTCATTTAAGCTAGTTACTGAGTTCTCTTTAACAACCACATTACTTACTTCTTCTGTTGAATAGTTAACAGCACTAATTTGTAATTTATAAGTACCAATCCTTAAGTTATTAAAAGTATAGTAACCATTGCTATTAGTACTTGTACTTACTCCTGTCTCTTGAATCTCTACGTTAACATTAGCTATTGGATTACCTGTGCTATCTTCTAAGACCCTACCGGTTAACATACCGGTCTTCTCTTGAAGCATGATGTTACCTAAGTTAGTTTCTTGGGCTCTTTTTACATCCGCTGTTACATTATAAATCTGAAACTGTGGATGAATAAATTCTAAAGTATAGTTACCAGGTGGTACATCTTCTAATAGAAAGTGACCATTACTTAAGGTCTTAGTCTGTTTATTTGCACCTAAAATACTTACCTGTACATCATTAATCGGTACTCCATAATTATCTAAGACTATTCCTGAAATCTGTCCTGGCTTTGGAGTCATCTCAATACTTACAAAGGTTGTCTTATCACTTTGGACTGTCTCTTCTCTTGTTACTTTTTGGTAGTCACTATTTGTAAATTCTAAACTGTAAGTACCCGGCAAGACCTCAAACTCAAAGTTACCGCTGTAATCTGTTGTCTTTGTTCTCCCAAGCTCGACTATACTTACATTAACTCCATTTAAAGCACTACCTGTTGGGTCAGTTATCTTTCCAGAAAGAATACCTGGATTATTAGATAATACTATCTTACCTACGTCCTTTTTATTCTCCCCAGTTGGAATCTCTAAGTTAGCTAAAGTCCTTTTTCCATAACCTGATTTATTAACCTCTAAGGTATAAGTTGCTCCTGTAATCGGCACTTCTATAAACTTAAATGTACCGTCGCTATTAGTCTCTGTCTTCTTATTAAGCTCTACTAATGAAACTGTAGCTCCTTTTAAGCCGCTACCTCCTTCGTCTGTAACTCTTCCTAATATCTTTCCTTCCTCTTGACTAAGCTTAATAGTAATCACAATATTCTCTTTTCCTATCCGTACCCGTTTTTTATTAGTTACATAGTAAGGAGCTGAACTAATAAAGGTATATTCCTTGTTACCATCTAAAGTAAATTTAGTTATCCCACCAGAGGTTGAGCCTTGTTTGCCGCTAGCTGTCTTAGTTGTTGCTGTCTGCACTACTTTACCTGTCGTGTTGTCAATTACTTTGGTTGTTATTGTGACTATATACTTTTTAGAACCACTAGAGGAACTACAGCCAGTTAAGCCGATAGCAAAAATTAATAAGATTACTAAAAGAACTAAAGTTTTTCTATTCTTAATCATCTTAGACCTCCTTTCTTAATTACTACTAGAATTAACTCTCTCCATCTCTGCCTCCATCTTGCCTACTTTATTTCCTGTCATCTTCCCTAAGGAATACTTACCACTTGTCCTTACTCTCTGACCTAAGCCTCCAGCTCCTTTAGCTGCCTTCTTAGCTCCTTGACCTAACCCTGAGGCTGCTTTTCCGCCTAGCTGTTTAAAAGCTCCTTTAGCTGCGCCTAACCCTGTAGCGTATAAAAGTGCTGACATCAACCCTTCGGCTGTAGAAAAGGCACCGGCTGTCCCTTGGGCTAACTCCGGCAAAAACTTCATAACCTTAACTAAGAAGAAGATGAAGACAACATTATACCCAAACATCTTTGCTTTATAATAAGTAGAGCTGCCAGCTGTTAAGTTACCTAACAAAATATCTTGAATATATAGGATCAAAACAATTAAGACCGGCCAAATTAATACATTAACAAAGCTTTTAATCCAACCCCAACCGTAAGTCTGAAGCTTTCTATTCATTAATGTAATTAAAGCGAATGGTCCAACTACAGTTAGAAGCGTTAATGAGATATTTCTAATCCCAAAGATAACAAATAAGGCTGCCTGGGTAATAAAGATACTACCTTGGACTAAAAGTTGAGAGACTGATAAATCCGGCAGTCCCCAAGAAAATCCGAAGAAGCTACCTTGTTTATTACTAGGCTTTTTATCGTTTTTAATATTATTAATCTCTTCTTTGGCTTTAGCTTGGTCCTGATTGACTATTTCTTCGACCTTATCTATCCTATCCTTAGCAATACCGCCGGCAAACTGTTTAGTAAAGCTGTCAACTCCATTTACTAACCCTAAGACCATCGGCATATAATTTGCTAAGACTAAAATAACTAAAACTAACCTAATTAAGACACTAACATAACTTCCTCTACTCTCTAAAACTTTATAGTACATCTCCATAAATAAGCTGACTACTAAGACTAAAGCTGCTAAAATAACAGCAATCTGAATTAAACGCTCTATCATTGAACTATTCTTTACTATCTGTACAAAGGTCTTGGTACTATAAGCTAAATCTAGGGCATCATAAAGACTATCCGGCATCTTAAAACCTCCTTTCTAATCTAGTTCATAAGCTTAACTTCTCTTAAGATTTGGTTTAAGTTATTTAGCGTAAACTGATAATCTTCTAAAAATTTAAGTTCTCCATATTTATCCCGGTATGAACTCTTCATTACTTCTAATAACTTATTAGTAAATAGATTAAAATAATCTGCAATATTAGTAAGCTCCTCTTTATTAAATTGGTACTTTAAAAGCGTAACCTTTTGCTTCCAGTCAAACTTTAACTTATTAAAATTACTAACTAGCTTCCTCTTTAACTTAAGCTCCATAGGCTGCAATCTAAGAGAAACCAAGGGAGAACTTTCCTTATTAGCTAAGGAGTTCGGATAAATCGGAAGCATAGAGTTAATTCTTTCGGTGGTCATCATGCTAGCCTGTATTTCTCCATCTAGTATCTTTAATTTTTGGTTATAAGCTCCGGATAGACGCATTAAAGCCTGGTCAATTATTCTTTGAGCCGATGTCTCTTCTAAGCCAAACCTTAACTTCTCTAACCGACCAAAGTCATAATTAATATCTGTTGTGAAATCGACCTTTTGGCTTAAAATATAATCCTCATATTCAATTAACTTAAAGTGATAGAATCTATATTTAAAACGGTTATATTTTTCACCGCTTATTAACTTTAAAAACTTCTGTCTATCTCTAACTTCATCTCGCAATAGAAGTAAAGTCTTCATCTCTAAAATCTTTCTTTCTAACTGCTCTTTAGATGCATTCTGGCTTAAATTCTCTAAGATAGCTAGTAAGTCTTTATCATCCTCTGCTTTATTTAAAGCATCTTCTGCTTTTAGACTTTTGATTATATCGAAATCCTGTGTAATAATATAGTCAGCTATTATAGTCTTAACTGCATAGCCAGGACTATTGATCCTAAAGTTTATATTCCTAATATCTAAGTATGGATAATATTGTTCAGCCGAAGATAAGCTTTTTTTATCAAAGATATAGGCTCCAATCCAGCTTTCTTGGGTAAATTTATTCATAGCAAAACCACTGCTTGTAAAGCTAAATAAGACTAAAGTAACTACTACGAAGAAAATATATCGTCTCAAAAAGAACACCTCCTTTACTATAGATTCTTTAATCGCTCTAATTGTTCAATCATACATCTATTACATACAAACTGACTGCGGTTTAATTCTTTATCAGTAAGTACTATTCCACACCTTCGACAGTACTTAATTGCTCTCATTTTTAACTTAGCCTCTTTAAGCTTTAACTTAGTAATCATCATCTACTCCTCTCTTAGATTAGTAAGGGGATAGCCCCTAAATGTTTGGGCGGTTTAACTGATAAGTCTTTAGTGCCTGTGGAGTTGTGGGTAACTTATTAAAAGTTATCCAGCAAATCCATCAGGCTATTACAGTAACCATGCTAGGAGACTACAAATAAAGCAGCTAAACTTCAAAAGTAGAGCTTGTGCGATTATGTGGAGCTTGTGGGCAAGTTGCTTTAGTTGTCCACCAAATCCACATAATCCACATGCTTTCCACATCCTTTTAGTCCCCTTTAAACTTACTTATCAAAATCTTTTCATCTATAAAAATCTTCCCTTTAACTCCAGGATCAACAATAATGATTGCTTGGTGTTCTTCGGCATCCCGCATAAGTCTATCAGTCCACTTAGTAATTCCTTGGGTTGTACCATCTATAGCTTTATTCTTTAATGTATCTTGATAATATTTTTGCGGTAGTCCGTTATCTGAGACTACATAGATAACATCTTTAAAGGATTGTAAGATTCCAGCGGCAAAGTCCATCAAGAAAGTCGGCCAAAACTTTTCCATAGTTAGGTCGATATACTGACTAGCAAAGCCTGGGGTCCCGTTTTGTTTGACTAAGTGTGCTTTAACATCGATCTCTCTATTGCCGATAATCAACTTTTCTAAAGTTACAAACATCTGTCTTACCCCGTAATCAGCCGTTGCATAACCCAAAAATAGACTACCCTTCGGGATATAGACTTCACCCTCATATTTAATATCTTTAGTGACTTTAACTAACGCTGGTGATCTAGCTTCGGAACTGACTAAACCAACCTTTAATTGAGCTGGAACTAAAGTACCAGCTTTGATTCCTCGTTTGATTTCATAACCGCGTTTAGGTTCTTTAAATGTCTTATTAACTACAATTGAACTTCCAACGCGAGTATTAAAGTTATCCACTACAACCATTGAACTTGGTTTTATAGCAGAGGGTGCTTGGCGATTCTTATTTTGGTTTGAATAAGCATAATCTAAGTTAGAACTATAGTCTCTATAAGTATTAGTTGGGGCTGTAAATTCTCTTCGCTGTTTGTAAGTACGTCTAGCAGTTGGGTTTTCTTTTTTAGTGTTAGTTTGATTTTGGTTTGAGTTATTTTTATTACTTGGTCTGTCATTCCTTCTTTCTTGGTCACTTTGGTCTAGTTTGTTAGATATATTAGAAGCTGAATTACTACCTAAGCTTTTATTATTTTGACTACTAAACTTACTTTCAAGCTCAGCTTTTAACTCCTTTAGCTTAGCTTTCCTCTCTTTTCTAATCTGAATCATCATCCTACGTTGACTTCTATCGATCTGTTTTATGATCTCCTCTGCTTCGTTACTAAATGCCCCGGATAACTTCTTATCCAAAACAGCTGATAATTCGTCCTTTTTTAAGTATGTATCTTTGCTACTGGGATTAATCTTAACTTTTGGTCTTGTAGGCGGCTTAGGCAGATTGTAGTTTATATCTAATATACCAGCCGTTTTCTTTACTTTCTTCGTCGGAAGCAAATTAATCGCTAGCACTGTAAAGATAATTATAGTTAGAATCAATACCGCAACTGCTTTAAATTTGGGCTTACCCTCTTCATCTATTAATAAATCTTTTAAGCTATTGAGCTTATCTTTTAACATCTGTTCACCTCCTAAAGAGAAGATTAATCTTTCCTTTTTAAGTGCAATCTGTTCTTATATTGATAAAACTCAATTATAACAAAAGCTCCAATTACTATTTGAACGAAGTCGTTACTAATCAACTTATTAATAGTAATCACCTCTGATAATTTTCAAGCCGAAGATTGATATAATTATTAGCATCTTCGATAAAAACTTTAAACTCCTGTTTGTGGTAAGGAATATTGGTAATCCTATATTCTTTTGCTTTGCCATTAACATTCATCAAAACTGTATAACTGCTATCTAAATAAGCACCTTCTAACAAAATATAATAGTCTTTCATCTCACCTGGTTTTAACTTCTCTTTATTACTCTCCCCAGCCAGAGCAAAGCGTTCTCTCTTTTCTATATCGATTAAATTAAGGGGAATCCTAATTATCCCCTTAGAATTATTAACTAGCCTAAACCACAATACTGTCTTATTTAGGCTTTTAATCGTTACAGCCCGTTTAACTATTAACTTTAAGCTAGGCTTGTTAAATTTAAATCTATTCTTATCTATCTCATAGATATTAATTAGCTCTCTAACCGCTGGGTCAATAGCTATCTTTCTTTTATTGACTAAGTTAATAATCTCTTTATAATTAATCTTTGGCGCTGCTTTAACATTGACTAAGTCATAATAATCCTGCTTTTTATCTTCGACTAGATGAAAGACATATTTATTATTCTTCTTCGTTGTTACAATTAAGTTAGTCTTAGCTCCAGCCTTCTTAGGAGTGATCGATAACTTATTATTCTTCTTATCACTATTAACCTGAAAGTAGTTAGCATTACTTACTGCAAACTCAATTTCACTCTCAAAAAATAAGACAGTTTGAGTACCTAACTTTGTCATGATAGGAATCGGTTGATTAGTCTGATAGACTGTTTTGATTTTAGCAAATGCTGAACTTGTAATAACTAGCATCAAAACAATTACTATTACAACCTGTAAAGAGTATCTCTTCATTTTCCTAACCTCCTTAGATAAATTTTGAATATTTTAATTAGATAAGGTCATATTATTAAAAAGATCATTTTTTTCATTTTCTCTCCTATGACCAAGTCGAAGCTAAGCTGTACAGTAAAGTGTAGCTTCGACTTGGTTCTAATTTATTGAAACCTCCTTAATCTCAAATACCTCTAACCCCCAAATATTTTTTGAGTTTATAGCTGTTGGGCGAAAAGCAATCTTAATCTGTACTGGACTTGTCCTGTCTATAAAATCAGTTACTCTTAACTTAACTGCCTGCACTTCTATTAAATAACCATCCTTATACTTTCTTGCTTTATCTGTTAGTATCTTTTTAACTTGAATGCTACTAGTAATTTGATTCTTCTTGATCGTCTCAATATAACCGCCCTTCTTCATCTCTTTAATATAATCTCCTCTTATATCCTCAGCCATTAAAGGTAAAGCCTTCTCGATTTGATCGATATATGTCTCACTATTCCAATCATAGACAGAGTTTAAAAAGTAAGTAATAAACTGTTTATAATTAATCATATTCTCTACTCTCTTATCCTTAATCTCCATTGGAATCGGCACCCCTTGCTTGTTGACTCCGACAACAATCTGTTCTTTATTTAAAGTAATAATTAAGCTTACTGTTAAGCCTATAACTACTACTAATAATATAAAGGTAACTATCTTTAAGGTTTGGTAGGCTGTACTTAAGTTAGCTAAAGGGTTAGTAAACTTCTCAAATAGTCTCATCTTAAACCTCCTTTCTTAATTAAGCAGCTTATGCTTCATTTCAATATAATCTTCTTTAACTTCATCAATACTATCTTTATTTGTTTTTACAGCCTGCATCTTATTTAAATCAGATAGTGCCTGTAATATCTTGAGATTAATCTGATTATTAAATAACATCTGTTTATTTAAACTCTGTAATAAAGCAGGTATATTAGAACGCTTAAGATTTTGGTTTTTAGCCATATTATCTTCAATCTGCTCTAAATCTTTTTGGGTCTTTTTTATATATGTCGGCATTGAATCAGCCTTAGGTACTACTATAGGCTGAGAAGATTTATCCTTATATATCTCTAAGTTCATATACCTAGAAAGCAGTTGGTTATATAGCTTACTTAAATTATTTAATCTAGCTTTAAGATTCTTTATCTGTTCTTCATTTCTCTCTTGTTTAGAAGTATCAGGATTTGAATCTATTATAGGATCTTGATCATTACTTTGACTTTCACTATCTGAGTCTCCAGCCATTACTTTGCGAAACTCTTTTATTTTTTCAACTCTTTGCTTAGACGGCTTATTATTAGTCGATGATTTTACTACATCTACGTCCGCATAGATAATATCCGCAGCTGTCCTTATAACTTCCTTCCACTCCTCTAGACTCATATTATCAAAATCGTAATCTGCTAAATCTAATAGCTTAGAGTTACCTAACAAAGCTCTAAATAATGCTTCCTGGTCTTTGTATTGGTCAAGCTGTTTCTTTAATTTCATCACCTGTTCATTAAGATATAAAAGCTTTTGAACATTATCCTCTAAATACTTAACTTCCGACCCCATCGGCACCCTATAAACGGCCTGAGGAATTGCTTGGTCACCTAACAAAGCAAAGGTATTTAGATTATAAGCTAACATTAAAACTCCAACTAAGACTAAAAGTAAGATTTTCTTCTTCACTTTATCTGCCTCCTAACTACGTTATTTTAATAAAGACTTCGCCAAAACGGCTCTTTAAATCAGCTAAATAGTCTTCACTTCTCTTCTTTGACTTAAACTTCTTTCTCTTCTTCCACTTTAAGAGCTGATAAAAAAACAAATTTTCTATTATTAAAATTAGAATTAACTTTATAAGTAGACCCATCTTCAATTCACCCTTTCTTTAGATACTCTTTGGCTAAATAATCTAAAACTTTAACAATATTGTCATCAAACTTCTTAAAGGCTTCATCATAGTTAAAAGAACTATAGGTAGTAAAGCCGTATGGACATCTACTAGCTAAAAAGTTCAAAGCCTTAATTAAGTCATTATCAAATGCTTTCAAAACTTGATTAAATAAGCTGATATCGTTAGAGTTCGTAGTTGCCATCCAGTACTCAAATGCTCCCGGGACTACTCTACCTATAAAAGATAACTGAGGAAGTCTTATAAAGACATCACTATATACTCCCTTAACACTGTTTAAGTTCTTTATTTCAGTTATATCCTGTTTAGATAGATTTAAAGTATTCTTAAGCTTATCATAATCAGCCCCTGAGCTTTGCCTTAAAATATAGAAGAAAGATATATTCTCCATAATTCCCGGCGTATGCTTATTATCTGCAAAGTCTGAAATAGACTGTGAAATTGAAAAGATACTAGCACCGTATTTTCTTAAGGTACGATACATCTCTTCTAGAAGCTGACCGCCTTGTTCAGTTAAAAATAACTGCCAGACTTCATCAAAGATAAATAACTTCTTACGATCTCTATCTAATTCTGCCTTATACCAAGAAACACTTGAAATATAGAACATAAAGACCTCTAGTATTTCGGGATAACTTTCTAAGCCCTTTAAGTCCATTGCCAAAATATCGCTGCTTACATCTAAGTTACTTTCTTTATTATTTAAAAAGCTGCCGTATCTTCCTTTAGTCCACCGCTTTAAATGTCGGTACGCCTTACGTTTCTTACGTTTCATCTCTTGGTCCTTAAACTCTAGCTTATCTATTGCATCAACAAAGTCAGAAATTATCGGCTTATTGATCTCTTCTTCTTTAACTTTAGCTATTGCTTCGTTAATAATTATCTTCATATCGTTAGAGATCGGTTCATTCTCTTCTCTAATCATTACTTCTATAATTGCCCGCCAAAAGAGTTCTTTATTATCAGTCTTAATATCGAAAGGGTTAATAGCATATTTAGTAGAGACTTCAAAGTAATCACCACCTAAAGTCTCAACAAACTTCTTATAGCTTCCGCCTTTATCAATAATTAAGATTATCGGCTCATAGGCTAAGTAATTAAGACTAATATAGTTCATTGTAAAGGATTTACCGCTTCCACTAGCACCGATAGTAAGTCCATTCTTATTAATGAATTCATCTGACATTGGGTTTAGATAAGTAACTGAATTATACTTATTTCTAAAGATCATCAATGGTTCACCAATCCCTGTCGGTGGACCAAAGATCGGTAGTAAATCTGTAACATAAGAAGTCTTAAACTTAAAGTCTCTAAAGTTATTAAACTTAATATTACCTGGTAGAGAGCTTAAATAAAGCTGGAAGTTAGCAATACTCTCTTCAAAGCCTTGGGCACCTTCTAAATGCCGGATACTACTTAAAAGCTCATCACAGTTCTTATTTAACTCTCTTTTACTATCTGCTTTGACTAATATCAACAGTTCAAACTTAAATAGGTTCTCTTTACCGCTGACCATATCTGTAAGCAGTTCGGATATATCTGCTTCCTTAGCTTCGGCTTCCTCATCTATATCACTGCCAAATAGATCAAACTTTAAGGCTCTAGTTACTCTTTTTTGTGTCTTTAACTTTTGAGTTTGATTATGCTTATCTAAAATCTTTAAATTAACAATCACATCATACTCAAAGTTAAGCTCAGCATTAGTTAAGTACTTAATTAAAGTAGGTCTTACAAACTCCGGCTCATTTTTTAGAGTAATGAATTTAAAGTACTTATCTCCAATCTGTAAATGATTATAAGCCTTTTTCATGCAGCAATGAGTTAGATCATGTTTAGTCTCAAACTTAACATTCTTTAATACTTCCTGATTAATTTGCGAAGCAACAAAATCAATTACTTCCTCTTCGCTAGGTTGAATAACTTCAAAATCTGCTTTCTGTAAATAATATCTATACTTCTCTTGAATCTCTTTTAGATCTTGAATTATCTCTTTAAAATGTAGTTTAACCTCTTTGTTTAATCTATTTGGAGAATAGATTAAGCTCTTAACCTTATCTACTTTAAAGTCATACTTCTTTCTTATAATTAAGAATAAAGAATAACGAAAGAGTCGATTTCTTTGAATATCTTGATCTAGCTTATCTATCCTCTTTTTAAATAACTCTTTAACTAATTTACTATCTGATTGATTCTGTTTAAGATGGCCTTCTTTAAGATCACTAAAGTCTTTATACTTCTTAAAGTAAAATTGAAGAGCAAGATTATCTTCTAGGGCATTTAAGAAATGAATTAATTTCTGTTTTAAATCTATTAGCTCTTCATCACTTAAAGTCTCATCATAAACAGGTTTAATCTCTAATACTAAGCCTACGCTCTCATCCTCATAAAAGATGATATTATCTATAAAGTCTAAGTAAGGAAGATAATCAGAGAGAGAATTTTTAACACTCTCCCTCTCTTTATCTAACAAAGCTTGTTTAACCACTAACTATCCCTCCTTTTTATTACCTGACAGCTGATTAGGCGTCTTAATGTAGTCTAGATAATGCTTAATTACTCCTGGTCGATTCATTCTTTGATAGATATAGAGTAAGACTGCTAAACTCAAACCGATAGCAACACCAATCCCAACTACATTAAATACCTGTCCTAAGGCGGTAAAGAACATAAAGATGACTGCATTAAGTAAAATACTCTGTTTAGAACTTAGCTTATAACTTTTAGTCTGCGGTAAAGACATCCTATCACCTCACTTACTTAAATTTATCTAAACATTCCCATCAGCCATGAGACCAACGTCGGCGATAAAGCAATAATACCTACGCCAAAGACTGCGCTAGCTACCTTCTTTTTACCTTCCTCAGCTCCGGTCATAAGATAAAAACCGCTAACTCCCATCATTAACACGCCAGCTAAAGGTAGTAATTTATAGATAAAGAACTGAATAAATTTATCGACCTTGGTTAGAACCTGGTCTCCTTGGTTGCTATTCTTATTAGCATCTTTGATTACATCAAGAATACTCGTCTGTTCAGCTAAGACTGTACCACCAATCATACTTAACATTATTAATGTTAAAAGAAATACCGCTATATACTTTTTCATTTAATCATTCCTCCTTTAAAATTGATAGTTTAAACCTGTCTTTGCTTCGTAGGGATAAATATTACAGTTAATTTCAGAAAACCACCTCCTTTCTTCCCTAAACTTAATTTCTATTGAGGGAAACTATCTGTATTTCCTTGAAAATCTGTTTTTACTACATAGAAGTCATCATCACCTACTGTATTGAGGTTTTCAGTTTCTCCTAATCCTAAATAACCATCACTAATCTCTACAACGCCTTGGAATTCATTATCTTCTGGACTAGATGGTCCATAAGTCTTAGCCCATAATTCACTACCTAAAGAACTAATTTTAGTTAAAACTCCCTGGTATTGGTCAACAGGCCTTGCTCTTCCAACCATCATAAGACTACCATCAAATAATAACTTTAAAGATTTACAATCGAAACTAGCAATAGATGGGGTTGTTTCCCAAAGTTTAACTCCTTGACTATCTAATTTTAATAATGTTTGCCTATCTTCTTTAACTAAAGTAAAACCATTATCACTAGTCTCTACTACGCCATTAAATCTATCGTAAGACCCTGTAGTTGAATAAGTATAGTTCCACTGTTCAACTCCAGTAGAATCTAACTTTACAGCATACGGATTATTATTACCTGTACCATCATCTTTTTCTCCGACTGCCAAATACCCACCATCAGATGTTGAAATAACTTTATTTATACCTGTTAAATTAGTAATATAAGTATTTGTAGATAACTGGCTTCCACTATTATCAGTTTCTATACTATAAACATCACTGGATCCAGCCTGAGCACCAGTACTACCTATCAATTTATAACCATTGTTGGTCAGTTCGAAATCATAAAGATATTCGTAAGCACCATTATTAAACTCTTTACTCCAGCTTTCATTACCTTGGGAATCTATCTTAGTTAAAATAAAATCTTTGTCTGCATTATCACTCTCTCCAGCTAAAACATATCCTCCGTTATTAGCTTCTTTTATAAATAAATAGTGTGAAGTGTTGGTTGTTCCTAAAGTTGTTTTTTCCCATACTTGATTACCTTTACTGTCAATTTTCATTACATAGCTTCCACCGCTACTTGAATAAATGCCATCATAACGACCACCGATTACAATATAATTATCATCTATAGTTTCTATTGCTCCATAAGCTGTAGATGTTTGTCCATTTCCAACATTAAATGCTTTCTGCCAAACTGCCGAAGTCACTGTTATATCTTTAGAAGTACTAACACTATTACTCCCATCAGAAACTGTAACTTCGATAGTATATGTTCCTGTACTAGATGGTGAAGTATAAGTTACACTATTTCCTGTGTCGCTAATACTACCATTAGTAGTATTGTAAGAATAACTTAGGCTATCTTCTTCTGGATCAGAGGCATCAACTGTAACTATAGCCGTCTCTCCGACTTGAATAGTTGATGGGCTGATAGTTACAGAATTAATTACTGGTGAATCATTTGAACCAACTTGAATCTCTTTACTACTAGTTACTTTGCCTCCTTTAGCATCAGAAACTAATACTTTAATCTCATATGTACCTGCCTTAGAAGGTGCTTGATAGGTGACATTAGCTCCACTTCCAGATACCTTACCTTTAGTTGCACTCCAGGAATAACCTATCTTATCACCGTCTGGATCTGAAGCCTGCACTGACACATCTATACTTTCATCTGCCCGCATTGTCTGTGAACTAAGATTAAGTGATTTGATTACTGGATTCTTATTACTAGCACCACTATTACTTAAACACCCAGTTAGAAGAAGAGGAATTAATAATAAAACGGCTATCAAAATATACTTTTTTCTCATAAGCTCAACCCCTTAATCTAAAATTTATTTTTAAAAGGGAAGAAAGAAAATCAAGCTACTTATGGTTTTTGCCACGACCCACATAAATTATTTAGATGCCTTGATTGAATTTAAGTCCTTTCTTCCCTAAGACTAGCTAATTAGAATTGATAGTTGACTCCTAAATTAATTTGATTCTTCTTTAAGCTCACTCCAAAATCAGTAGTTAAACTCTTATTGTATGCTTTAACTTTTCTATAAGCATCCAAAGCAGCATAGGCTTTTAACCCAATTATGCCAGCTTCAATTAAACTAGAGTCATCAACTAATACAGCTAATGAATAACCAGCTAATTCAGCAAGTCCAAACTTCTTCATTCCCTTATTATCTTGAGCATAGTAATGTCCAGCGCCAGGAAGTAATAAAGCAAGCCCAGCGCCAACCATTGGCTCTTTCTTATACTTCTTAAAATGAAGCTCTCTTACTGACTTTAATTCCCCAGCCATAACAGTCGTACCTAAACTACTTACCAATATTGCCACCATTAATACTAAAGCAATCTTTTTCATTGAATTATTCCTCCTTATCTATTCTTCTTTCTTTTCTTCTTCTCTTCTAAGCACTTATCACAGTCTTCATCTTGATTATTTGAAGTCTTATACTTTTGTAATAAACAAGCTCCGCATAACTTTTCACTCATTTGTAATCGCCTCACTTTAAAGCTGAAAGCATTTTATTAAACAGCTTCTTCTTTTGTTTCACCTCCGTCCCCATCCTTAGGCCAGTCTAAAAAATGTACATCTTGGGCTACGACTTCGCCAACTCTTCTTTTCTCACCATCACCATTCTCATAATCTCTAATCTGTAACCTACCATCTACGGCAACTAATCTACCTTTACCTAAGTGATCAGCACAATTCTTAGCTAGCTTTCTCCAAGCAATCACTTTAATAAAGTCTACGTCTCTATCTCCAGTTGGACTGGAATATGGTCTCTTAACAGCTATGCTAAAAGTACACAATGGAATACCTTCGCCAACATAATGCAGCTCTGGGTCGAAAGTTAATCTACCAACTAAAGCAATTCTGTTTAACATCTTTTCACCTCCCCTCAAGTAGTAGCTTCCTCTTCTGGTTTAACTAAGCCAAACTTCTTAAGTCTTTCTTTTATCTGATCTATCGGTATCTCTGAGTTCTTCTCTTCCTCAGGATAATGCTGATAGTTATTGCTGCCTCTAACTTTTGCTTTAGAGCTATAATTACTTTTATCAGTCTTCTTCTGTTTAAATTTAGATTGTTTAGCTTCTTGATTCTGCTTTATCCTCTCTTCCTTCATAGCTAAGACTTTATCCTCAGTTGTAAGTTCACGCTCTAGCCAATCATCTAAGGTCGTAATTACATAACTAAACGTATTAGCATTATTTAATCCAGCCTCTTTTAAAGCCAGAGGTATTATTTCTAAATCCATATTTTGATTATCACTTATGTAATCTCTTAAGGTTTCAAGCTGAAAATCAGATATCTCTTTATCGAACACTTTTTCATACAACTCAAAAATTGACATCCATAACTGCTTGTCCAAATCCTCACGCGCGTCTTCTTTTTCTTCTTCTCTTTTATTCTCTGTTATAGTCTCTGTTGTAGTCTCTGGTATTGTATCGAAACTATTTCCACTCGAAGCGCAGTCATTTCCCCTCGAACCGAAATCATTTCGCTCCGAGCTTACCTCATTTCGGTTCGAACCAAAATCATTTCGTTTCGAATCTTCATTGCTTTCTTCTAACTTAGAATTATTCTGTTGAATAGCTCTCTTCATCTCATCTTGAATCAAATCATCAAACTTATAACCTTGTAATACATATCCTATCTCCATTAAATCTTTATTTAGTTTTAAAAGGTTTACTCTATATTGTTTTGTGTTATCAAATTTATGTTTAGGATTCTGTCGTTCAGCTAAATAGCCTAATTCTACTAATTCTTTAATATGATTTCTGATTGTCTTCTTATGCCAATGGACCATTAGCTCTTCTTTTAACTCGCCAGTGGTCTTATATATCCAGCCTTTAGTCTCATCTAAAACTAAATCCGTTCCTTCTCTCCTAGCTCTTTTTCTTTCTTCCTTTATAAACTGATCATAATCTCTAACTCTTTCTGTCCAATAAAGAAATTGATTAATAATTAATGCCTTTAAGGGATGTCCTGTTAATTTATAAAACTCTTCTTTAATTACAGCTCTATTAAGCCTTTCAGCCATTATGCCCACCTCCTTACTACTTTCACTTATATCCAAATCTAAATCACTTGAACCTCAGCAGCTTGTTGCTCAGTTTCTGCTTCCTCTTCAATCCATTCTAATAAAGCCTGCTTTGAAATCAATTTACGTTTGCCAGCGGATACATAAGGAACCTCATTTTGACGAATCATCTCATACATTTTTCCTTTGCTAATTTTTAAAAAATCTGCTGCTTCTTTAACACTCATCATTTCTGTTTCTAATGTAGTTCCAACTGAAAGATTATCTAACTTTTCATTCATCTCTCTTAACTCCTCTAAAATTTCTTCCATAACTCCGGCCATAAGTTTCACCTCCTTAAAATCCTTCAACTAATAATCATTTAAATAACTCCAATATCCCGTAGTACCTGGTCCTCACTTCTAACATCTTGACTATCATAAAACCAAACTAAAAACTTATCTCTAGCAACTACTATCCGTCCACTGACTTTTTTATTAGGAATAATGTCTTGTCTTAACATTTCATAAATCTTGGTCTTCCCAAAAGGCAGTAAATTCTCTAAGTCATTTACCGTAAGCGCAAAAGGCAGCTCTTTCCTAGACTCTCTAATAGCCTCTCTTAAAACTTGCTCTACTACTTCTTCCATGATTTTAGCCTCCTTTAAACTGATTAATAATCTTCACTTAAATAACCGCGCCTTCTATACTTTTGTAAGCATCTTTGATTCCTCTCTTCAAGATCAGCATCCAAATCATGAGCACAGATATCCAACATATTAATAACATGCCTAACATCCTCTAAGCTGTCTAACATACGATTAAACTTCTCTTGCTGTCCTTGGTCCAGTTCTTCAACAGAATCAATATTATGAGCAAAAAGAAGTACACTCTCTATATCCTCAACTGTCTCTTTAAATTCCTCAATAGCTTTAACAGCGGTAACATAAAACTTTAATTTAACCTGATCAAAAACTAAACCTGAGGAAGTTGTTCCAAAAGCTAATATCCTTAATTTAGGACTATCTAAAACAGCAGTTATATTGTGTAATACATCACTAGGAATATTGACATGATTATTAATATATTTAGAAATAGTCGTCCGATCTACGCCAATTTTACAAGCTAACTGACTTTGAGTTATTCTCTTCCTCTTCATTTCATCTTTAATAAACTCTCCTATAGATTTAATTGTTACCACCTTCTTTCAGTAAGTATCTACATCCACTTAAGAAAACGTGAAAATAGTTCATTACAAATATTAGCAACTCTGTGTTATAATAAAAAGTAAAATATTATTACTTTTTAGTTTCTTTACTATACTCTTGTTCACTATTTACGTAATTAATAAGTAAAAAAATTTGTGTCCAATCTATATTAAGAGCTCTAGCTATATTTCTAATAGTTTTAATAGAAGGTTCCGTTCTTTCATTTTCGATATCTGATAAATAAGTATTTGAAATACCTGCTTTTTTAGCTAAATCAACTTGTTTTATATTCTTAGAACGACGTTCTTCTTTTATAACTTGTCCTATTGACTTTTCCATTTTATCACCTCCAAATCTCTTACAAATTATTGTACACTATTTACGTACAAATATCAAAAGGCAAATACGTTAAATAAGCTTTATTTTACGTAAATAGCTAACAGAAACTCTATTATAATCTATCTTACGTATAAATCGAACAATATTTAACTTTACTTTTTTACATAAAAATAATATAATTATAGTACGTTATGTACGTAAGGAGGAATTATATTGAAAGTCGGAGATAGAATTAAATCATTAAGAAAAGAAAACGATTTAACTCTAAGAGAATTAGCTAAAAAGGCTAATATATCTCATTCATTTCTTAGTGATATTGAAAATAATAGAAGCAATCCGTCTTTGAAAAGACTTCAAGATATAGCTAAAGCACTTGATGTTACTGTTAGTTACTTACTAGGTGAAGAGGAACAAAATCAACCCATTCTGGAAAAATTGAAAAAGTTTCTGAGTAAGGAAGAACAAAAATTTCTTATAAATTTAGTACAAAAGGAAGGTTTTCATTCATTTCTTAGAGAAACAAGAGGAGCTAGTGATGAAGACTTAGCAACTGCTGTTCGTGTGTTTAAAGCTGTTAAAGAAGGTAAAGAAAAAGGTGAGCAGTTATAGGAAGGAGTTGGCTAAACACATAATGTATAAAAAGATTGAAATAAAAGCTCGTAAATATCTATACAATCATGGTTTAAATTGTCCTGCCGATTTAAATTACATAATGAAAAAAAGAAAAATAATATTAGTTCACAGAAAACTGACTCATGATGAAGCTATATTAATTAAAGATAATCATGATAAGGTTATTATTGTAGATAAACGCCAAACTTTAGGACAAAAAAGATTTAATATAGCTCATGAGTTAGCTCACGATATTTTAGAACATGAAGGAAATATTTTCACATCACGTAAAGCTATTAATCTAAAGAATAAGTCATCTGCTGATCAACAAGCTGATATCTTTGCTAGTGAGTTACTTATTCCTACTCCTGTTTTAAAACGGAAAGCTCGTAAATATCGTTATAATTTGGGGTTACTAGCGAGGAAGTTTAAAGTAACTAGGCAAGCAATGATAACTAAAATGAAGATTAAAAAAATACATTATAATGATAACTTATATAAGGATTTCTATAATAATTCCTTTAGAAATATTTGAATTCCTGGAGATATACTCGAGGATATTTTTTAGACCTATTAATCGAACATATGTTTTTATTTTTAGGAAGGAGGTGTTTAAATGCATTATAAAAGAACACCAGCAAAGAATATTCCTTATAAAAATGTTAAAGAAGCTTTAAAAGACGAACCAGAATTATTTGACCTTTGGCAAGAAATAATTGGCACTCCACCCAAAAATGTTATACCACTAGACAGACAGGCTTATAACTTACCAGCGGGGGCAATTAAGAGTATTATTAAATTTATTAAAAAGATTGAAGAAGAAGAAGGAAGGCTTTAACAACTTTAAAGGAGGAACAACTATGACCAATAAGGTTATACAGTTAAATTCCAAATTTAATAATGATAATTTACCTGAAGGAGCTATTCCCGTTTCAGAAGAAACAACAGTTAAAATCCCGATAATAAATACAATTTACTGTTTGCAGTATATTTTAGCTCCAGAAAATATTATAGGCTATCGTTTAACTTTGAAAGATTCTTTGGATGATAGTACATACTTTTTTATGAAGTTTAAAGAAGATTTTATGGTTATAGATAGATTGATTTCCGGAGATTATGCATTAATCAGACAGCAAGAAGATGTAGAAAATGGAGAAGTAGCAGCTATACTTATTAATGATATACAACGAGAAGTTAAGTTAAGAAGAATCTATAAAAATAATAATCAAATCACCCTAAGAGGGGATGGTCCTAATTGTAATTCAATAACTCTTCCAAAAAATAAAGTGAAAATTTTAGGAAAATGTATTATGATTGACAGAAAAATTTAAAAAGATAATTAATAACAAGAAACCATCTTCCACTATCTCTAAAACAGTTGAAGATGGTCTTTCTTTTCAAATATATTTTGCTCTAGCTCTTGTTTTGGTGAAATAATTCTTATAATCGGAGAATTATTACTAAACCTCCACTCTCTTTCTCTCTTTATTTTTATCCTTATATTTTCCTGTATTTTTATTAAAAATAACTGCGGCTTCTTGTATTGAATTTTTAATTATTTCTTTAAAAGCTTCATAAAATTCGTCATCATTTTCGATATTTTCATTTAAGACATGTACCAATTTAACTAAAGTTTTAAATTCTGGATTGAATTCATCGCCACTCTCTAATCTCGAAATGCACGATTGAGTAGTATTAAGTTTATTTGCTAATTCCGCTTGTGATAGCCCAGCTTTAATTCTAGTACCTATAATTAATTTTTGCAATTCACGTAGTAGTTGCATACTTTCATAATATTCTTTTTCCTCTTCATCTTTGAAAACATTCTCTTTCAAGTTTTCAAAGCTACTGTCATCCTTCAATTTAATCATATTTAATCACTCTCCCTTCTACATTGGATTAAACTGATTTTATTTTAGTCACCATTTAATTCATTCAATAAGTCCCTTTTTCTATCTAAAGCAATCTGTATATCTTTTAAATGATTAATTAGGTTTATTTTTGATAGAATTAGAGATTTTTCATAAATAAATCAGGGCATTTAAACTCCATAGCATAAATCGGGTTTCGTTCAACAAATTGTATCTGAAATTTTCACTTCTAGAGATAAAAGAAAATATTCAGTGGTAAAGTAAGTCTTGCATTAAATCCTTATTTTTTAATTTTTTTGCCAAACTTCAGATACAATCCTATAATGTTATCTGACGTACATCACTATACTATTAATTACCACTCTCTCAATATACACTAAAAAATATATAACTTACTATAACCATTAATTCTATATAAATCAATTAATTTCCTTTACAATAAAAAAAGCATACCTCTCAAAAGTATGCTTTATTAACATTATAAAATTTAAATTAACATATAATTGAAAATAGCCTAACCATATCAGTGATTTATGAATTTTTAAAAAATAAAAGTTTTAATCAAAGTTAAAGTTCCTAAAAAAGAAGTTATAAACCCAATTACAGTTTTTAAATTTTTATCATTTACTTTTTTAACTGTTAATGCTGCTAAAGGACTTGCTAAAATTGAACCTAAACTCGTAGCAAAAGCTAGTTTCCAAAAAATATTTTGACTAGTATATATGTAACTTAAAAAAGCTACCATACAAACTATAGTTTCTGCAATAGTAGTACTTCCTACTGAATTACTTGTTTCTCTACCACTTATTAATTGCCCTCCTGTTACAAGGGGTCCATAACCTCCACCACTTAATCCTTTATTGAAAGCACTAACTATAGCCACAATAATAAGTCTTAACCAGGATACTTCCCCTTCACTATTCTTCTTTAAAAGAATTACTATCCCAATACTTAATACCATCAAGCCAATATATGTTTTAAGGACCATTGCAGAAATATTTATTGCAAAAAATACTGCTATTAAAGAGCCTATAACTCCAAAACCAGCTAATACGCTAATCACCTTGGCATCAATAGAATTAATATTTAATTTAACATTTCCTAACTTATAATGAAAAAAACCTCCGATTAATCCTCCTAAGATCTGTCCTAAAAGTACCGATGGAACAACTTCCAAAGGAGAAAATCCTAAAACTAAAAGCACTGGTGTTAAAGTAGTACCATAGCCCATTCCAATAGAAGCATCCATATACTCACATGCAAAAGCAATAACCACTACTAAAAATGACAAAACAATTGTTAATTCCACCTTTTCTCATCTCCTTTTAAAAATAAATTTTAAATTACTTAACTCTACCTTCTCTATCATATTAGTAGTCTTTGATGTAAAATAAAAATTTAACTTTTAATATTATATTTTAATTTATCAACTTTGTGATTATTATAAAAGAAAAACTATATGTTAGTATATTTTGTCTATCAACATAGTAGTCTTTTATCTAAAAATAATTTTCCTACAATTAATTTTAAACTTGAAAACTAATTCTATATGTTCTCTATCAATTTAGTAGTCTTTAGATTGCAAAAAAATTTCAAACTAATTTTCAATCAAATCTGCTATTGTAGTATTTTCAAGCTTTTCTGCTACATAATCTCGAATTTCTTTAAATATCGATAATAATTCTTCATGCTCTTCAATAGGAGTTTCTTCATAAAAATTTTCACTTGCAGAGCCTACTGGAGCAAGTGCTCCATCAAATAATCTTATAATTTCAGCCACAGTGATTTCTTCAGAATCTGTCGCTAGTTTATAGCCTCCATTTGCTCCTCTCCTACTGGTCAAATAGCCTGAACCTTTTAACATTAATAATATTTGTTCTAAAAATTTTTTTGGAATATTCTGGCGTTCCGATATTTTACTTATTTTAACCAATTCATCACTATGTTGAGCAATATCAATTAAAGCAAGAAAAGCATACTCACATTTTCTTGATAACTTCATATCTTCCCCCTATAATTTAAAATTAAATTAATATAACTTTGACAGTAATTATATATTATTTCCTTTTATATGTCAACTGTCTAAATTAAATAGACTACTACAAAAGCTTTTTAAAAGCAGAAATTAAGTAGTCTGGTAGGTCGGGGGCTTTTCAGCCCCTTTCCCCCATCAGAACTGCGCATGATAGTTTCCCATCACACAGCTCAAGCAGTTTCAATCAACCTTTGGATTGACGGCAACTATTAATTACCTGACATTTCAGAACACGAGTCTATTAACTTTGCAGTCTGAGATCGCCCACTCCGAAGAGTTATTTGGCTTGCCCCATTCATAGAGTTCCTATCCCTTCCTGTCTCAAACCACCATCTGGAAGTCTGCATCCTTTTTAGATTAGAGCAAATTTCGAACTCTTATCCATCTCATTATAAGATAGCATTCGCTTCTTCCACTCCCCTCCACCCCCTAGATATTGTATCACGAAGCATAATTGACCTACCTGTTTCCAGGAACCTATTGGGTTTACCCAGTTCTGTATTCCAGCCAATTTACACCGCCTTAGGCTCTACCTTTACTCCGAAGATTTTAGTCTATTTGTCAAGCAATACGACAACTTACTTGACCTCATCTCCCACCTTTTGGTTACAGTGTATCAACCCCGTTTCACTGCTCACGTTTGACGAAGCTTTCAGTAATTCACAT
>Ga0079294_100027_pt1 | contig 42016 bp, 33 predicted proteins | sample Wag4S2014_12_3_FD_74790 | JGI IMG/M metagenome (GOLD analysis project Ga0079294, IMG submission 74790) | Deep subsurface shale carbon reservoir microbial communities from Ohio, USA - Utica-2 Time Series 2014_12_3 | ecosystem: Environmental > Aquatic > Deep subsurface > Shale gas/oil reservoir >... | reverse complement strand
GTATCTACTACTTTTGAACTCACCCTGGAGTTGTTAATCTGAAATATAAGTAGGATTATATCGGTGCCTTCCGTTAAGAGGTTAAGAGGGATTACATCTTAATTATTAGGTGTAATAACTAGAGTGGTAACGCGGATTAAATCTTTCGTCTCTATTTGTATACGTAGAGGTGAAAGATTTTTATATTTTAAATGAAGTTATAGATTAGGTGAATATTAAATTGTGAAAATTTAATACTAGTAAAAAACGAAGATAGGGAGTAGTAAAATACTAGTAGATTTTTAGAGAGCTATCGGTTGGTGGGAGATAGTATCTACTACTTTTGAACTCACCCTGGAGTTGTTAATCTGAAATATAGTAAGATTATATCGGTGCCTTCCGTTAAGAGGTTAAGAGGGGTCTTGTCTTATCTTTTAAGACAAGACAATTAGAGTGGTAACGCGGATTAATCCTTCCGTCTCTATTAATATTAATAGAGACGGAAGGATTTTTTGATTTTTATTAGGATTAAAACTGAGTAGAAGAGAAGAAGAGTATATTTTAAGGAGGTTTATTATAATTATGACTAAAGAGTTAGAGATGACAATAGGTGAATTGTTAGATCAGCAAGCAGTAGAGTATGCGGAGAATGATGCTGTAGTTTATGTGGAAGAAGGGATTAGGTATAGTTATCGAGAATTTAGAGATGTTTGTAATCAGGCAGCGAAAGGGTTTATGAAGCTAGGGATTGAAGTAGGAGATCACATAGCAGTTTGGGCCCATAATCGTCCAGAATGGTTGACGACACAGTTTGCTACGGGGAAGATGGGTGGAATCTTAGTTACTGTAAATACTAATTACCGAACTTCTGAATTGGAATATCTGTTAAAGAATTCTGATACTGAAACTTTAATTTTATCAGAAGGAATGAGAACTAGTTATCCAGAGATTTTATATAAGATTTGTCCGGAATTAAAAGAATGCGAACCAGGGGAGTTAGAGTCTGAAAAGTTGCCTCGTCTTAAGAATATAATATATATTGGCGAAGGAGAGGCACCTGCTGGTATGTATCACTGGGATGATATTATGGAGATGGGTAAAGAAGTTAGTGATGTCCAGTTAGAGGAACGACAAGATAGCTTGGATCCTGATGATGTGATTAATATGCAGTATACTTCTGGTACTACTGGATTTCCGAAGGGAGTTATGTTAACCCATGCTAATATTATAGCCGATGCTACTTATATAGGGGAATGTATGGACTTTAGTCATGAAGATCGTTTATGTATTCCAGTACCATTCTTCCATTGCTTTGGTTGTGTGCTAGGCACACTAACTTGTGTAACAGCAGGAGCAACAATGGTTCCAGTAGTTAAGTTTAAGCCGGAACCAGTTTTAAAAGCGATTGAAGCAGAGCGATGTACAGCGGTGCATGGGGTGCCAACAATGTTCATTGCTAAATTAGAAGATCCTAATTTTGATAAGTATGATCTTAGTTCTTTACGAACAGGAATTATGGCCGGATCTCCTTGTCCAATGTCGGTTATGAGACAGGTAATTGATAAAATGGGAGCAGATGAAATAACTATTGCTTATGGTCAAACAGAATCTTCGCCGGTAATTACCCAGACTAGGGTTGATGATTCTATTGAAAGGAAAGTATCTACGGTAGGTAAGGCATTGCCTAATGTAGAAGTTAAGATTGTAGATCCGGAGACTGGTGAAGAAGTAGGACCAGGAATTCAAGGTGAATTATGTACTCGTGGCTTTCATGTAATGAAAGGATATTATAAGATGCCAGAAGCTACAGAAGAGGCTATTGATGAAGATGGTTGGTTGCATACAGGAGATTTAGCTGTTATGGATCGTGATGGTTACTTTAAGATTACTGGTCGCCTTAAAGATATGATTATTCGTGGTGGAGAGAATGTATATCCACGTGAAGTTGAGGAATTCATGTATGAACATCCTGAGATTAAAGATGTGCAAGTAGTAGGTATTCCAGATGAAAAGTATGGAGAAGAAGTAATGGCCTATATTCAATTAAAAGAAGGAACAGAGGCAACTTCTGAAGAAATTTTTGATTATTTCAAGGATAAACTTTCGTGGTATAAGATTCCAAAAAAGATTGAAATAGTCGATGAATATCCAATGACAGCTAGTGGGAAGGTGCAAAAATATAAATTAAGAGAAATGGCAATGTAATTTAGAATCTATTAATATTATTGAAAATCTTTAGTTTAATTTAAAATTGTTTAGGACAGAATGAATAAAAGGTTGCTACTTAAGTAGCAACCTTTTATAAGTTTATATAAAAAATAATTTAAATTTTTTATTTTATAATTCGCTTTTTAAAATGTTAACTATAAAAAATGGTGGAGGGAAAAGGATTTGAACCTTTGAAGGCATCGCCGGCAGATTTACAGTCTGCTCCCTTTGGCCACTCGGGCATCCCTCCTAAATGGTCGGAGCGAAAGGATTTGAACCTTCGACCCCCTGGTCCCAAACCAGGTGCGCTACCAAACTGCGCCACGCTCCGATGCAACAATATAAATTATAAATGATTTTTTCTTTATAGTCAAGAGGAAAATTGAAAAAAATTAAATTAATTAAGCTAAAGAAAAACCTTACTGGGAATTCCAGTAAGGTTTTAATTCTTTAAAATAAATTTTATTCTACAGACTCTACAGATTCTACTGCAGGAACTTCTTCCTTAAGTACTCTTTCAATACCATTCTTAAGAGTCATTTGAGACATAGGGCAACCGCCGCAAGCTCCTGTTAACCTAACTTTTACGACGCCTCCATCAATTTCAACTAATTCAACATCTCCACCATCAGCTTGTAGAGATGGTCTAACCTTATTTAAAGCAGCTTGAACTTCTTCTTTCAATTCAAGTCACCTCCTCCCAAAATAAACCTTGAATGCCAAGACTATTTCTAGTATATCAAAAATCAAATAAGTAATACTGTTAAATAGCTTACATTTCTAAAAAAATATTCTCAACAACTACTATTTCTTGATAGAGAATAATATTCCTTTTTAAATTAATGAAAAATATTTTAGAGATATGATTTATTATATTTTTTAGCTTTTGACAATTAGTGTTATGATTGATATAATTAAAATAGCAATTAATAATTATTACTATTAGCAAATAAAGGGTGAAAAAATGGGTAAATCTAAACCTAAAAGAAGAATGACAAAGCAGCGGAAGAAGATATTAGAAATTTTAAAGAGTACAGATACTCATCCTACTGCTGATTGGATTTATGACCAGGTGAAAGAAGAGATTCCTAATATTAGTTTAGGCACTGTCTATCGGAACTTAAATGTGTTAAAAGAGATGGGTAAGATTATGGAATTAAATTACGGTAGCTCTTATAGTCGTTTCGATGGCAATCCCAAAAATCATTATCACTTTACTTGTGTAGGATGTGGTAAGGTAATGGATGTCGATGAACCAATCCATGTTGAAATAAATCATAATATAGAAAATAAAATGGATTGTAATATCGATCATCATCGGATGGAGTTTTTTGGTCAATGTTCAGAATGTAAAAATGAATAGAATTTAGTTAAAGCACCAGGAATATTATTCTTGGTGCTTTTTTATTTTTAATTACTATATATTCTAATACAGAATATTTTTTAAAGGCTATGGAGATAATATTCAATGTAGATTATTAGGGAGGTGTAGTTTATTGGCGACTACAGAAGAGAAGATTAATACAGAGCAGACAGGAAATGAAATAGAAGGTCATGAGATAGAAGATGAAGCAATAGATGATGTTAAATTGACAGAAGAAGAGTTAAAAGAGTTGGAAAAAATTATAGAAGAGAATAAAGGGCAAAGAGGAGTTCTAATTAATGTTTTACATAAAGCACAAAAGATACTTGGTTATTTGCCAAGAGAGATACAAGTTCGAGTCGCAAGGGGATTAGATATTCCTTTTAGTAAAGTTTATAGTGTGGTAAGTTTTTATTCTTTATTTTCTACTAATCCTCGGGGAAAATATACTATAGAAGTCTGTACTGGCACGGCATGTTATGTAAAAGGGGCAGAAGATATTTTAAAAAAATTAAAGAATGAATTAGAAATAGAACCGGGAGAAACTACTGATGATAAATTGTTTACATTAGAGACTACTCGTTGTGTAGGAGCTTGCGGCATGGCACCAGTAGTTATAATTGGTGATGATGCACATGGGCGATTAACAGTAGAAGATGTACCAAAATTATTGGAGCAATATCAATAGAAGGAGGGAGAGTATGGCGCCTAAAGCTGAAATATTGGTCTGTGGAGGGACTAGTTGTTATTCTTCTGGTGGACCAGATATTTATAAGAATCTTATTGAAGAGTTAAAAAGAAAGGAGTTAGAAGAGAAGGTTAAGTTGACTCAAACGGGGTGCTTTGGTTTTTGTGAAAAAGGACCAGTAGTAGTAATTTATTGTGAAAAAGAGCCGAATGGGATCTTTTATTGTCAAGTTAAACCAGAAGATAGTGAACGGATCCTTAAAGAACATATAATAAATGGAGAGATTATAGATGACTTGCTTTATGAAGATCCAGAGACAGGGGCTAAAATTCCTGGGCATGAAGATATGGGCTTTTATAAGTATCAACAAAGAATTGCATTAAAGAATTGTGGACTTATTCAACCATATAAGATTAAAGAGTATATAGCCAGAGATGGTTATAGAGCATTAGGTGAAGCTTTATCTCATATGACGTCTAAGGAAGTCATTGAAATAGTCAAGACTTCAAAGATAAGAGGTAGAGGAGGCGGTGGGTTTCCTACCGGACTCAAGTGGGAGTTAACAGCAAAGGCTAAAGGTTCACCTAAATATGTAATCTGTAATGCGGATGAAGGTGATCCAGGTGCTTTTATGGATAGAAGTATATTGGAAGGAGATCCTCATAGTGTAATTGAAGGCTTGGCGATTGCTGCTTATGCGATTGGAGCAGAACAGGGATATGTATATGTACGAGCTGAGTATCCATTGGCAGTAGAAAGGTTAGAACAAGCTATTAAAGATGCTAGAGAATTAAATCTTTTAGGAGAAGATATATTCGAGACTGGTTTTAAATTTGACTTAGAGATTCGAGTAGGAGCAGGAGCATTTGTATGTGGCGAAGAAACGGCATTAATGCAGTCTGTACAGGGGGAACGAGGAGACCCGCGTTTTAAACCTCCTTATCCAGCCAACAAGGGTTTATGGGGACAGCCAACAGTGATCAATAATGTAGAGACTTTAGCTAATATACCAGGGATTATCTTGAATGGTGGTGAATGGTTTAGCCATATAGGAACTGAAGAGAGTACAGGGACTAAAGTCTTTGCTTTAGCAGGAGATATTCATAATACAGGATTGATTGAAGTTCCTATGGGGACTACTCTACGTGAAGTAGTCTTTGAGCTTGGCGGTGGGATTCCAAATAAGAAAGAATTTAAAGCTGCTCAGACTGGAGGACCATCCGGGGGATGTATTCCTAAGGAACATTTAGACATTCTTATGGACTATGATTCCTTAATAGAAGTTGGTTCGATGATGGGTTCCGGTGGATTGATCATCATGGATGAAGATACTTGTATGGTAGATGTAGCACGATTCTATTTGGATTTTACCCAGGATGAAGCCTGTGGGAAGTGTACTCCTGGTCGAGTTGGAACTAAGAGATTACTAGAGATGTTAAATAAGATAGTAGAGGGTGAAGCCGAACCTAATATTCTTGAAAAATTAGAAGCTTTGTCGAATCAAGTTAAGAAATCCTCTTTGTGTGGTCTAGGACAGTCAGCACCTAATCCAATTTTAAGTACGCTGCAATACTTTAGGGACGAATATGAAGCCCATGTATTTGAGAAGAGATGTCCTGCTGGGGTTTGTGAAGCATTATTAGATTATGTAATAGATGAAGAGAAGTGTAAAGCATGTGGATTATGTGCTGAAAAGTGTCCAGCTGCTACTATAGAAGGAGATAAGGAAGAAGGATATACTATAAATTCAGAAGCATGTAAAAGCTGTGGTATCTGTGAAGAAGAATGTCCTTTCGAAGCAATTACGAAAGGTTAGAATGGGAGGGATTAAATGTTGGTTACGGTAACGATAGATGGACAAGAAGTAGAAGTAAGTGAAGGAACAACAATATTGGATGCCGCTGATATGTTAGATATCGACATTCCGACTCTTTGTTACTTAAAAGAATTAAATGAGCCAGGAGCTTGTAGAGTCTGTTTGGTGGATGTAGAAGGTGATGCTAACTTTCAACCAGCTTGTGTTTATGAAGTTACAGACGGTCTAAAAGTTAGGACTAACACTCCGCAGGTTATAGAAGCACGCAAGAGAGTTATAGAACTTCTTTTGTCAGACCATCCTTTTGAATGCTTGACTTGTGTTGCTAATCAAAATTGCGAATTACAATCTGTAGCTAAGCAGTATGGTATTAGGGATTTAGAGTTTGGTGGGGAAAGAAATAAGTTTCCAGTCGATGATCTGTCGCCATCGCTAGTTCGAGAGCCAAGTAAATGTATCTTATGTAGACGATGTATTAGTGTCTGCGCTGAAATCCAGGAAGTGCATATTTATGATGTCATTGAAAGAGGGTTTGGATCAGTTGCAGCACCTGCTTATAACGAAAGCTTAATGGATACGCCTTGTATCACTTGTGGACAATGCATTATGGTCTGTCCAACTGGAGCGTTACATGGTCAGGACGATACGCAAAAAGTATGGGATGCATTAGCTGATGAATCTAAGCATGTAGTGATTCAGACTGCGCCTGCTATTAGGGTTACAATTGGAGAGATGTTTGGGTTGGAAATAGGTAGTTTAGTAACAGGACAATTAGTAGCTGCATTAAAGAGGTTAGGTTTCGATAAAGTCTTTGATGATTGTTTCGGTGCCGATGTAGTTGTAATGGAAGAGGGGCATGAGTTGATGGAAAGGTTAGAGAGTGGCAAGGATTTACCACAATTTACTTCTTGTTGTCCAGGATGGGTTAAGTTCTGTGAATCATTTTATCCATCAATGTTAGATAATCTGTCAAGCTGTAAGTCTCCACAGCAAGTCTTTGGAGCTTTAGCAAAAAGTTATTATGCTGAACAAGCGGGGATTGACCCAGAAGATATATTCTGTGTATCAACTATGCCTTGTGTAGCCAAGAAATACGAATCTCAGCGACCAGAGATGGATTCTAGTGGTCATCGAGATGTAGATGCTGTATTAACTACTCGAGAATTAGGTGAGATGATTAAGCAGATAGGATTAGATATTAAAAAACTGCCAGAAGAGGATTATGATGAACCGATGGGTTATGCCAGTGGGGCAGGAGTTATCTTTGGTTCTACTGGGGGAGTGATGGAAGCTGCTTTACGTACTGTTTATGAAAGGATAACTGGTGAACGACTAGAGGACTTTGAATTAAAATCAGTAAGAGGGAGAGACTTTAAAGAAGCTGAGATAGATTTAAAAGATGGTCGAAGCTTAAAAGTAGCTGTAGCAAGAGGAACGGGGAATGCTAGAAGATTAATTCACAGAATCATGAATGGAGAAGCCGAATATGACTTTATTGAAGTGATGGCTTGCCCTGCTGGAGGATGTGTCGGTGGTGGTGGACAACCGATCTATTCTGGGCGTGATAAATGGCTTAGAATGGTTGAAGATAGAGCCCATAGAGCTAAAGGTTTATTTGAAGAAGACGGACAGAAAGAATATCGAGTTGCACACGAGAATCCATTTGTGAAAAAATTGTATGATAATTATTTAGGTGATCCTCATGGAGAAAGATCTCAAGAATTATTACATACTAGCTATGTAGATAGGCAGTTATATACACATGAAGAAAGGTATAGTGATAAGAAAGGTGAGCCAATGAAGGTTGCAAAAAAGAATCATTAAAAAAGAAGCCCTTCCACAGAATTAGGAAGGGCTTTAAACTAATATATTAAAGAAATATTATGGGTTTTTAAGCACTAATATTATCTCTTTCACCAACAGGTAATACAGTTCCATCAGAAACAGAATTAATAACTTCCGCAGCTGATAGATACCAAGCAAGAGCAGCACAAACTAAACCTAAATAGCCACCCATTGTTCCAAACTTAGGATTTACTAAATCTCCTAAGCCTAATAAGAAGAAAGTAACCCATAAGGTTAAGAAGACCAACCAAAGAGTTCTATTAAGCTTGAATGTACCTATCCACATATAGAAAGTGAAGAATGCCCAAGCCATAAGCACTAACCCTACAGATACAGCACCACTTTCACCTAAAGATATCCATCCAAGTGCAAGTGAATACTTAAGTAAAGCAAAAAACATCCACCAAGCACCATAAGAAGTAAAGGCAGTAGCTCCAAAAGTATTACCAGTTTTAAACTCCCACATACCAGCCATAAATTGAGCTAAACCACCATAAAAGAATGCTAGTGAAAAAACAATTGCCTCCCCTTCTACTGGTAGAATACCAGCATTATAAAAACTAAGTACAAATGTAGTTAAAGCGAAACCTGCTAACCCTAAAGGAGCAGGATTTGCTATTTTAGTATCAGCCATTTTTAATCCCCCTTTGTATTCTAATAAATATTTTTGATTAAGCCTAAAAGTTAACCACTTAAACATGATAAATAAGATTAGAGAATGACCTAAAATAAATATACCATAATACCAGATATATTATTCCTATTTAAATTTCATACATATGTTATGATTTTTGTTATATCAAGGCGTATTTAAACAGTAGAATACTTGAAATTTCCTCCCTCCCTTCATCTTTTTTACTTTAATTCCTAACCATAATATATTATAGATGGAATTAAAGTTAAATAATTACTGTTGAATTAAATTATATAGCAAAATTGGATTAATGTCAAGAATTTTCTGAAAATTTTAATAATTAGATTAATAAAAGGTTTTTGTTAAATTATATGATGTATATTCTTAGTATATGCTAAAAAAAACTTAATGTGCAGGAATAATCTATTAGATTAAGAATTAATAGTTAGAAGTTCAGTTTAAAATATTGATAGAGGGGGAAAATTATGATTTATGAGCTACAAATTGGAACTAATGCTAAAACGGAGTTGTTAGACATAACTAGTAAAGTTCAAAAGCTCATTCAAGATATTAATTTTCAAAATGGGATTTGTACTATCTTTGTACCTCATACTACTGCGGCGATTACTATTAATGAGAATGCTGATTCTACTGTTAAAGAGGATATGTTAATGGAGTTAAATAAGGTGATTCCATTCAATGATAATTATCAACATTTAGAAGGTAATTCTGCAGCTCATATTAAATCAACCTTAGTTGGCTGTAGTCAACAGATAATCATTAAGGAAGGAAATTTAGTTTTAGGTACTTGGCAAGGAATCTATTTTTGTGAATTTGATGGTCCTCGTAAAAGAAAAATAAAATTAAAGTTGATTTCTGAGTAATATAATAAAAGTGATTAGGAGGAATAGAAATGTTAGTCGACTACCATACCCACCCAATTGGTCATGATGATGCTGATCATTCTAAAGAAAACTTGAGAAAGTTTGCTAAAAGTGCTCAAGAGAAAGGGATAAAAGAATTAGGGATAGCTGATCATAATCGCTATCATAAAGCATTTAAGTTTGATAATATTCAAGCTGTTAATGAAGAATTTACAGATGTTGAACTTAAAATAGGGATTGAGATGGATTACACACCATTACATGAAGGAGAAATATTTGACTTTTTAAATCAATTTAAGTTAGACTATGTTATTGGCTCAATTCATTATATTGATGATTGGATGTTTGATCATCCAGATTATGTTGATGAGTATGATAATTGGAATATTGATCAACTATATGCAAAATACTTTTCAAATATCGCTCAAGCAGCCGGTTCAGGTCTCTTCGATATTATAGGACACCTAGATCTGATTAAAGTCTTTGATCATCATCCGCAAGAAGATGTATTGAAGTATGCTGAACTTGCTTTACAAACAATTGCAGATCAAGGCCTCTGTCTTGAGATTAATACTAATGGACTTAATAAACCGGTTAATGAAATGTATCCGAGTATTCAATTATTAGAAAGAGCTTATGAATTAGATATACCAGTAACCTTAAGTTCAGATGCTCATTCACCAGAACGAGTAGGAGAAAAACTGGTAACAGCTAAGAAAATGTTAAAAGAGATAGGATATAATAAGTTAGCTACTTTTAAAAATCGTGAGTTAGAGCTAATTAATATGTGAAAGTAGTATATAAATAAAAGGAGATGTATTTATTGACTAAGTTAGATAAGAGGGAAAAGATTAGAAATATAGCAATTATTGCTCATGTTGACCACGGTAAGACGACTTTGATCGATGGCATGTTAAAACAGAGTGGGATTTTTCATAAAGAGAAGAATTTAGAAAAGAGAGTAATGGACTCTAATGATTTAGAAAAAGAACGAGGCATTACCATCTTATCGAAGAATACTGCGATAGAATATGACGGAGTCAAGATTAATATAATCGATACTCCTGGTCATGCTGATTTTGGGGGAGAGGTAGAAAGGATTCTTAAGATGGTAGACGGTGTTCTTTTAGTAGTAGATGCTTTTGAAGGTCCTATGCCGCAGACAAAATTTGTTCTTAGAAAGGCGCTAGCTTTAGATTTAAAGCCAATAGTGGTAGTTAATAAGATAGACCGCAGTGATGAGCGAGCTTATGAAGTGGTAGATGAGGTATTAGATCTATTTATTGAATTAGAAGCTTCCGATGAACAGTTAGAATTTCCAGTGATTTATACTTCGGCTTTAGATGGATATGCTAAGGAAAACTTAGATTTAAAGAATGAGAATTTAAATCCTTTATTTCAAAAGATAATAGAAGAGATTCCTGCGCCGAAAGGAAAGTTAGATGCTCCTTTGCAGATGATAGTAACTACAATTGAGTATAATGATTATGTAGGGAGGCTAGCGGTAGGTAGAGTTATGCATGGGAAGATAAAGAATGGCGAAAAAATAGCGATTTGTAAACCTGACGAAAGTATAGTTCAAGATAAGGTGAGTAATCTATATAAATATCACGGATTAGATAAGAAAGAGGTTGAAGAAGCTAAAGTAGGAGATATAATTGCTATAGCTGGATTAGAAGAAATAAATATTGGAGAGACGATTGCTGATTTAGAGAAACCAACGCCCTTGCCGTTTATTGAGATAGAGAAGCCAACGGTCACCATGGCTTTTACTACTAATGATAGTCCACTGGCTGGACAAGAAGGAGATTATTTAACTTCGCGTCATTTACGGAGGAGATTATTGAAAGAGTTAGAAAGTAATGTTGCTTTAGATGTAGCTGAGACAGATAGTGCTGATGCTTGGCAGGTTTCTGGTAGAGGAGGATTACACTTATCGATCTTAATTGAAACTATGCGTAGAGAAGGTTATGAATTTCAAGTTTCTAAACCGGATGTAATTATGAAGGAAGAAGATAACAAAAAATTAGAACCATTTGAAGACTTAGTAATTGATATTCCAGAGAAATTTATGGGAACGATTATGGAGGAAATCGGGAAACGAAAAGGTGAAATGCAGAATATGACTCATCTTAATGCGGGGAGGATTAGATTAGAATTTGAAATTCCAGCCCGAGGTTTAATCGGTTTTAGGTCAGATTTTTTGACTTTGACTAAAGGAGAAGGGATCCTAACCCATACTTTTTCACATTATGCTCCATATAAAGGAGAGATCCCTAAAAGGGAACATGGTTCTTTAGTAGCAGATAGAGAAGGAGAAGTAACTAAGTATGGAGTTTGGAATGCTCAGGAAAGAGGTACTATCTTTGTTGATGTAGGAACTAAAGTTTACCAAGGGATGATTATTGGGGCCCACTCGCGTGAAAATGATTTAGATATTAATATCTGTAAAGAGAAGAAGTTAACCAATATTCGTGCTGGCTCAGCCGATGAAGCAATTCAATTAACTCCACCTACTAAATTGAGTTTAGAACAAGCTTTGGAGTATATTGCTGATGATGAATATGTAGAAATAACTCCTAGCAATATTCGTTTAAGAAAGAAAGTTTTAAATAAGAAGCGAAGAATAAAGGCCCAAAAGAAATAGGGGGGGGTAGAATGGAAATCTTTAAGCGCTTCTTTAAGGAGTATCTTAAACCAGAGAAGAAAGGGTTAGCGATAGCTGTTATTATGATGTTCTTTGTAGCAGTTATCTCTACTGTTATTCCGCAGATGATTCGGTTAGTAATCGATAGAATAATTCCTCAAAAGGATTTTTCACTTTTAAACTGGGTTATTATTGGTTCGTTTTTTCTACTGGTAATTAGAAACTTATTAACTTTATATCGAGTAAAGTTGGTTTTTGTCATTTCACAGAAGGTTTTATTGGAGATTAGAAAGAGATTATATAGTCATTTACAGCATCTATCGCTATCTTATTATGAACAGAACCTAACCGGTAAGATAGCCTCTAGAGTGACTAATGACGTAAAAGATCTACAGCGGATGATTGTGGCTGGTTCTTCGCGTTTAATTCAGCAGTCATTAACGATAGTTGGAGTTATTATCTTTTTGTTTGTGATGAACTGGCGTCTAACTTTGGTTACAATGTCTTTATTTCCGATTATGCTATTTATAACGTCTAAATTTGGACGTAAGCTAAGAAAAGTAAATAAGAATATTCAACAGAAGATGGCTGATATGAGCGGTGTGTTACAAGAAGCAATTTCAGGGATGAAGATAGTTAAGGCTTTTGTTAACGAAGAGCACGAACTAAATAAATTTATGAAAGAAGCGGTTGAGAATAAACGTTTAAATATTAAACGAGGTAGTTTATATGCTAGGTTAGATACAAGTATTAACTTTACTTCTAGATCATCGACTTTAATTATTCTCTGGTATGGTGGGCTGCAAGTAATGAATCAGAACTTGACTGTAGGTGAGCTAGCTGCTTTTATAACTTATACTCAGATGTTATTTAGACCAATTATCAGATTAACTATGTTGAATAACATTATTCAGCAAGGTATGTCTAGTTTAGAAAGAATTTTTGAAGTATTAGACACCGAGGTAGAAGTTAAAGAAAAAAGTGGAGCTGTTGAGTTAATTGACTGTCAAGGAGAGATTATATTTGAAGATGTAAGTTTTAGTTATGCATCGGAAGAGGAAGTATTACATAATATTAATTTAGAAGTAAGTCCTGGGGAGATGGTAGCGTTAGTAGGGCCTAGCGGTGCTGGAAAGACGAGTATCATTAATCTATTACTCAGATTTTATAATCTTGATTCTGGTAGAATTAAGATTGATGGAGTAGATATTGAAGATTATACTTTGGATTCTTTACGACAACAGATGGGAATTGTTTTACAAGATCCGATTTTATTTAGTGGCACGATTAAAGAAAACTTAATTTATGGCTGTCCTGAGGCCAGTCAAGAAGAGATAGAAAGAGCAGCGAAGGCTGCTAATGCTCATCAATTTATTACTAATTTTCCTAATGGATATGAGACAGAGATTGGCGAAAAAGGGATTAAGCTTTCTGGGGGGCAGAAACAGCGAGTGGCTATAGCAATGGCCTTATTAAAAGACCCTAAAATATTAATCTTAGATGAAGCAACTTCATCTTTAGATTCGGAATCAGAAAGTTTGATTCAAAATGCATTAGAGAACCTCTATTTAAATCGTACTACTTTTGTTATTGCTCACCGCTTATCAACAATAGTAAAGGCTGATAAGATAGTAGTGATTAAAGAAGGCAAGATTAAAGAGGTAGGTAATCATAAAGAATTACTAGAAGAAGATGGGGTCTATAAGGAATTATACGATGCTCAGTTTAAGAAGGAAACATTATACTTAGACGCGGATCAGGTTTCTTAAATAAAATTTTATTTATTTTTAATTTTAAGCAGGAAATTTGTTGTTTAATAAGGAATTTTATTTTGAATGATGAAAGAGAATTTTAAATTTAGAAATTAGTCTAAGGGGAGGAAAGAGATGTATTTATCTGAGCGCGCCAAAGGAATAGATGAATCACCAACTTTAGCAATTAGTTCTAAGGCAAAAGAAATGAAGAATGAAGGGATTGATATTATTGGTTTAGGAGCTGGAGAACCTGACTTTGACACTCCAGAACATATTAAAGCAGAAGCAATCAAAGCAATCGAAGAAGGCTTTACTAACTACACTCCTGTAGCTGGAATTAAAGAATTAAAGGAAGCTATCATCAAAAAATTAAAGTTAGAAAATGATGTAGAGTATAAGCTAGATGAAATTATAGTTTCTTCTGGTGCTAAACATTCACTTTATAACACTTTACAGGTTATCTGTGATGATGGTGACGAAGTTATTGTACCGGCTCCTTATTGGGTGAGTTACCCACAACAGATTAAATTAGCCGGTGGAGAACCAATAATTTTAGAAACTGATGAAACTAATGGATTTAAATTAGAATCAGAAGCTTTAGAAGGACAGATTACAGATAAAACATGTGCTCTTATTTTAAATACGCCGTCTAATCCAACTGGGGCGGTATATACTGAAGAAGAGCTGAAAGAGATTGCTAGAATAGCAGTTGAGAATAATATTTACATTATAGCTGATGAGATCTATGAAAAGATTCATTATGGTCAGAAGCCAGTAAGTATAGCCAGTTTTGGGCAAGAAGTTAACAATTTAACCATTTTAGTTAATGGTGTTTCTAAAGCTTATTCGATGACTGGTTGGAGGATTGGATATGTAGCTGCTAAAGAAGAGATAGTAGATGCTATGTCTAAATTGCAGAGTCATAGCACCTCTAATCCTAATTCCGTTGCCCAAAAAGCAAGCGTAGCTGCCTTAGAAGGCAGCCAAGAACCAGTAGCGGAAATGTTAGAAGCTTTTAAAGAACGAAGAGACTACATTGTCGAAAGAATAAATAGGATTAACGGATTATCGGCTAGAACGCCACAAGGCGCTTTTTATCTTTTTGTAAATGTTAAGGAGCTAATTGGAAGTAAGATTAAAGGGGTTAAAATTATAGATGACCAAAAATTAGTCGAATTCTTATTAACTGAAGCTAAGGTGGCAGTAGTTCCTGGGAGTGCATTTGGGGCTCCGGGTTATTTGAGGTTATCTTATGCTACTTCATTAGAGGATTTAACTGAAGCTTTAGATAGAATTGCTGATTGTTTAGATTGAATTTAATTTTGACTTATATTAGTTGCTTTAACTTTAACGATAGTTTCTTCCTGTAGGAGTAACCAGATTAAATCTATTTGGTAGTTTGTGTCATCAATAATTATTACTCGGTCGTCAACTGTATTACTGATTAAAGTACCGTCTATCTTATTCATTTGGCGACCGATAATGCTATTTAAAATTTCATATAGTTTTGATTCTAGTTCTTGTTTGATATGTTTATTCTCTTCAGTTTCAACCACAATCTTTATTTTTTGTACTACCTTCCACTTTCGACTTGATAGGCTTTCTTCTAACTTCTTCAATTCTTCATTTTGGTTCTTGATTTTACTGTTTAATTCCCTATTTTTATATATTAAGTTATCTATTTCGTTGGCTACAATTAAATTTAATATTAAAGCACCCATAATGAATCCCAATATAAATGAAGCAATTAATTGCATTAATTCAGCTTTAGTTAAACTTAAAAATCTAAACTTCATATCTTATTTGCCCCCAGTTAAGACAGTAATAATCCAGATTCCTAATTGAGCACCTAAAAAAGCAACAATTAGAATTATTAGTTGTTTAACTACTAAGGATAATTTTCCTTCCATAAAACCGCCTTCTAAGACTCTTAAGTTAGAAAAAGTACCACCAATAGCAGTAGCTACTGCCCATAATTTGATATCTTCTGCTAATTCAAACATAATTTTAATAGGAGACTGTTTGGTTAAAGTTCCCCCAATACTTCCGATTAATGCTCCTCCCAATAGAACACCGAGGGAAGTAAAGAAAACAACAACTATCTTTTGCATAATATCACCTGCTTAAATTGTTAATAATATATATTTATATAAAAATATATTTAGAACTTGGTTATCTTGTATAAATAAGGACAATTAATTTTAAGCAGGATTTTTAGGTGGTTAGCTTGAATAACTATATATATTGGGGTTAATAGAGTTATATCAAAAAGAGAAGAAGTTAATGCCAAAATTTGATATATATTGATGTTATATAGGCTTAAATTGGGAATAATAGTCTTTAATTATGGATAGAGGAGGGCTGGCAGTGACTGATTTTGTTCATCTACATGTTCATACAGAGTATAGTCTTTTAGATGGAGCAGCTAGAATTGAAGAATTAGTTAGTCAAGCTGCTGCTTATGATATGCCAGCTTTAGCTATTACAGATCATGGTAATATGTATGGAGCAATAGAATTTTATAAAGAGGCTAAGAAACAAGGTGTTAAACCGATTCTTGGTTCGGAGGTTTATGTAGCTCCTCGAAGTAGATTTAGCCGTGAAGGGAAGAAGGATGAAAAGGCCCATCACTTAGTATTATTAGCTAAGAATAATCAAGGATATCAGAATTTATTAAAGTTAGTTTCCTTAGGCTTTTTAGAAGGGTTTTATTATAAACCCCGGGTTGATCGTGAGTTATTAACAGAATATAGTGATGGTCTAATCTGTTTAAGCGGCTGTTTAGCTGGCAAAGTGGCTAAAGGGGTCTTAAATGAACAGATTGAAGAGGTTAAAGCGACGATTGAGAGTTATCAAGATATTTTTGGTAAGGATAACTTCTATTTAGAACTACAGGATCAAGGTCTACGTGAAGAGAAGATGGTTAATCATGAATTGTTAAAGCTAAGTAAGGAATTAGATATACCAGTAGTAGCAACTAATGATGTTCATTATTTAAAAGAAGAAGATGCTCAAGCGCATGATGTACTGTTATGTATTCAGACTGGAAAGAATTTGTCTGATGAAGATAGAATGAAGTTTCCTAATGATCAGTTTTACTTAAAGAGTGGAGATGAAATGGAGACTGTTTTTGCAGATGCTCCACAGGCCATTAAGAGTACTTTAGAGATTGCTAAACGATGTAATGTAGATTTAGATTTTGACCAGATCTATTTACCTCATTATGAAGTTCCTGCTGAACATGATTTATCTTCCTATCTGCGAAATTTATGTTTGACGGGAGCAGAAGAGAGATATGGCGAAATTACTGAAGAGGTTAGAGAAAGGTTAGATTACGAGTTAGAAATTATCGAAGAGATGGGTTATCCAGCATATTTTTTGATTGTTTGGGATTTTATTAAGTATGCTCGTGAGGAAGGGATTATGGTGGGGCCAGGGCGAGGAAGTGCTGCCGGAAGCTTGGTCTCCTACGTATTAGGAATTACTGATTTAGATCCACTAGAGTATGGGTTGATCTTTGAAAGATTTCTTAATCCTCAGCGGGTTAGTATGCCAGATATAGATATAGATTTCTGTTATCAACGACGAGATGAAGTTATTAATTATGTAACAGAAAAGTATGGTCAGGAGAAAGTGGCACAGATTATCACTTTTGGGACTATGGCAGCAAGAGCAGTAATTAGAGATGTAGGTAGAGTTTTAGATTTGCCGTATGGAGATGTAGATAAGATAGCTAAACTGATTCCATTTGGAGCTAATTTAGATGAGGCTTTAGAAGCTTCGCCAGAATTAAAGTCGATCTATGAAGAAGAGCGAAGAATTAAGCGATTAATCGATTATGCTCGTCGACTAGAAGGATTACCTCGTCATGCTTCAACCCATGCTGCTGGAATAGTAATCTCGAAAGAAGAATTGACTGATTATACTCCTTTACAGCAGAATAAAGGTGAAGTTACTACTCAATACCCAATGAATGATTTAGAAGAGATCGGTTTGTTAAAGATGGATTTCTTGGGGTTAAGGACATTAACTGTTATTAACAATACCTTAGAAATAGTTCAAAGAACTCAAGGTATAGAGCTAGATTTAAGTGATATTTCTTTAGAAGAGCAAAAGACTTATGAATTGCTCCAAACTGGTAATACTGAAGGGCTCTTTCAAATTGAGTCTAATCTATTTCAGAGGTTAATTACTGATTTGCAACCGACAAAGTTTGAAGATTTAATTGCCTTATTGGCCTTAGGACGACCAGGACCATTAGGGAGTGGGATGGTAGATGACTTCATTCAACGCCGCCATGGTGAAGCTGAAATAGAGTATCTGCATCCAGACTTAGAACCGATTTTAAAAGAGACTTACGGTGTTATTGTCTATCAAGAACAAGTAATGAAGATTGCTAATGAAATAGCAGGCTATAGCCTTGGCGAAGCAGATATTTTAAGAAGAGGTATGGGTAAGAAGAAACCAGAATTGCTTAAGAAACATCGACAAAAATTTATTAGTGGAGCTTTAGATAATGGCTATTCAGAAAAGCTAGCAAATGATCTATTTGATTTAATGGAGTATTTTGGGGGATATGGTTTTAATAAATCTCATAGTGCTGCTTACGCTTTAGTTTCCTATCAAACAGCTTATCTTAAGAATTATTATCCTGTTGAATTTATGGCAGCATTGTTGAGCAGTGTTATGGGAAATAGTGATAAAGTGGCTCGCTACATTGAAGAGTGTAGGCGGATGGGAATTGATATTCTGCCTCCAGATGTAAACGAAAGTGAAGTCAGGTTTACAGTAGTCAAAGGTAAGATTAGATTTGGTTTGGAAGCTGTTAAGAATGTAGGTCAGAAGGCGATTGAAGAGATAATTGATACTAGGGAAGAAGGCGATTTTGAATCAATCTTTGATTTTTGTGAGAAGGTCTCCTTAGGCAAGGTTAATCAAAGGGTGATTGAAAGTCTAATTAAAGCTGGAGCTTTTGATTCATTAGGTGCGTATCGTTCTCAATTATTAAAGGCTTTAGATAAACTCTATGAACAATATCGTCAAATTCAAAAAGAAAAAGAGAATGGACAACAATCTTTTATGGATTTTTTAGATGATGATCAATTTGTTAATGACACTTTAGAACTACCAGATATTAAAGAATATAGTTCAGAAGAGTTATTAGCCATGGAACGGGAATACTTAGGGCTATATATATCTGGACATCCAATTGATAAATTTCAGTCTTTATTAGATAAATATGAGCCACTCTCGACTTTGCAGATTAAAGATTTAAATGATGGAGAAGAAGTGGTAATAGCCGGAATTATTAGTGACTTAAATCAGATTGTTACTAAGCATGGTAAGAAGATGGCATTCGTCCAATTAGAGGATAGGGTTGGTCAAATTGAAGTAGTTATCTTTCCTAAATTATACAATAACTCAGGAGAATTATTAGTTCATAATGACTTTCTCTTGGTAAAGGGAAAATTAGACCGAAATGAACAAGTAATAAAAGTAATTGGAGAAAAGATAGAAGGGCCACCACAAAAAAGATTATATTTGAAGATAAGCGAGATAGAGATAGAAGAATTAAAAAAAATGGCACAAATACTGAAAAATTGCCCGGGGAATATGTCAGTATATATCGTTGCTGATCTTGAAGAAGAGAAAGTACTGCTATCAACAGCTGATAAGTTTTCTGTTCAATTCAGTGAAGAACTAGAAGAGAAATTAAAGGCAATTAATGGAATCGATGATTACATTTTGGATTAAATAAACATATATTATATTAAATAATAAAAAGAGTAAAGGGAGGGGAATTTAATGAAAGAGATAGTAATTAAGTCATTAAAAGATAGAGGTGTAAAGATAAAAGATATTGCTAAGATTGCTTATGATTTACAGGTGCCTTATAATCCAGATTTGACTTTAGACGAATGTATTATTAGTGTTGAAAAAGTATTTGAAAAGAGAGAGGTCCAGTATACAATTTTGACCGGTATCGCTTTAGATAAGTTAACAGAAGATGGGGTTGTTGAAGAACCTTTATCTAGTATTATTGAAACTGATGAACCTTTATACGGGATTGATGAGAGTTTAGCGATGACTATTGCTAATATATATGGGACAATTGGGATTACTAGTTTTGGCTATTTAGACAAAAATAAAGTAGGAATTATGGAAGAATTAGATAGTAGCAAAGATAATGTGAATACTTTTTTAGATGATATTGTAGCAGGGATTGCTTCTGCTGCTTCGGCTAGATTGGCTCACCATCATCGCAATCAAGAACAAGCAGATATTTCATAAATTATAATCTAAAATTTAATAGCCGGATTGGAGGGAAAGGTTTGGAGAAATATCAAACGGATTATTATAAGGTTGTAACTACAGTTGGCGGAACTTTAAGTTATAGATTAAGAGAAAGATTTTTAGAATTTGATTTACATTATTCCGTTAAGGTCATTAAAGGGCCAGAAGGTCGTAAAGTTGAATTTGCAGTTGTAGTTAAGAGAGATATGTTAAATAAGACATTAGAATTGATTAAAGAAGTATGTATTGATCCGATAATAACAATTCTACCTGTAGCAGAATTTAAAGATCAGAAAAGCGAAAGAGAGATTCGGAAAGTAACTTTGTTGGATGGAGCAAGTGTTAGTTCATTGGCAGAACTTTATGATGGAGTTTTTCTTGATAAAGGTAGTAGAGTAGTAGGAAATGCAATTTTGCATGAAGATGTAACGATAGGACAGAATACCTTCGTTGGTACAGGTGTCATTATTAGGACCGGTACTACTATAGGTGATAACTGTCATATTGGAACCGGGGCTATTATTGGAGATAATGTTCAAATCGGAGATAATGTTAATATTGAAGAGAATGTCACGATTAGAAGTGATGTAAAGATAGGTGATAATGTATCGATTGGTACAGCAGCTAACTTAGAGAGTAATATAACTATTAAGAATAAGATTAGGATTGGACCTTTGGCTAGAATTTTTAATGTAGGACGTAAGAGAGCAACTATAGAAGATGATGCTGATAGAAGAGTAATTTCTACAGTGATTGATAATGGAACTTTTATTGGTAGTGGAGCCATAGTAGGAGGTAAAGTAGGGAAGAACGTAATGGTTGGTTCTAATGCGATAGTACACACAGCTAGAATAGAGCATGGGGTAACTATTGGTTCAGGAGCAGTAGTTCCGTTTGGTAGGGAAGTAAAGTCTGGATTAACAGTTATTGGTTCTCCAGCACAGCCAATTAAAGATTATAAAAAAGAAAAGAAACTACTTAAATTATTAGAAAAAAAGTATAAAGATGAGCTTGAATGATTTGTGCCTCCATATATTATTGTGGAGGCTTTTTCACTGTATTAATTAAAAAATAGCTTAGAAGCTAATAATATATTAGATTTGATTTATAATAAGTAATGTAGATTTATTTTACAAAATTACATTACATAGGGGTGGAATTCATGAAAAAGTTTTTATTAATCGTATTAACCTTAATCATGGTATTATCTTTAGCAGCATGTGCTGGAAATCAAAATGCTAATGATAATAATGCAGCTGAAGATAATACAAATAATAATGCTGCTGAGCAACAAAAGCAACAAGTTCAAGAAGATGAAGAACTAGGTGACTTAACAAAAGTCAGATTAATCTCTGAAGACTGGAAAGAATCTGGTCATCAGTATGCTATCGTCGATGTAGCCGAAAGAGGAAAGCCATGTTCTAATTGTCATGATGGAAATGGATTTAATGCCCAAAATAAAGAAGAGTTTAAGGCAGAGCATGTTACAGGGATTGATTGTCAAGCATGTCATAGCGATGTAGGTGCAGAATTAATTAAAAATGGTGAAGTTGAGTTGCCATTTTTAGATGAGCCATATGAAGCTGGAAGAGGTGCTGTTTGTATGGCGTGTCATAATGGTAGAAGGAATCCATCAGAGCTATTTGAGGATTCAAAAGCCAACCAATTAGAGAAGTTTACTTATCCTCACTATAGTATGGCAGCTGCATTGCTTACTGGGAAAGGTGGTATGGAAATACCTAGAGAGGAATATAGCACTTCATCTGGACATCCCGGTCTAGACAATACATGTGCAAGCTGTCATATGATAGAAGCTGAAGAAGGATATGAACAACATACTTTTGTAATGGAAGAGGAAGCTATTGAGCAGGTATGTAGCAAGTGCCATTCTGATATTGACACATTTAACTTAAATGGATATCAAGATGAGACGAAAGAAAGATTAGAAAAATTAAAGAAAGCAGTTTTAGAAGCCACTGGTGCTGCTGAAATTGATTCATATCACGGAGGGTTTTTATTTAAAGATGAAAATGGGGAAGAAATTAAGGATATCCCACATGAAGCATATGTTGCTGCCTATAACTGGAAGCTAGTAAAAGGAGATGGCAGCTATGGTGTTCATAATCCTAAGTACGCTAAAGATTTATTAGAAAAATCATATGAATTTTTAACTAATGGAACTACACAAGGTGAGGATACAAAAAATAATGGAGATGATAACCAAGAGAATAATGAATAGAGTTAATTACTTTAAAGAGGAAGCTTTTAGCTTCCTCTTTTAGATTCTTTTAATACTAAAAAAGGTAAGGAAAAAAATATATAGAATACTATCTATATAGATAATATTAAGCGAATAGAATAAGAGTATAATTAAGTGGAGGTTAAGAATTTGGAAGAATTATTTATTACTTTAAAAGAGTTAGTGTCTAAAGAGTTTGCTGTTTTTATTGCTGCCATGCTACCAGTAACCGAGCTGAGAGCTTCTATTCCGTTGGCAATCTCATGGGGGTTGAGTCCAACTAAAGCATTTGTTCTGAGTGTTATTGGGAATGCAGTTCCGGTTATACCTTTATTATTTTTATTAGACCCAGTAACTAAATATTTAAGGAGGATAGAATTATTCGATAGATTTTTTTCTTGGTTATACGCTAGAACTAGGCGTAAAAGTGACAAAGTAGATAAATATGGAGCTATTGGTTTAATTTTATTTACAGCTATTCCCTTACCGACAACTGGAGCTTGGACAGCATCTGTAGCAGCTACTATCTTTAAAATTAGATTTAGGTCTGCTTTTCCAGCAATTATTACAGGTGTTCTAATTGCTGGTGTAGTAATTACTCTTTTAAGCACAGGGGTTAGCCATTTCTAAAGTTTTGCTTGACAATAAAAAGAAAGTATATTATCATGAGTGTAACAGGTTTTAGTACTTATATATAGACATTGACCCAGAAAGGGGATTGATAATGGAAACGCGCATAGATGAAGACTACGTAGTAATTAAAGCTTTAGAAGACGGGGTTACAATTATCGGTTTAACTCGTGGTAAGAATACTAAATTTCATCATACTGAAAAGTTAGATGAGGGAGAAGTAATGTTAGCTCAATTTACAGAGCATACTTCGGCAATTAAGATTAGAGGTAAAGCAAAGATTATTACTGAACATGGCGAAGTGGAGTCTGACGGTTAATTTGATAAATTGATTAGTTGCTAGTTTAGTCAAAAGATGAGAGTTGGGAAGAGTTGAGTATAGACAATTAAATATTAAGAGATGAGTTGAGTTTAGTTGAGTTTAGTTGAGTTTAGTTGAGTTGAGATTAGATTAGGAAGAGAATTCTTTAGTATGATTCTGTCATAGGTATATTATGTCTAATTTAGAATTTATAGACATGGTTAATTATCTATATTCAGAGGTGAATTAGTGCATCTATTCATATTAAAGATGATGATTAATCTATGAACCAACGAATATAAGCCAGGCTCAATTGAGCCTGGCTTTTTCTGGTATGGAGGTGGTAAATTAATTCGATTAGAAGTTAGCGGCAAGGAGTGCTAAGAAGCACAAAGATAATTGCTAACAGTTAATATAAGTAGTTTGAGATTAGAGAGGAGTTGAGATGAGATGAGTCAACCTGCTAGAGAGTTATATCCTTTGGTAGGGCGTAACAAGGAGTTAGAGAAGAGTATAATTCAGATTGACAGAGTTAAAATTGGTGATAGTAAGCCGGTGATTATGGCAGGACCTTGTGCTGTTGAAAGCAAAGAACAACTATTTACTACAGCAAAGGTCGTTGCAGAAGCTGATGGCGTATCAGAAAGCTTTAGGAAGGAAGTTGGAGATGTATTATCCTAAAAAGGAAGAATTCATAACTAAAGCTGAGGAAGGAAATTTAATTCCGGTCTATTGTGAGGTAGTAGCTGATATGGAGACTCCGGTGTCGGCATTTAAGAAGTTAGGAGATACTGAATACTCTTATTTGCTCGAGAGTGTAGAAGGAGGTCAGAAGGTAGGACGTTACTCTTTTATTGGTGGTAAGCCATTCTTGACTTTTAGTTATCAAGATGGAGTGGTGACTATTGAGAAGAATGGAAGTATTGAAGAGTATAATACTGACCATCCATTAAAAGAGTTAGAAGATATCCTGGCTAAGTATCAACCAATGGAACTTGCTGATTTACCAAGATTTTATGGTGGGGCGGTTGGATATTTAGGTTATGACCTAGTTACTTCATTTGAAGAAATAGAATTAATGGCTTCATCAGGATTAGATATTCCAAATAGTCTATTCATCTTGACTGATACTATCTTAATCTTTGACCATGTCAAGCATAAGATCAAGATAGTGGCTAATACTTTGGTGGAAGATAATCCAGAGGAAGCTTATCAGCAAGCAATCAATAAGATTAATAAGATTAGAAAAAGGCTTAAAGTTGATTCTAAAAGCTCGTTTGCGTTAGCTAATAATAAGCAGCCAGAAAATATTGAATTTAAGTCTAATATGAATCAAGAAGAATTTATGCATAAAGTAAAGCAGGCTAAAGAGTATATCAGGGCAGGGGATATCTTTCAAGTCGTTCTTTCACAAAGATTAGAGGCAGAGATAACAGTTCAACCTTTTGAAGTCTATCGGGTATTACGACGGATTAATCCATCGCCTTATATGTATTATCTTAATTTTAAAGAGCTACAGTTGGTGGGAGCATCACCAGAAATGTTAGTTCGAGTCGAGGATGGAGTCGTAGAGAATCGACCGATTGCCGGGACGAGACCTCGAGGAGCGACAGAAGATGAAGATAAGGAATTAGCAGAAGAAATGTTAAATGACAAGAAGGAACGAGCTGAACACACGATGTTAGTCGATTTAGGCAGAAATGATGTTGGGAGAATCAGTAAATATGGTACTGTAGAAGTGGATGAATTTATGGAAGTAGAAGAGTATTCACATGTTATGCACTTAGTATCTAATGTAAATGGGGAATTACGAGATGATCAAAGTGGGTTTGATGCGCTTCGTTCTTGCTTTCCTGCTGGAACAGTCTCTGGTGCTCCTAAAATTAGGGCAATGGAGATCATAAGCGAGTTAGAACCGACTAAACGGGGGCCATATGCTGGTGCCATCGGTTACTTCAGTTTTAATGGTAATCTCGATAGCTGTATTACGATTAGAACTATGTTATTCAAAGAAGATAAAGTTTATGTGCAAGCAGGAGCTGGAATTGTATTTGATTCCGACCCAGCAGCCGAGTATCAAGAGACCTTGAATAAGGCGCAGGCTTTATTAAAGGCGATTGAATTAGCTAGTTGAGAGTAAAGTTGAGTAAAGTAAAGGTTAATTAGATGAGAGGAGATGAGAATAATGAAGGAATTTATTAATCAGCTAATGGAGGGTAAGAACTTAAGTATCAAACAAGCAGCCGAAGCAATGAATCTAATTATGAGCGGTAAAGCAACTAAGGCCCAGATTGCTGGCTTTATTACTGCGTTACGCATGAAAGGTGAGACGGTAGAAGAGATAACTGGCTGTGCCCAGGTGATGCGTGATAAGGCAACTGAGGTTAAGCCAAAAGAACCAATAGTTGTAGATACATGTGGTACTGGTGGTGATGGAGTTGGTACGTTTAATATTTCTACGACGACTGCTTTAGTGATTGCTGGAGCGGGGGTTCCAGTAGCTAAGCATGGGAATCGTTCAGTATCTAGTCGGAGCGGTAGCGCTGATGTTTTAGAAGCCTTGGGTGTTAATTTAGAATTAAGCTCGCAAGAGGTGGCTAAGGCCGTAGATGAGATTGGTATTGGCTTTCTATATGCTCCTAAGTTTCATAAAGCGATGAAACATGCAATTGGGCCAAGGAAGGAGCTTGGAATTAGAACAGTCTTCAATATTCTAGGTCCGTTGACTAATCCTGCGCGAGCAAAACGGCAAGTATTAGGGGTGTATGATCCAGAATTGACATCAGTTTTAGCTCGAGTCCTTGGAAATCTAGGTGTAGAAAAGGCATTTGTAGTTCATGGAGCTGGTGGGCTAGATGAAATTTCGATACTAGGAGAGACTAAAGTCAGTTATTTGTGCGATGGCAAGGTAGAAGAACTTACGATTCACCCTAATGACTTTGGCTTATCAGTAGCAGAATTAGAAGCAATTAAAGGTGGTACCGTCCAAGATAATGCAGAAATAACTCTTGAGATATTAAAAGGTGAATCTGGACCAACGCGAGATATAATTTTATTAAATAGTGCGGCTGGTCTTTTAATAGCAGACCAAGTTGATAATTTAGAAGAGGGTGTCGAATTAGCAGCTAAAATTATTGATTCAGGAAAAGCATTGGAAAAATTAGAGGAATTAATTTCCTATACAAAGAAAGTATATAACGAGCAAAAGAGTGGTTATAAATGTTCTTAGAGAGAATAGTTAAGAATACAAGAGAAGAAGTTAAAAAACGAAAAGAAGAAGTAAGTTTAAAGGAGTTAACTAAGCAGTTAAGGCCATTAGATGAGATTCAGGATTTTAAAAGGTCTTTGCTCAAAGAAAAGATAGGTTTAATTGCTGAAATTAAGAAGGCCTCGCCTTCGAAAGGATTAATTAGAGAAAACTTTAATCCAGTTGAGGTTGCTAAGGTATATACTCAACAGAATGTGGCAGCTATTTCAGTATTAACTGATGAACGCTTCTTTCAGGGAAGTTTAGAGTATTTACGTTCGGTGAGGGAAGTGACAGACTTACCTTTATTACGAAAAGAATTTATTATTGACCCTTATCAGATCTATGAAGCACAAGCTTATGGAGCCGATGCAGTGCTCTTAATAGTTAATATTTTATCTAAAGGAGAGTTAGTAGAACTATTAGCATTAACTAAAGAATTAGGCTTAGATGCTTTAGTAGAAGTGCATACTACCGAAGAACTTGGGGTTGCTCAAGATGCGGGGGCAGAGATCATAGGGGTCAATAATCGTGATCTAAAGACTTTTAATACTGATTTAAAGCAGACTTTAAAGCTCAAGACATTCTTGCCCAAGGATAAAATCATAGTTAGTGAAAGCGGGATTTCAACTAGGAAAGATATTGAAATCTTGACTAAAGCTGGCGTAGATGGAGTTTTAATTGGGGAAGCAATCATGAGGAGTAATAATTTAGAAGGAAAGATTAACGAATTAATGGGAATGAGCAGTGAGTGGGATGACTAGAATTAAGATTTGTGGAATTACTAACTTAGAAGATGCTAAGTATGCAGTTAGTTTAGGAGTAGATAGCCTTGGTTTTATCTTTGCTGATAGTCCAAGACAGGTTAATGTAACGCAGGTAAGGAGAATAGTTAGAGAGTTACCCCCCTTTGTTAATTATACAGGTGTCTTTGTTAATGAAGATAGTAAGAAGGTGCTAAAAATTGCTAAGGATTGTAGTTTAGATACACTTCAACTGCATGGGGAAGAAGATCCAGAGTATTGTAGGCAGTTTAAGCATATGAAGGTGATTAAGGCTTTTAGAGTAAAGGAAGAGTTAGATTTAGTAAAGTTGAAAAGATATGAAGTAAATGCCTATTTACTAGACACTTATATTGCTGGACAATTAGGAGGAACAGGAGAGACTTTTAATTGGCAATTAGCTGTGCAGGCTAAAGAATTAGGACCTATTATCTTAGCTGGAGGCTTAGAACCTGCAAATATTACAGAAGCAATTAATCAGGTTCATCCTTATGGAGTAGATGTTAGTAGTGGAGTAGAAAAAGTAGCAGGTATAAAAGATCATAATAAATTAAAGGGATTAATTAAGAGAATAAGGAGGAAAAATTATGACTAATAAGAAAGGACATTTCGGTGAATTTGGTGGGAAGTACGTTCCAGAACTATTAATTCCAGCTTTAGAAGAGTTAGAGGAGGCTTATGATAAGTATAAAGATGATCCAGAGTTTATAGAAGAGTTTGAGTATTATTTAGAGCAATATGTAGGGCGAGCAAATCCACTCTATTATGCTGAAAGGCTAACTAATAAGTTAGGTGGAGCAAAGATTTATCTTAAGCGAGAAGATCTTAATCATATGGGTGCGCATAAGATTAATAATACCTTAGGACAGATCTTACTGGCACAGAGAATGGGTAAAGAGAGAATTATAGCTGAGACTGGAGCAGGACAACATGGTGTAGCTACGGCTACAGTGGCAGCTATGTTTGGCATGGAATGTGAAATATTTATGGGAGCAGAAGATGTTGAGCGTCAGGCTTTAAATGTTTTCCGAATGAAGCTATTGGGAGCAGAAGTGACTCCTGTAACTGAAGGAACAGCTACTTTAAGTGATGCTGTCGATGCTGCTATTAGAAATTGGGTAGAGAATGTTGATGATACTTTTTATCTACTAGGCTCAGCAGTTGGACCTCATCCTTATCCAACGATGGTGCGTGACTTCCAGTCGGTAATTGGTCAAGAAGCTCGAGAACAGATTCTTGAAGCGGAAGGAAGGTTGCCGGATCATTTAGTAGCTTGTGTTGGTGGTGGTAGTAATGCTATTGGACTCTTTTATCCATTCATTGAAGATAAAGAGGTAAATATGATCGGAGTAGAAGCAGCTGGTTTAGGTGTAGATACTGATAAGCACGCTGCTACCTTGACTAAAGGAAGTAAAGGTATTATTCATGGTTTTAAAAGCTATGTTTTACAGGATGATAATGGTCAAATTATGCCGGTGCATTCTATTTCTGCCGGACTCGATTATCCAGGGATCGGTCCTGAACACAGCCACTTAAGAGATATAGGGCGTGCTGATTATGAAGCAGTGACCGATGAAGAAGCTGTAAAGGCTTTTAAATTACTTTCAGAAGTAGAAGGGATTATTCCTGCTCTAGAAAGTTCACATGCTATTGCTTACGTTAAGAAATTTGCGCCTAAGTTAGATGAAGATGAAATTATTATTGTCAATCTCTCCGGTCGAGGAGATAAAGATGTATATACTGTAGCCGATAGGTTGGGAGTTGACCTTTAATGAGTAGGATAAGTTCTACTTTTAATCAATTGCAAGCGAAAGGGGAGCAGGCTTTTATTCCTTTTTTAATGGCTGGTGACCCTAATTTAGATTTAACCCAAGAGTTAGTCTTAGCAGCAGAGGAGAAAGGTGCTGACATTATTGAATTAGGGATTCCTTATGCCACTCCATTAGCTGATGGTCCTACTATTCAAAAGGCTGGTAGACGAAGCCTAGCTCATGGTACTAATTTAAATGATATCTTTTCTTTAATAGCCAAAATAAGATCAAAGAGTGAAATTCCATTGGTATTGATGGGTTACTATAATTCCATTTATAACTATGGGCTTGAAGAGTTTGCTACTGAGTGTGAAGAGGTCGGTGTTGATGGAGTTATCATTCCTGATTTGCCTTTAGGTGAAGATGAAGAGTTAAGGGCATATAGTGAGAGTTTAGATATAATTTTACTAATGTCTTCAACTAGTACTGAAGAAAGAATGAAGAGTGTAGCTGAAAACTCTTCAGGCTTTATCTATGCAGTTTCAACGCCGGGAACTACCGGGGCTAGAGAAGAAGTTTCTAAAGAGGTTGAAACATTGGTGAAGAAGCTTAAAAAATTGACTACAACTCCAGTGGCAGTTGGTTTCGGGGTTTCAAAACCAGCACATGTATTAGTAATTAATAAGTTTGCTGATGGAGTTATTGTTGGCAGTGCAATCATTGAAAAGATAGAAGATAATCTAGATTTAATTAAAGATGAAAAAGAAGAATTTGTTACTAAGGTTACAGATTTTATTTATAGTCTAAGTAATCCTAAAACTTAAAATAATTACTAGGCGCCTATCACTTGTTTTCAAGTGATAGGCGCTTTTTTAAATTTTTAATCAGTAAAAATGAGGATAACCTCTTGATTAATAAGCCAAATTATATTATAATATATCTTGAGTTATTTTATATCCATAAATATACATAAAATATTAAAAATTCTATTAAATAAACTTTATACCAAGGGAGAAGGAGATCTATAACTAAGAAAAGAGGTTATGATGATTTCAAAATTTAGAAAGGGGAGATTTAGCTATTATTAATCAAACTAATAGGACTTTACTTTTTGAGGAAGTAAATCCAGAAAAATTAGACTTAATTACTTTAGTAGGTGATGTGAAAGGGATAGAGAGTTTAGATGACGATAAAATAAATGAGATCAATGATCATCTGTTGGTAGAGAGTTTTGAAGAGTTTTTAAAGAAGTTCAGTCCAACGATCTATTCATATTATAATGCAGCTAATCAACAGGTTGCATATACTGCCAAGAGACCAGAGGGAATACCAGAGAATTGTGTAAGTGAGATAAAATTAAACCAAAATAATGATTTTCTAAAGATGTTATTTACATTAATTGATACTAAAAAGAGTCAAGGAACAAAGAATGTAGACTTTAAATTCGAAAATATTCTCGATATGATTTCCCCTAAGAAAGTAATGGAGGATATAAAACAAGTAAGAAAAGAGATTAACTATTTATATGGAAAATACGAAGAACTTGATGATGAAGATCCAAGTAAGTTAGAATTAGGGGATAAGTTAAATATAAAGTTTGAGGAAGCAAGTCATAACTATAATAATGTATTAGGTATGTTACCTTTAGCAATTGAGGATATTAAAACCAGGTTGCTATTAGGAGATAGTCAAGATGGTGCTGAAGCTGAAGCAATAGAGGCGGGAATTCTTACCATGGATAAGCAAGGAGAACTTAAGATATTAGAAGCACCAAAAGAAGAAGAGACTGCTTTAGTAGAACAGAATGAAGAGAACAATAATGCTTTAGTTGAAGTATTTGAAGAGGATTATGAAGAGATAACTGAGAATCCTACTCCTTATGTAAAGGACTTAGTAGTTAGGACTTTTGCACCTATATCTACGCCAACTACTGATATAGATGTAGAAAAAGAGGTTCAAAATTATAATAATTATCTTGAATTTTATAAGCAGTCTAAGGATGACTTTGTACAAGCAGCTAAACCTTTAATCGAGAAGTTACTTGGGGTTAAGATGTTCTTTGAGCAGTATGAGACTGAAGGTAGAGGTATGAAGCCCCAATTATTAGTTAGCAACTGTAAAGTAGATATGCTAGTAAAAGCTAATAATAAACCGCGGTTAGAAACATTTTTAAATACAGTCAATAAGAAGAATAACTTTTCAGAGACTATCTGGTTTGGAATAGTACCAGGGATAGAACTAGAGTCATCAGATAAAGTAAAGACCCGAAGAATTCGTTTTAAAGGAACAGATAAGAGTAATAAACAGAAAGGTAAGACTGTAGAGTCTTTAACTGCTATACTTGATGTAGTAAAGGATTATAAGATTCAGACATTCTTTAACTTCCAAGCAACTGAAGAGACTACCTTTAATGATATGGCAACTAAAGGGGTAGCAAAGTATATAGATAAGACGGAGATGTTAACTCGCCAAGAATATAGTGAGTATGCAATTCCTTGTTTGCCGAATTTCACAGTGATACCTAAGAATAAGTCTGGAGTAGTTTTAGATAAGAAGATGGTTGCCCTTGATGATGGGGCTACTCTATCTAAAGAAGAGGAAGATATTTTAAAATTATGGTTAGAAGGGGTATATATAGATGCTTCCTATGTAGCAGCAGGTTTAGTAGCAGCTTATCAATGTTCGGATTATTTAAATGAAAGATTTAAAAGAGTAGATAATTCTTATCCAGGGGTTAGATTTGACATAGAAAGTGGAGATAATAATTTAAAGGTAACAACAACATTAGCTAAAGAGATAACAGGCTTTACTAATGCAATAAAAGATTCAATCAATAGAAATAATTTTGGTTTTGTATTTGCTTCTGAGAATGCACAATTAGATGGTAATACTGTTAAGAGGATTACTGTTTATAAAGCAAGGAGTCTAGAAGTTACAGAGGAAGGATTCGATTCAATCTATAAGACTTTAGTTAGCACTTATATAGAGAGAATTTTACGTTTTAAGACTAGTGATTTCAAACAAGATAAGATCGTTAAATTCTTTAGCAATAATCCAAATAGCCAAAAGAGCAAATGGCTTGATAGTAAAGGTTATATTAATTCTATATTACAAGATGGTGATGATATTACTTATAATATTGACTTGGAAAGTAATACTTGTCAATTAGATCTTGCGTTTAATGGCAATGTTAAGAATTTAGAAGTCAATATTACTAAGAGTACTAGTGCAACTGCTAGTTAATTAGAAGACAAATTATTTAGATATTAATACATATATGATGATGTGTTAATATAGATAACTTATATTATATAGGGGGATGGTAATTATGGGATTTAGATTAACGATTGAAGGGCAAAGTGGAACTATTAAGTTAGGAAAGGATAATATTACGACCGCATCTTACAAGTCAGATTCTCCAGATGCTTCTAATGCGAAAGCTACAGATATTGGAACAGAATTGAGAGTTTCTGGAAAGATTATAACACCTGTAGATGGCAAACCAGATGATACAAAAAGGCTTGCGACATGGTCTTTGGTAAGTGCTGAAAAGGCAGATGCCTACAGAAAGGCTACTTTGGAAGTAATTGCAGGAGATCAAGTAGTAAGAAAAGTAGATTTGCCAAACGCATTTATAGTAGATTATGAAGAAGATTTTGGCCATACTGAGGGAATTGGTACTTTTGAGTTATTCCTCAAGCAGAAGAAGGATAAGAATGACTTAGTTGCTATTGAAGGTGGATATGCTGTAGGCTAAAACTGAAGAGGCAAGTTGAAAGGGGCAATTTAGAGATTGCTCCTTTTTATTTATCATATGGCATTTTTAGGAAGGTGGTTTGGGAGTTTAGTAGAATTATATAGTTTGGGAAGGGTTAATATAGTTGACAGTTGATAGTTGACAGTTAAGACCATTAAAACCTCAAAGCGATTAGACACAGACTTACTCAGACGGGACACAGACTAATGACAATTAACAATTAAGAGCATTAAACTTTGAATTAAAGTTTGAAATCTTAATAGAATTACAAATCTTTGTAGTTGTATTGAGATTTTGAGCTATTAATTCTGACGATAATGATGAATAACATAAGCGAGGAGAGATAATAAAAATGGGAAATAAGAAGAAAAATAGTTGGTTGACTGGGTTAATAATAGCATTGATTATAATTTCATTACCACCAGCATTTATGTATATTAAGTCGTTAAGTGATGGTACTGATGTTGGGAAGGTAAGAAGAAAAATAAAGGAGCACCTTTATAAAGAATATGGTAAAGAATTTGTAGTGGATAGAATAGGAATAAGAAGTAGTCGGGGTCAAGAATTTTATCAAGCAAGAATCTATCCTAAATCAATTATTGGAACCAATAAAGAACGGGACGAGTATTATTATTCAACGGCCTCTGTAAGCAAAAAATCTTTTGATAGATTAGGTGGAGTTGGAGATGGTTATTCGATAGTTCAAATGAATATAGGATCAGAAGAATATTTATTACCTAAAACAAAAGAGATATTTGGGAAAAGAGTATTGCTAAAGACGGATGTTAAGTATAAAAAAAGAGAGAGTGAGGATTTTTTTGGATGGCGATTAGAATCCAACTTTGAAAAGATGTTGAATAAAACAAAAAATAATCCTAAGGATAATAGAATTGAATTAAACCTTCAGGTTTATATCTTTAATCGAATAGATGATAAAAAAGAGAAAGAAAAAAGACGGCAGCAGATATTTGATTTTGTGCAGTATTTAAAAGATGAAGGGTTGTTTGAGTATTTAGAATTAGGAGTAATATTTATTGATGAAAGAGTTTTAGCACCTAGTTATGATAAATTTAGGAGTAAAATATATAGGTCAGATGAAGTAGTAGTAGAAGTAGAAGGTGAGGAAATATATATGCCTCCAATGAAATTAAGAAGAGAGATGTCAAAAGTATTGCAAGAAGAACTAGACAAGATGAGTGAAAAAGAGTTGTTGGTTAGTATGAGAAAGATAAATAAAGAAGATTTAACTTATGATGGGATAAGAGAATATAATGGTCAATATCAATGTTGGATATATTCTATAGGAATATTAGAAGAAAAATATAGTTCTTCAATAACAAAAAAGGATAGAGAAAGAACATATGATAAAATAAGCGATGTAGAATTGATTAAATATAAGAAATATATTTATATAAATTAAGGAGGGGAAGAGATGAGTACAGCTGAAAACAATTCAGTAATAACACATAAAGAGTTATTGACATTCAGTAATTTAACAAATTTAGAATGGGAATTTGTAGGATTAACATCTGGTGATAGTGATGATGAAAAGAAGAGGTCAACTCAACTAAATGACCTATTAAATCCAGAATTATTTGTAAGATATGATGCTGATAGTGATTCATATTTTTATCCGTACCTCAAGGGTAAAACTGGAAAGAATATTAATCTTACAGATGAAGATAGAGAAAAAGGCAAAGCTGAGTTACGCAAACACGCTGGAATAGCAATGGAGTATTTAGAGAAATGGCAAAGATGGCAGGATACAAGTGAGAAAGAAGGTACTGACGAAGGTAGCTTTTTAGGAGATTGGGAAGTAATCTATGCCGCAGATAATTATAAGATAATAGCAGATTTTTTTGATGATTTATATGCAGCTAAATATGGGGAGGAGCCTAATCCAGCTGAGAGGCCATATTCAAGCAGAGGAGAATTAGATGATAAAAAGAAGGCAATGACAACTTTAGAAATAATAACTAAGGGAGTCGATATAGCAGCAACCCTGCTACCTATAGCGGTAGAAATTAAATTTGCTGACGAAGTGTTAGGAATTAAAAAGACTTCTTATGCAGACGATATATTACCTGATGTTAATAAAACTTTAGAGAAGATAACTACAGGTGATAAGTTATTTCAATTAGATGAAATATTGGAGTTAAGTGAAAAACGTTGTGCTTTAGCTTCTATTTATTCTTCATCTAAGATAATAATAGTTGACAGTTGACAATTGACAGTTGACAGTTAAGACCTTAAGACATTAAAATCTATAAACCTTAAAAAATAATTAGACACAGACTTACTCAGACAAGACACAGACTATGGATAATTGATAGTTAAAAACATTAAAATCTTTAAAACCCTTCACAGTTTGAAGTCTTGATAGAGCTATAAATTTTGTGGTTGTATTAAGATTTTAAACTAAAACAAAGAGGTGAAGAAAATGAAAAGATACAAGAAGGTGATACTTTTATTAGTAATAGTTATCTTAAGTATTATTCTAACAGCTTGTACAGGTGGTCATGATGTTGAAAAGGTAAGAGCAAAGATAAAAGATTATCTTTATAAAAAGTATGGAGAAGAGTTTGTAGTAGATAGGATAGGGACGAGAAATGATGATGGAATAACTGAGTATGTCGCACGAATATATCCTAAATCAATAATTGGCACGCATAAAGAGGGAGATAGGTATTATTATGGTAGTGCAAGTATTGATAAGCGTGCTTTTGGGAGATTAGAGAAACCTGGAGATAATTATGGATTAATTCAAATAAACTTGGGAGCAGAAAAATATTTGCTACCTAAAGCAAAAAAAATATTTGGAGAAAGAGTGTTATTAAAAACAGATGTTAAGTATAAGAAAAGACAGAGCACGGGATTTTATGCCTGGTATAAAGAACCTAGTTTTTTAAAAGCTATGGAAGAATTAAAAGCTCATCCTGAAAAGAGAAGGATAGAGTTAGAGTTATATGTATATATATTTAATCGGATAGAGGATAAGAAAGAGAAGGAAAAGAGAAGAAAACAGATATTTAATTTTGTTCAGTATTTAAAGGATGAAGGTTTATTTAAGTACTTAGAGTTAGGAGTAATATTTATAGATGAAAGGGTTTTAGCACCAAGTTTTAGAGAATATAGTAGTGAAGTTTACTTCTCTGATAAGGTAGAAAAAGAAGTAGATGGTGAAACAGTGTATTTACCACCAATGGAATTGCGAAAAGAAATGTCAAAAGTGTTACAAAAAGAGGTAGATAAGATGAGTAAAGAAGAGTTGTTAGCAAATATGAAGAAGATACGGAAGAGTGAATTGACATATAAAGAAATAAATAAAAATAATGCACAAGCTTCTTTTTATTTATATTCTCCTAAAATAGCAAATGAAAAATATAAGACAGCTTTAAAAAAAGGTATATTAGAGGAAAAAGAATATAATGATGTAAATGAAATTGTAATAGAAAGTGAGTTTGAATATATTTATGTTGATTAAGGAGGCGAAAATAGAGTGACTACAAATAGTGGAGTAAAAAGTTCAATATCTCATAAAGAAGCATTAACTTTTAATAACTTAACAAATTTAGAATGGCAGTTTGTTGAATTATATAATCAAACGACGGGAAAAAGGAAGAACAATCTCTTTTTAAATGACCTTCTAAAACCTGAATTATTTGTTGAAACAGATGAATATGGAGAAGTAATAGAATACAAATACGGTGGTTTAGATGAAGAAGGAAACTACAAAAAAGAAGAAGGAATAGTAGAGCTACGCCAAAACGCAGGAATAGCTATGGAATACCTGGAAAAGTGGGAAGACGAAGGACTTGAGGAAGCTAGATTCATGCAGGATTGGGAGGTTATCTATGCTGCTGATAACTATAAGGTAGTTACAGATTATTTAGATGATACATATGACAGAATTCAAAAGAAGTTAAACTTAAATTCTAATAACAAACCAAAGCTATATCCAACACGCCAAGAACTTGAAGATGTTGAAAAACTACAGAGAAGGGTGGAAATTGGGTATAAGGTATTTGATGGGGTATTAGATATAGCGCTTAATTGGGGTGATTTGGCTAAGAGTTCAATAGACTTGAGTGATAAGATAGTGAAAGAGGTTAGTCAAAAAGCTTTAAAAGGCTTAGCTAAAGAGCTAGATGATAATATTATTTTACAATTGCTTACCTTGGGGTATCTTTCGAGAGATGATTTAAAGAAGGTATGTCAAGAGTTAGGTAAAATCGGTGGTAAAGCTTATATGGATTTGAAAGAAGAGGATAAGTTTGTAGATGAATTAGAAGAGATACTTAAAAATTCTTCTGTATTAATAACAGAAGAACTCAATCTAGATGATACAGGATTTAGAGTAGTGGCTTTTAAAAAAGGTGAGGATATAGTAATAGCTTATAAAGGTCATAAAACAACTGACAGTCAATTGCTTCCTGAAGAAAAAGATTACTTGCAAATTGTTTTTAATAAAATTAAAAGAGACAACAAAGATGCAAAGAGAATAAAATTTACTGGATATGAAGGAGGAGCAGAGTTAGGTTTTATAAATACTCTTAATATTTCATTAGACCAAGATAGTTTAAATAAGAAACAAACAATAGATAGAATAACTGCAACTCTTTTCTATAATAAAATAGAAGAGGTAAAGGGATTGATAGATTTTACTCCCGAAGACTTACATAAAAATTATAAAAGTAATATTAAAATAATGATAAAATCATCAGTTAAGGATATTCCAAATGGTCTTGCTAAAAAGACATTTTTGTTAGTAGTAACTACAGGACTTATGACTTATTTTGGGAAGACTATTGCATTAGGGGTTATAGGAAGTAATATATTATTGATTTTGGTCGGGGTAATTGCATCTACTGGAATAGATTTTTTAATTACTTGGTTTGGAAGTGAGAAAGTAAAAGAAATATATGACTTGTTAATAGATTTAAAATTAATAGAACCAAAACAAAGTGGTATAAAGGGATATGTAACTGATAAATATATAAATCAAAATTATATTGAAATTAAAATAGATGAAGGTGAAGAGATAAAGATAAAAAAAGAGCATGCGATATTCCTTATTTTTAATCATGTAAAAAATAATAATTTTAAGAATATAACTGAATCAATAACCAAGTATGGTAATTTAGAATATAAAATTAAGAATGAAATTACTGCATCTACAGTTACAAGTAGAAGTGCAACTTCTAATACAGAATATTGGAAATTAGAAAAAATTAATGGAGAGATTTATGAAATTACAGAGGTGATAGAAGAGAAAACATCAGTTTCTAGAAGTGTTAATACTAGTATTATTAACATGTCATTAAGTTCAGAGCATAAAAAAGAAATTACAAAAGGGATTATGAGTGCGAATTTAATACAAGTACTAGGTATTATGCAAAGAAATTATAAAGAAAAGAAGCAAGATGCTTTTGAATTCATTTATACTACCAGGGAGGGAATAAGTCTTTCCAACGAAATAACTCAGGCAATAAAAGAAAATATTCCTATTAGTAATTCAGATTTAGCAAATGAATTTGTTTTTATGCCTTATTTAGATGCAAAAGGTAATATCAATGAAGAAAAACCGAAATTAAGAGAAGAATATATAGCCAGTGTATTAAAAAGTTCAATAATTTATAATTATTTGAAAAAATCAAGGTCCAAAACTAGAGGTTACGGTTTTGAACATGCCTTAAATAATTTAAAATATAAGAAGGAAGAATTAGAAGAGATTGGTCATGATTTTGAAGGTAGAGAGGTAAATAAAGAATTCATAAAAATAATGCATGAATTACAGTATGGTAGTGGAGAGGTTCAAAGCCATAGCTCACGAGACATTAGTAATTGTAAAATATCTCCTTACCATTACAAAAATATATTAGAAATGTTAAGAAATGATAAAGGATTATTAGAGAACTTATATGAAGAAAAAGAGATTAAAGAAGTAAATCCGCGTGCTGCTTATCAATTTATAAATAATGAACTAGATGGTATGGTTATAATTAATTCAAATAATAAGCTCGAATATAAGTATAACCCTCATGACTATATTATTGGAGGAAAATTAACTCTATATGCTTTAAATCTTTCTCAGGCAGTAAAAGAGAGGGACGAAACACCGTTTAAAAGAATACCACAAGAAGAATTTATGAATGTCTTAGAGATAAATGAAATGATTAAGAATAATTCTGGTGAAATAATTGATTTTGAAGATTTAGATATCGAAGTGCCAAAAGAAGACTTATATGATGACAATATAGATATCTTAATAGAAAAATTAAATAATTCAAGTAATATAAACCGTTCTTCAAAAACAAATACAGAAATATTGGCTGAAGAATTTGGACTTAAATAATAGATAGTTTTATGGGGGTGACGATATGAATAAAAAATATAATTTTATCTTGAAAAGAACTTTTGGCTTAGATTCTGATAAAGAGATAAAAGAAATAATAAATGATATTCAAAAGCAAGTTACTAATAATAAAGGATTTAAAATGCAAGAAATTATAGATGAAGATAAAAAAGAAGTAAACCTTAGATTCAACCCAAATAATGAAGAGAGTAAAATAACTAATCTTCTTGTTGCAGCTGGATTACCTAATGAACAATTTGATAAGGCTGAGAATATATACAGATTAAAACTTAATGATCAAGGAACAGAATATAAGTATAACTTGCACGGTTATTCCCAAGCAGGAGCTTATGCTCAATATGCAGGTATACTGGCGGAAAAGTTTAAAGTTAATCAACAGATAGTTACTTATAATAGTATTGGATTAGAAACTTTTTTAAAATTTAATGGAAATGAATTCTTAGGCTATAAAGCTGGTTTATTATATTACTTAAATGATCTATTAAATAAAGATTGCATAATGACCTTAATATTTAATGAGCTTATTTATCACAAAGTAATAGAAGACGGTAATATAAGTATTGAGTATAGAGATGAATTTGTTGAAGGCATAAAAGTTAAAAAAATGAAAGAAGCATTAATCAAGGTACTTAACAAAGTACTAAGCCTAGAGCAAAAAGAAGCAAAGAAACTAGTAGAAGAATCCTTCAACCCTTACATAATAGAACGCAAGATGAGATTTATAGATAGCTACCAGCAATATAAAGCCAGAACCCAAGAAGCAAAAGGTAATATTATCAATTACATAATGGCAGATAATATACCAGCTAGGCTGTTAGGACATATAGGAGACACATATGTCGTAGATGAAAATTTATGGCGGTTAGATAAAGGGAAAGTTAGCAACTTAAGTGAGCGAATATCAAAATTAGAAAAGAAAGAAGCAGTTGATTTAACCAAGCCTAAATTAGACCTCTTCAAACCATTTATCTTAACTAAAGAAGGCGGTAGCTTTAAATCGGCTGTTGATAGATTGCGAAATATTCCTCAAGAAGGTAACCTAACTAATAATGTCAGTCGTGATTACTTACGTTCGTTAATCAAAGATATAATTCTTGATTTCAAAACCAAGGACGAGGGATTCTTAAAAGAAATCTTTAGATTATCTAGACTAGGTAGGGAAGGCGAGATTATGGTGATTATCAAAGACCGTTTGCGCCATAGTATGTACTTGCAAAAGAAGTTGGATACGAAAGATAGTAGCGGTATATTTAAGAGTAGATATCTACAAGAGAATCAAGATTTACTAACTGAGGAAGATAGAATCTATCAACTAGCTAAGCCTATATTAAATCAGTTAAATCATAGAATGGGTTATTCAGAGTTAACAAAATTATGGGACTGGAAGATAACAGGTAGTGGGCAGTTCTTAATTCTAGGTAATAAACTAGAAAGTAACGAAGAGGTAAAAGAATATCATGCCTCAGACTCAAAGCGAAAGTTTACTAATGAAGAAGTAAAGTTAAAGATAGAACTAGAAGAACCATCTCAAAATAAAATATACGGCACCCACAAAACACGAAGTAACTACAAAGAAGAATACGACACCGAATACCGCCTCGAAGAAGAAAATACCTACCAATTTAGAAATACTCAAGGAATCGGAGCAACAATCCTCAGTAAATATACTAATCCTGAACGCAAAATTAAGATAGATAAGAAAGAGATCTCCGGAGTCTATAATGAAGTAGACGAAATCGAAGGCAAGGTTAAAGTTGGTGGTGAAGAGTATTACGGCAGTAATATCATCTATAGACCAGATCGTTATGAATTAGTCTATCTCTATGGTCCAGAAAAGAAGGATAAGTTAATTATCGATGGTTTTAAGAATGGAGATTATGGCATAGAGTTAAAACCAAAAGTAAAAGAAGCTAAGGCTACCAAAGAACCGATAACTTATACTCCCCATCGGGTTAAGATAGATCCATTTGAATTCCAAATCTTAGATAAGTTAGAGATAGATAAGTCTGTCTATGACCATACTAGAGTCAAGATTGCTGGTATGATTAGCGATGAAGATTTACAAGAGTACGAAAGATACCTAGATAAAGAAGACCCTAAATTAGTAATCACTTATGATAATCAAGATAATAAGATTCTATTTAAAGGTGTCATCGAAAATTATCGTTTGGATTATAAACCACAAGAGTATTACTTAGAATTAGAAGCGGTCTCTTATAGCGTACTATTAGAACGCAAATGGAAGAATCGTATCTATCAGAACTTTGGCACAACCTACGGTGAAGTATTTAATAAGCTAATGGATGATAATCCATTATTTCATATCACCTTTGCTGACGATAGCTTAGAAGAGACTTCATTGGTCTCTAAGAACTATCCACTAGTCTTACAGTATAAAGAGAACGAATGGGACTTTCTGAAACGTATTGCTTCTTACTTAAATCAACTGGTAATTGTAGACGATACGAAAGATGACGAAGAAAAGATTACTATCTTACTTGGATTCCACACTGGCAAAGTAAAAGATTTAAATAATATTGCCGGTGTTCAGAGGATGAAGAGTATTAAAGAAAGAGACCATATTTATCCGTTCTATCAGACCCATTACCATGCCCACTTTAGATCCGATGAGATATTCGATATCGGTAAGAAGGTTAATTATCGCTTAGATAATGAGACTAAGGAGACTGTCGAATTGATTATAATCAAGAATAGAATCTATATGGAAGATAGTATTCTACGTTCAGACTTAAGTTTAGTTAAAGAAGAAGAGATAGATGTAATGAAAAGAAGACGCAAGCGACTAATCAAAGGAAAAAGT
>Ga0079294_100018_pt1 | contig 50229 bp, 52 predicted proteins | sample Wag4S2014_12_3_FD_74790 | JGI IMG/M metagenome (GOLD analysis project Ga0079294, IMG submission 74790) | Deep subsurface shale carbon reservoir microbial communities from Ohio, USA - Utica-2 Time Series 2014_12_3 | ecosystem: Environmental > Aquatic > Deep subsurface > Shale gas/oil reservoir >... | reverse complement strand
TTTTCGGCATGATATATATACCTCCATATTATTGATTTTATCTTACTATTATATCATGTCCGAGAAATTTCTGTACAATTAATTATAACCTATCCACTATATTGTCTCTTAAAACCTCAATATATTTTGATTTAATAACTTCTATAAGCTCATCAGGTATATTAAAATTCAGAAATTTTTTTGGAATTCCTGAAATATTAAATAAATTATAAATTTCATCTAACTGTCCATCATTTGCAAATTCAACAAACCTCCTAGGAACCCACTGATTCCCATGTGAATACATATTTAATAACTTATCTTTTTCTTGACTAGAATTATGAGCATATTCTTTTGAATCTTCTAATGTATTTAATAAAGCACTAGACATTTCATTTAATTTTGATAATATAAATACTCTTTTAAGATCAAAAGATTTATTAATTTTTTGAGTTCTTGTCTTTGCAAAAGGTACTTCAAATCTTTTAGAAATAATATCCCAGAACTTATCTTCATCATCCTTTAAAATTTCAAAAGGAACTATTAAAATATTATCAAAATACCTTCTATAACATTTTAAAATAAATTTAAGATCTAATGAATGCTTAAGTAAGTTATACTGCTTATAAACAAAATTTTCAGCACAACCATTCCACCCCTGTTTAATAGCTTGAACAAAAACAGACTTCACCCATGGAATTGGCTCCCTCACAACAATCAATAAGTTTGACTGATAATTGACCAAGAATACGACTGGAATAATCAATAAATTCAGGTATTTTATGCTGAAATTCAACCTCATTCATATATGCTGATGAAAAGCCTTCATTACTTATAACAAGTTTCTGTCCCTCCTGATAATTTATATCTGTATTGATATCTACTTTAAGATTTTTGTTTAAATTACCTTCTTTTACAGTAGATCGTAATTGTTCAAAAAACTTAATATTGCCTTTCCATGATAAAGAATATGATTCATCTTTTAACCATATATTTTGCATATATGTAGAAGCAGTCTTCGGCATTCCTATGTGTAAAAAAACAACGTCCATTTAGTTTCACCTACTCCTTTCAAAAACTGTACTTTAATCAATTAAAATACATAAACTTTGACTAATTAATAATTTAAATTATAATCTTCATTAGCTTGATAATAATCTTTTTTCTGACCAATATCAATCCAATATTCCCTAATAGGAAAACTTCCTACATTATTGCCATCGTTCAAAGCTGAATTAATAACGTCAGTAATATCAAAGAACTCATTTTCTGGAATATACTTTATCATATCTGGATTTAAACAGTAAATACCTGCATTAATAAAATAATAATAACTAGGCTTTTCTTCTAAACTCATAACCTTTGCTTCATCTATATTTACTACTCCATAAGGTGATTGGTATTCATATTTTCTAGTTGCCATTGTTAAATCAAATTCATTACTTTGATGAAATGCCATAAAACTTCTAAAATTTACTTCTGTTAAAATATCACCATTCATCACAAAAATAGGTTCTCTGTTTAGTTTATCTTCAGCTAACTTTAAAGCCCCTGCTGTTCCTAACCTTTTATTCTCTCTAATATAATCAATATTTACTCCGAATTTACTTCCATCTCCAAAGTAACTTTCAATTATCTCTCGTTTATAATTAACCGCAATTAAGATATTATAATAACCATATTCTTTAAACTGATCAATAATAATTTCTAAAATCGGTTTATTCCCTACTGTTAGCATAGGTTTAGGTGTATCTTCTGTTAAAGGCCTTAACCTAGTTCCTAATCCTCCAGCCATTAAAATTACATAATTATCTTTTTTCCTCTCTTCTAAAATTTCATCAAACAATACTAAATCTATAACTCTATTTTTAGAATCTAATAAAGGAATCTGATGAATCATCTTATTCTCTTGAAATACTTTCTTAATCTTTCTCTTTGAAGTGTCTTTATTTAAAGCTATATAATTAATATTCATAATTTTATCAACAGATTTATTTAAATCAATTCCTTTTAATATTCCTCGTCTAATATCACCATCGGTTACTGTTCCTAATAGTTTTCGGTTTTTATCAACTACTAAGGCTATTTGCTTTCTACCTTTATCAATTGCTTCAATTGTTTCCTTAATAGTATTATTGTGATTAACCATAATTTCTGCTAAATCTTTTTCAGTCATTAATGCCCCTCCTCTTTTTAATAATTCGTCCAGGATTCCCTACTACTAACGAATTGTCAGGCACATCATCTATAATTACAGAACCAGCTCCAATTAAAGAATTTCCCCCTATATTAATACCTTGGATTACCGTAACTCCAGTTCCAAGATGAGAATAATCACTTATTTTTACTCCTCCGGACAACTTAACTCCTGGTGCAATATGTACATGATTCCCTATTTCTACATCATGTTCTAAAATAGCTCCGGTATTTATAATATTATTAGTTCCTAATTTTACTCCAGAATTTAGAATTACACCGGCCATTATAGTATTAGCATTTCCTAAATCAACCTCTTCTCCAATAATACTATTTGGATGAATAGCATTAATAAAGTTATAACCTAATTCTTTAACTTTATTATAAAGCTTAACTCTTAGCCTATTATCACCTGTGCCACCTACAGCTATTAAAGTATTATTAACTTTTTTCTTAGTTTGAATTAATTCTTTATCAGATGCTATAATAGGAATATCTAAAATTTTTTCTCCTAATCTGTTCTTATTCTTATCTATCATGCCTATAATCTTGATATTATTATTACTTTTTAAAAGATCAATAACAACCTTAGCATGTCCTCCTGCCCCAATCAAAACTACTTTTCTTGACATTTTTACCCCTTCAATTTTCTTATTTTAGTAATTACTTCTTCAACCTCTTTATTCTCTATCCCTACACTACAAGGTAAATTAATACCCTGCTCCCAGAGTATATTGGCAATTTTAATATCAGCCTCATAGTCTTGATACATTGGCATAGTATGAATTGGCTTAAAGAAAGGTCTAGCCATAATTCCTACCTCATTAAGCAGTTTATATAGCTCTTTTGAAGTAATACCAAACTTATCTTCATCTATTAAAATTGAATATAACCAATGATTATTATAAGCCCAATTTTTTTTCTTGTTTACTTTAACTCCATCAATCTTTTTCAACCCAAATGTATATCTTTCAGCTATTTCTCTTTTTCTAGCAATAAAAGTATCTATCTGTTCTAGTTGTGCTACTCCAATAGCAGCTTGTATATTAGTCAAACGATAGTTATATCCTACCTCATTATGAATGTAATTTTCAGCATCATCTTTTGCTTGAGTTGAAAGATATTTGGCATATTCTGCATATTCTCTATTATCTGTTACTATCATTCCACCGCCACCGGTAGTTATTAATTTATTACCATTAAAAGAGAAACACCCAATATCTCCTAAAGAGCCTGTCATTTTATTTTTATATTTAGAACCTAAAGCCTCAGTAGCATCTTCAATTACCTTAATATCATAATCATTGCATACTTTTAAAATCGGGTCTATATCAGCAGGATTTCCGTATAAATGGACTACAATAACCGCCTTAGGCTTATCCCCATTATTAACCATCTCTTCGATCTTAGTCACTGTTTTTTCGGGATCTATATTATAAGTTCTTCTTTCTGAATCAATAAAAACTGGTTCTGCCCCACAATATCTAATCGGATTAACCGATGCTATAAATGTTAACGAAGGAACTAAAACCTTATCTCCTTCTTCTACTCCTATAACCTTAAGAGCAGTATGGATTGCTGCCGTTCCATTTACCATTGCTACTCCATGCTCTACTCCTACATAATCAGATAGCTCTTCTTCAAATTGCTCTACATATTTACCTACAGATGAAACCCAATTAGTGTCTAAACATTCTTTAATATACTTCCATTCATTCCCGTTAAGATATGGTATTGATAACGGTATTTTCTCCATCTTTTATGACTCTCCTCTTTAAATTAAACATTATAAATCTCTGGCTTGTAAAAATGCAAATTCTCACTTAACCAATCAATTGTTTCCTGTAACCCTTCTTCAATAGTATATTGAGGTGTCCAGTTTGTTAGCTTTTTAATTTTACTATTGTTACATAGTAAGCGGTCTACTTCACTTTTATTAGGTCTAACCCTCTTTTCATCAGTTAATATCTCTACTTCTTCATCCATCAACTCAATAATTAAATCTACCGTATCTTGCATGCTAATCTCATAATTAGAGCCTATATTAGTAGCTTCACCTATCGTTTCTTCACTTTTAGCAATCTCAATAAAGCCATTAACTGTGTCTTCAACATAATTAAAGTCTCTAGTCGGTGATAAATTACCTAACTTAATTTCCTTTTGTCCATTTAAAATTTGAGTAATAATTGTAGGAATTATTGCTCTCGCTGACTGTCTTGGACCATAAGTATTGAAAGGACGAGCAATGGCTATCGGCATTTCAAAACTCCGATGATAACTAATGGCCAATTGATCAGCTGCTATCTTACTAGCAGAATAAGGTGATTGTCCAACTAAAGGATGTTCTTCATCGATCGGTACATATTGTGCAGTCCCATAAGTTTCACTTGTAGATGTAATAATAACCTTTTCTAGCTCTCTTTGACGACTAGCTTGTAAAACATTATATGTTCCTTCTACATTAGTATTAATATATGCCAAAGGGGATTTATAAGAATAAGGAATACCAATCAAAGCTGCTAAATGAAAAACTACGTCTACTCCATCCAATGCATCATAAACAGCATCATAATCTCTAATATTTCCTGTATATACTTCTATCTCATCCTTAACTTTTGAATGTTCAAGCCAGCCCCAATCATTTTTAAAGTTATATTTAACAAAAGCTCTAACATCACACCCTAATTCAACTAATTTTTCAGTTAAATGTGAACCAATGAAACCTGAAGAACCTGTTACTAATATCTTTTTATTAGTTAAGTTCATACCTTGCCCTCCTTCAACCAAGCTATAAGTAGATTAAATTGATAAATTAATATCGTAAAAACTCTTTTTTATAAATTCCTCATTTATCTCTATTTCTTTTAAAACATTTTTTATCCGACAGCTTGTTTTACCATCTTCATGCTTATCATAAGGATTTACTACTTCTTTAATTTTATCTTTAAAATCAACTGAGAACCCTTTTTTAATTGCTTCTTTAATTTCATGATAGCCATATCCACAATCTATTACATTATCTGCTTTTATTCTTCCTTTCTGTCTATCTCCTACGTTAACTACTGGAATTTTGAAGCTTGGCCCCTCTATAAGACCACTAGATGAATTACCAATCATTATATCAACATGTTTTAAAGCTGAAAGATATCTCACTTGTCCTAAATTATCAAATAACTTATATTTTTCAGGCTCTTTATTTGTAAATTTTTCTATCTTTTCATTAATTACTCTACCAGATGTGTCAGCATTTGCTTTTGTAAAAATAACATTCATTTCAAACTTTTCAATTGCTTTTAGTAAATTTTCAATCTGATTATGAGCTGTATTGTTCTCTAATGTTACCGAATGATATGTAACAATAGCAGTCTTACTCGCTAATTGAAAGTTAAGCTCATTCTCTAACTCCGTCCTTGATAATAAATCTAATTTATGAATATTATCTAACCCTGGAGCTCCAAAATTAAATACTCGCCTTGGTTTTTCTCCCATCTGAATAACTCTTCTTGCATATTCTTTAGTAGCTGGAAAATGTGTAGACGCCATTTTAGTTAAAGAATGACGAATTGATTCGTCTATAGCACCTTCCGTTATTTCTCCTCCATGCAAGTGGGCTATAGGAATTTTAGCTATCATAGCAGCAATAGCAGCAGCCAAAACTTCAAATCTGTCTCCTAAGACCACTACTATATCTGGCTTTAATTCATCATAAGCATCAGCAAAGCCTATACATCCTAGACCAACTGACTTAGTAATTCCAACCTCAGTATCTGAAGACATAAGCATTTCTACTTTCTTATCTATCTTAAATCCATCTTCTTCTATCTTCTTATACGTTAAGCCAAATTCAGGTGATAAATGCATTCCAGTAGTAATAATTTGCAACTCAAGATTTGGGTCACTATCTATCTCCTTCATTAACCAATAAAGCAACCCGTACTCTGCTCTAGTTCCAGTTACTACACAGATTTTACGTTTATCCATTCTTTAAGTCCTCCCATTGTAATACCTGGTCTGCTTTTAAATCTTTTTTTACTTCCATACCTAGCACAGTATTTAAAAATTTAGGATTAATGCCTGTCCCTGGTCTTTTAATATCCAAGACTTCTTTATTTAAATCTTCTCCTGACTTCAACTCCGTATTTACAACTAAACTTTTTCTGGCTACTTTTATATTCGCAATTTCTGATTCAGCCGGCTTTTTAATCCCATCTCCTAAAGCTTTTTCTATATTTCTAATGCTTTGTACCATTTGCTTTAATTCATCTGGTTCTAAGGAAGCTTTGTGGTCAGGACCTTCCATATTATTATCTAAAGTAAAATGTTTTTCTATCACTACTGCTCCCATAGCTACAGCTGCAACTGGAATCTCTATTCCCAAAGTATGATCCGAATAACCAACCGGTAATTTAAAAGCTTGTCTCATTGTATTAATTGCTTTTAAATTAACATTTTGGTACTTAGCTGGATAATTACTAACACAATGAAGTAGAATCAATCTATCATTTCCAGTAGCTAATATCATATTAACTGCTTCTTCTACTTCAGCTAAAGTACACATTCCTGTAGACAAAATTATCGGTTTGCCTTTTTTAGCTATATATTTTAAAAGAGGTAAGTTTGTTGTATCACTAGACCCAACCTTATACAACTCTAAACCTAAATCATCAATTATATCAACAGACTTAAAACAAAACGGTGTAGAAAGTAATAAGATATCTCTATCTTCACAATATTCTTTTAGCTTTAAATGATCATCTAGAGAAAGCTCTAATTTTTTTATCATATCAAACTGTGACTCTTCTTTATCTGTCGTTTGAAGCTGATACTGAGCTTTTGGAGCTTGCTTAGAGACTAAATTTTCAGCTCTAAAAGTTTGAAATTTAACTGCATCAACCTCTGCCTCAACAGCCGCATCTACTAATTGCTTAGCAATATCTAAACTACCATTATGATTAACTCCTGCTTCTGCTATTATGAAGGTAGGTTCATTTGGTCCTATCCCTCTTCCAGCAATTTCAATCATATAAGTTCCTCCTCCAAAAGCAACTGAATTAACTTCCAATCTATTATATCATCAATATCTATTGACCGTTTCCTAGGCATTATATATGGTACTATTTTATCCGTAAAAAATGATTTATATTTTAGAAATACTTCTACTTGAGCTATATAAATGGCTCCATTTAACTGATAAGTGTCAGGTAGATCTTGTCTACGACTATAATGTTTCTTTTCACTAATGACTGGCTCTAAATGACCTTCATCATTTATTTTTTTCATCCAATATGGTGACTTATCTGTTTTACAAATACTTATTAATGAATCTGCTTTACTAGTAGTTAATTTTTCAATACTTCTATCAATATCCTCAACTATTCTTAATGGTGAAGTAGGTTGCAAAAGTACTATATAATCAGGTAAATATCCTTCATTATCTCTTAGCCAATTTAAAGCATGAATAATGGCGTCTTCACTCTTTGCAGTATCTGTAGCTAACTCATCTGGTCTTATAAAAGGAACTTCTGCCCCATATTGTTTGCCTGCTTCTGCTATTTCTTCATCATCTGTAGATAAAATTAACCTATCAATATAATCAGATTCTCTTGCTTCTTCTATAGTATACGTCATTAAAGGTTTACCATTTAACAATTTCATATTTTTACGCGGAATCCCTTTTGACCCTCCACGGGCTAAAATCATTGCTAATATTTGATTTCCCTCAAGCATATATACCCTCCAAATAAATCAATTTTATCTATGATTGTCTAAATCCTCTAAATGTCTCATCTAATTCAAAATATAATTTTTTTGCCGTTTCAATGGAACTATCTAATTGATGTTTATAATAATTTTCTATCAAAGTTTTATTAGCTTCATAAAGTGCTTTATGAAATTCTTCATCAGACAGTTCAGTAAAATTAACAGATAATAAATCTGAATTAACATGTTTATTTTCATAAAAATCTTCAACACCATCTAACAAACCATTATCTATAGCATAATAATATAATGGCGAACCAGGATATGGAGTAACAGGTCTTATAGTTCTTAATTGTGAATGATCATCATATTTTAATAAAAACTCTACTCCTTTTTTTAATGTCTCTTCATTCTCACCTATATTGCCAAATATAATATTAAATCCAGGAGAAATTTCTGCATCTAAAGTTGCTTCAATACCTTTAATAATTTGTTGTACTGTTAATTTCTTATTCATTACCTCTAATATTTCATCATCCATACACTCAATCCCATAATTAATAAATACACAGCCAGCTTTTTTCATTAAATCTAAAACATCAGAGGTAGCAAAGTTAAGTCTACCATTACAATCCCACTTAATATCTAAATCCGCCTCAATAAAAGCATGACATAATTCTTTGGTTCGTTCAGGGGATGACATTAATAGTTCATCAGAAAATGCTATATATGAAACATTATACTTTTCTTTTAAAATTTTAATCTCCTCAATGATATTTTCAGGAGACCTCAATCTAATCCCCTTATCCATACGGTAACAAAAGTTGCATTTAAAAGGACAGCCCCTAGCAGATAGAACTGGCATGCACCTCTCATCATTTTTAATATGAGGCATTCTAAGTAGTGAATAATAATCCATCGGAAATAAATCCCAAGCAGGAAAAGAAATAGTGTCTATATCTTTTATTAAATTCCTTCTCTCAGTAACTATACATTCACTCTCATCATCTAAATAAGCAATTCCTTTAACAGTAGATAAATTTCTTTTATTCTTTAACGCATTTAATAAATCAACTGCTGTTACTTCCCCTTCTCCAATTATTACTGCATCAGCATTAGTTTTATTTAAAAAGTATTCTGGCTCTGGTGAAGGACCATGTCCTCCAATCATATAAAAAGGCTTGTTAGGAACACTATTAATTACTTTAGAAATTTCTAATAGCTTTTGATATTGATAATAACCTGCTATCACACTAATACCTATCACATCAAAATTATTTTTTATTAAATATTCTTTTAGGTGTTCTTCTGAATAATGATACTTATCTTGATTATAAATTGTAATTTCATGACCAGCATCACGCAAAGCAGATGCTATATAAGCTAAACCTTGAGGAAACCAGTGTATATATGAATCATTATCGTATACTATTAATAATACTTTCATTATAGACCTCCCATTAATTAAAATACTATATCAATTATATTAATATTAATTTAAAATATATCTATTAATCCATTAACTTCTTATTAAATTTAATAAAATCATCTATATAATCTAATATTTCATATTCCAATAAGTCTGCTACAAAAACCATATCCTCATTTTGAAAAGCTTTCATTATATCTACTAATATTGTATTAATATTAGTAAGTTTATTCTTCCCTTCCTCTTTTAACTGATCATTAGAAATTAAAGATAAAATACTTTCTAAAGCATCAGTATACCATTCCAACCCTTCTAAACATAGTTGATATTTCTGATTCCCTTCCTCAATATTACCTTGTCTAAATAGTTCTGTTGTTTCTATTATCCCTTTTCTAAGCTTTGGTAAATATTCATCAGCTTGCTCTAATGTTTCTTGTATTAATATATTAACTTTCGTTGTTTTAAATTTAATATTAGATATCTGATCTAAGTTATAATTATTTTCTATTAAATAGGACTCATTCACCTCTACATCGTTAATAAAAATATTACTTATAATTTCATTATTTAACCTGGAATATATCCCATTTAATACTTCCACTATATTATTTAAATCAGATAAATCTTTAATTGCCTGACCATTCAAATATACCTTCATTACTTTCCACCTACTTTACAGTCTTTAATTATTGCCTTATCTTTATTAAAGAGCGCTTTATTTTCATCAATCTGTTTAGATGTTTTTTTCAATAATTCTAAAGAAGTTTTAAGTTGTTGCCAATAATTAGTCCAATAAGTTCGATAATACTTCATTTTCTCTTCCAATTCCTGTTTATTATTAAAGAAATATTTATTATTAACTTCTTGATACTTTAATTTCTCGATAATTAAAGTCCTTTGTGTAAAATAACTTATTCTTTTATGTTGTTTTAATTTAGACTCATATTCCCGTACTTTAGCTTGTACTTCTTTTAATTTATCGTTATTTATTTGCTGAACCTGAGTTAATTTTTTTTCAATCCCCTTAACGAAAGATAACTGTTCTTCTAAAATTTCAATTGAACTATTTAATTCCTCAATAGTTTTATCTATTTCTTCTTTTGAATTTTTGTAATAATCATTATGCTTTTCTTTTTTATTATAAACCTCTTGCAAGGTAATTAAAGGGTCAACTTCTTCTACACAATACTTAGCTATTACTTCTTGAAGAGTCATAATCTTAGTATGGTCAATCTTTGCTCCACCTTCTGTTGCATCAATATATAATCTATTAGACCGATTAGCAAAATAATCATTATAATAATTCAAAAAACTTTTAAAGCTTTTATTTGTATATACTCGATCTCCGTTAATTCCTTCTACGGTAATTAACCCTTCGTCATTTACTTTATTATTATCATATATTGTTCCTGAAGCATGAGTCTTATCCTCAGAAAATGATAAGTCCTGTCCTACAAGAATAATTGGATTTCCTCCAAACTTATAAGCTAAGTCAACCATACTATGAGCTACAGTACCGCCAGTATTAATTCCAGTATACTTCCCTTTCATCTTCTCTACCCAAGCACTTAAATTCCGCTTCATTGTAAAGAAGACTTGAAATCCAACCCAATTATCATTAACTAAAGGTGAATTAGCCTTTTCAGAAAAAAGAAAAACATCACTCAAATCTCCAATACCTTTAAACTGATTATACACTTTTTGACTACCATCCATAGAAACTACAATATCTGGCTCTATTCCAGCTTTTAGTAATGCTTTTAAAGCCGTTCCTACACAGATCAATAGGGCATTCCCTTTGGCATGTTTCAATTGATCAATATTCTTGTCTAAAGAAGGTCCAGCTGCAACACAGATTATTGGTATGTTTTGAAAAGAATTAAAAAAGTCATCAGCTTTTGGATTCTTTAATATATAAGGTAAATTTGAAATAATATTATTCCGCCATTGTTTTGCTACCTTAATATTAGTCATTCTACTAATATTCTTATACTCAATAGCATTTCTAATCTCATTATAAATTTGGTCATAATCTTCATTAAATAACCTAAGTGAAGGAGGATGTTCAAAGAATTTAATTTTATTTGCTAAAGATAATTGATAATTAGCTCTTATAGTAGAATAGAGATTCCCTTTGTCTCCTACAACTAAAATAAACTTCTTACTCTTTAGAATAGGAGTTAAATCACTATAAAGTAATGCGGTATAAAATATTGATAAATAAGGTTCTATAATGAAAACCTTACTAAATTTATCCTTAGTAAATAGTTCTACTAGATGATATCCTAAACCAACTCCTAAACCAAAAATTTGGTCTTTACTATTATACTTTAATTGTAAGTTATCAACTAACTTTTTAGCCTCTTTAACAGGATAATATCTACTATGAAAATAATTTTTTTCTTCATCTTTGATTATCTGCATAGTATAACTATCATTTTTAGTTTCTTCTATATTAATTATTAAATCATTTTCTAAATCTCTAACTTGAGCTATAATATCTTGGTCACTAACTTCATCATCTACTACGATTTTATCTGATTGATGGTAATTATCCATTATATTATAAGCCATTTTGCTTTTCCGTTTCAATAACCGCATATTTTCATCAAAAAAAGCCATTCTAATCCCCCATCTTTCTTTACTTCAAATCTATTCTTTCATTAACTATTCTTACTTAAAAAATCTAAGGGAAATATGAAATTTATTTTTTATTATCGATAAATTTACCCTCATAGTTATTAACAGCACCATCATAAGCACGATTAATATTTAAACCTGTATTGATATCTTTCATCTTCTTCTGTACTTTATTCTTTTGGTTAATTATCTGTTCTCTATTATCTTTTTCTAACTTATTAATCCGGTGCATGACTTGATAAGTATTTTCAATAACTTCCTTGAATTCGTTTGCATCCAATTGCAAATTATTCTGCTGGGCTAATTGCTTTTTATAAGATATCAATTGAGCTTCTAATTGTTCAATATTATCTATCTTCTTTTCTTTATCCTCTATTATTTGTTTTAAATTTTGCCATTCTTTCTTTTCAATAGCTTGCTGTTGATCTTTAGTTAATTTAAAAATCTGCTTATAAATTAATAGCTCTTGTTTATAAATATTTATTATTTCATTAATTAAACTCTTATGATCTAACTTATCCTTCAACACTAATACCTCCAGAAGGCACTTGTTGTTTCTTTTGAACTTTTCTTTCTTTCTTTAAATTCTGCATAGCTTGCTTCCAAGTATCACTTAACTCTTCCAACATATCTATTACTTCATCCATTGGTTCAATACTTTTATTAATATTAGCCTCAATTAAACGACGATTCATATAATCATACAAGCTCTCTAAATTCTGAGCAATCTCTCCGCCTTGCTCCATATCTAATGTAACCATTAATTCATTAATAATATTTTGTGTTCTAATTAAACAATTATTTGTAACTTGATAATCATTATTCTTTAACCCTTGCTTAGCTTGTTTAACAAATTTGAGCGCTCCATTATATAACATTAAAACTAATCTTTCTTGATTAGATGTTTCCACCTGAGTGTTTTGATATTTCTGATAAGGATTGTTAGCCATAATTAAACTCTCCCTTTTATTAATTAATAAATTATCCGTATCTATTAAGTAATTACTACTAATTGTCAATGCATATATTAAATTAAAGCATTGAACTTATACTACTAGCACTACCACCTAAACTAGCTAACTGGCTCTGCATCCAGCTCATTTGACTATTCATTTTTGAAATAGCTGTTTCCATAGCTGTAAACTCACTCTGCAATCTTTCCCTTTCTTGCTCTAAGTTATCATTTACAGAATCAATTTGCTCATCAACATTTTCCACCATTATTTCATAAGAATCTACTTTCTCCGGGATTACTCCTGTATTACTTTGAACCAATAAATCAAGATAGCCATCTACTTTAGTAGCAATGCCATTAAAAGAATCACCCTCATCAGTATCGGCATTAAATAGTTTCTTTACTTCGTTTGGCTTATCAGCAATACTTTCTTTAAATTTATTAGAATCGAACTCCATAGTTCCATCACGATTAATCTCTATTCCTACCATTGCTAATTGATCATAGTCACTATTGTTATCTACGCTATTAGTAATCATCTGTCGCAATTTTGACTGTAATCTCATTAGAGTTCCACTACCTTGTAAGGCTCCTGCTTCTCCAGTTTCTTGATTATAATCAAGTTTTTTCCCAATGAAACTCTGCACGCTATTATACTGGTCTACAAACTCTTGAATAGCAGAGGTAGCTTTATCTATATCTTTACTAACTTCAATAGTCGTAGCCCCTGTCGTTTTTAAATTAAAAGTAACTTCATTTACTACATCATCAAGCCCTTGATTACTAGACCGAGTAACAGCAAGTCCATTTACACTAAACTGGGCATCTTGAGCTGCCTGAAGTTCACTAGCAGTATTAACATTACCATTAATATCTAAATCAAAACCTAAATCATTAGTCCCATCATTATCTAGAATATTATCAGGGTCCTGAAAAGAAAGCATATTATTAGTTCCTGTGTTTACACCTTCAATAATTAAAGTATTGTCTACTACTGACGATTCTACTAATTTATTACCATTACCATCATCATTTCCACTGGCATTATTAATTGCATCTCGTACATCATTCAATGATTCAGGCCCATCTATGCTAACATTAAAACTTTTACTAATACCATCCAATTCAATAGTAAAACTACCACTATTCCCTCCATTTAAGCCTAAATCACTCGTAGAATCAACCTGCTGTGCAGAAGCAACTCGATGCTTTTTAGCTAATTGACTAATATCTAAAGTATAACTACTAGCATCAGCAGCAGTAGTTGCTGTCGCATCAGCTACATCTTTTGAAGAACTAGTTGTTTTATTGGAGTCGAAGGTAGAGCTTAGTCTTAAATCAGCCATTTTATTTTCTAAATTACTTATTCTAGAATTCACATCCCGCCAAGCATCTTTTTCAGTTTTTAAATTACTCTTCTCTCTACTTAAGTTCTGTAACTTAGTTCCATATTCTGCATTTAATATTTGATTAATTATATTTCCAGTTGCCATTCCAGTAGCTAAACCATCCATGCTTAAATCTGCCATTTTCTCACCCCCAAATTTAAACTAATAAAATAGCCAGCCAGAAAACCGGCCGGCCTATTTTATTCATATTTATTTTTTATTTATGTCAGTCTATTCCTTCACCGAGTAATGAAACTGCTTTCTGACACTAATGTATTAACCTAGAAGTTGAAGAACTCCCTGCGGTCTTTGGTTAGCTTGTGCTAACATAGCAGTACCAGCTTGAGAAAGAATTCGTTGCTTACTCAAATTCATCATCTCTTTCGCCATATCAACATCCCTAATTCGAGAGTTAGCAGCAGTTAAGTTCTCTTTAGATGTACTCAAGTTATTAATAGTATGGTCTAATCTATTTTGATATGCACCAAGCTTAGACCTTTCAGCCGAAACTCTAGATATAGCATTATCTATTGTAGTAATAGCATCATCAGCATCTGCTTGATTCATAACACTGATACCCTCGCCTTTTTCTAATACATTAATTGAAATATTTCCAGCGTCAGTAGAAATACCTGAAGTTGCAGCATCAGAAATTGCAATAGTCACAGAACCTGATGTAGTATCATCTGCAGTATAAGAGTCACCATTAATACCACTAAATGTCACACTTGTACCACCACTAGCCAAAGCTCCACTGGCAATAACAGTACCATCAGCAGCTTTAAGGTCAGCGCCACCACTATCTGTTACAGATACACTATATGCCCCTCCCTGTAAATTAGTTGTTGAGTTTCCACTAGCAGCCATATTAGTTGTCCCAGCATCAAAAGTTGAAACGCTACTATCTGCTGTAACACTTAAACTCTCAGCTCTCATATCATTAATCTTTAATGATATGTTTTGACCTTCATTTGAACCAATTTGAAACTTTGCCGCTTTCAGGCTACCATCTAATAATTTTTGAGTATTAAACTCGGTGTTATTACCAATTCTTGTCAACTCTTCAGTTAGCTTATTAACTTCTTTTTGAATTTCAAATCTATCAGCATTAGTATTAGTGTCGTTAGCTGCTTGAACTGATAATTCACGCATTCTTTGTAAAATAGAGTGAGTCTCTTTCAAAGCACCCTCAGCAGTCTGAATCATAGAAATACCATCTTGTGCATTTCTCTGTGCCTGTGCTAAACCGTTAATTTGCGCCTTCATCTTCTCACTAATTGCTAAACCAGCAGCATCATCAGCAGCTCTGTTAATTCTCTTACCACTTGACAACCTTTCTAAAGATTTGCTCATATTGCTCTGTGTAGTTTTTAGCTGGTTGTATGAATTCAACGCAGCAACATTTGTATTAATTCTCATAATATATCATCCTCCTTGAATTTTTTATATTTTTCAACATCCGTGTTGAAAAATTAGTGTCAGTGTATAGTGTCAGTGTCAATTAAAACCATTTAAATCCTTAACACATTAGCTACACACGCTATTTGGATACTATTTATCAGCTATTACTAGTCGGCCGCTCTAGTTATATCTGATAAAAGTTAGTAGCCACAACTACTTTAAATTGGTTTCAAAGCACCCGTCGATACTAACTTTCCTTTATTTTTCTATCTACTATTATATTTATCGACATTTTATTTAATATCTTAATCATTGTTTAATGCATATAAAGCCAAATAAAACCGATTAAGTGAAAATATAAACATATTACTCTTTCATTCCCCTTTTTTACTTGATTTCTCAGCTAACTCCATTATATCACTTAAGTCTTTAACTTTAACATTAGCTGCCTCTTTATTTTCAGCCTCTATCTCTTCATAAATCTCTTTACGATAAATATCTATATCACGAGGGGCATCAATACCTAATCTTACTTGATTACCTTCAATACCTACCACTTTTATTTCTATTTCATCCCCAATCATAATACTCTTATTATTCTTCCTCGTCAAAACTAACATTATATGCCTCCTCAATTACGCAGAAATATTCTCTTCATCATTAAATAACTTATATTTAACTGAATAATCGTCATCATCTAATATAATCTGTTTAGCAATTTGTTCGTTTTTATTAATTATAACTGGTGCTTTTAAATTCATAGTCATATCTTGAAGATTATCAGAAACTACTACAATATTAACTACTAATACATCTTGCTTCTCTTCAATTTTTAATTCTTTCTTTACTTCATTATCCAAATCAAATTCATAGTCTTCACAATAATTCCATGGTTCTGTTACTACAAAAGCTAAATCTGGATTATCTATAGCTTGCAACCAACAGAATGGTGTTTCATCATCCATTAATAAAATAAATTCTTTATTATCTTTAAAACCATATAGCCCCTGTTTAAAACTGATTACTTCATCTGGATCTATTTCTATCTTCCCAAAACGAGTAGTCTTTAACTCCATTTCTTCTCCTCCCCTTTTATTAATTGACAATTCACAATTGACAGTTGACAATTATATTTTCGTATCTACTACTTTAATCTCTAATCTTGGCTGTTTATTTTGATAGACCTCTACTTTCCCCCATTGAAAATCTACTTTAGGCCTATTAGATTTGACTTTAAAATCTATTCCATCTAAATCATTAACTTTAAATCTTATATTTTGCCTACCAGGAGCAACTCTATATTCAGGACCTTGCTTCCACTTTAAACCAAGCTTTTTTTGGTTTCCATAAGCGTGTTTAATTGCTTGACTAACTATCGATTTTCCACCTTTTTCTATAGCCGCAAGTTGGTCTCCTTCTTGGGCATAGATAGCTATAGCTTTTAAAGCAGCTTGATGTCCTTTTCGGGCAATTTCCTTACTATAAATTTTATGATTCTTATAATTCAAATCGGCCCTCGCTTTAGTCTGATCAATTTTAACCTTTGTAAATTGAGATTTAATACTTAATCGTCCTGGCTTCTGTGTCAAACTAATATTAGCAGGTCTTTGCTCAACACTCGTCTGAGGGTCTTTTAGTTGCAAGCCAATCTCTCCAAAGATCTGATTGATTCTTAATGATAATCTCAATTATATCACCTGCTTAACAGTTTTCAATTTCAGTTCTCAGTGTCTGTTGTCTGTGTCAGTTAACTGAAACTGTCACTGACCACTGACACTACTTAAGAAACTGAACTAAACTCGGCTGAATTATCCTAGCTCCCGAAGCTAAAGATGCTCGATATACATTCTCGCTCATCTTTAAATCCATAATCGTCTTAGCAATATCTACATCTTCATTCTCTGATAATAACTTTTTAAATTTAATCTTACTCTCTTCTAAACGATTTTGAGTTAATTCTAAACGATTCTGTTTAGCTCCAACCTCTGAGCGCAACCTAATTGCCTTGTCTAAATGCTTATCTATATTACCTAATCTCACATTAGATATATCATCTGTATTTCCTGCATTTAAATCGTTCACTAAGTTCTGCATTTCGTCTAAAATACCTTTAAAAAAGTCGCCATTCACATTAACATTCATCTTCACACCTTGATCAATCTCTCGAACAATCTTATTATTATCTCCCTGATAAGCAGAATTTGCAGTCGGATAAGGTTTAATCAGAGTCTTCTGACCTGCAAAGATATATTTATCATTGTATTTCGTATTAGCTACCGCAGCTAAATTCTTTCTTAACTCTTCTACTTCATCAGCAATTGCTTTTCTATCAGTATCACTTAAAGAATCATTAGCACCGTAAACAGCTAACTCTCTAGTTCTCTGCAATATCTTCCCGGCGTTTTTTAAGCCATCTTCTGTAGTCTGCATCCAGGTCAAAGCTTGGTCTATATTATCAGCATATTGCTTATTATCACCGATCGTCTCTTCCAACCGCATACTTCGGGCTACCCCAGTTGGATTCTGCGACGGCATATTAAACTTCTTACCAGTCGACAACTGGCGATTGAATTTATCTAATCTATCCATATTATCACTAAGATTCTTCAATAAATTATTAGTCATCATTCGACTAGTTACACGCATCACTTGTCACCTCACAATTTAATCATTAAAAATCTTTTTTTGACACGAGACTTACACGAGATTATACACAAGACTTTAAAACTTTAATTCATAAACATAGTAATATTAAACTATATTCTATTATTACTAAATTTTAACTATTATTTATTTTCCTTTAATCTTTAGTCTGTGCTTGGTCTTGTGTCCGTCTGTGTCAAATTATTTCCTCATCTTACTTATCTTTTAATTCCGTTAACTAACACACCTAATATCTCATCCATAGTAGAAACAAACTTAGCAGCCGCAGAATAAGAATGTTGATACTTAATCATCTTAGCCATCTCTTCATCTAATGATACACCAGAGATTGAATCTCGCTGCTTATTTAACTGCCTTGTTAAGACTTCTTGATTATTAACCATTCTCTTAGCTCGTTGACTATCTACCCCTAATTGAGCAATATTAGAACTATAATAACTATTAAAGGTAGCTGTGCCTGAATTAAATAATTTCTGGTCTCCTAAGTCAGCCAATTTTAATGCATTACTACCATCACCGGCATAGTCATTCTTCCCATCGCCATTGGTATCACTATACTTAGAAGCTGCTGCTATCTTGTTCAAATCATTCTTAATCGCCGCAGATAAATCCATGCTTTTAGCTGTTAATCCTGTTGGATCAAAGAAATCTATATTAGTACTATTACCTAACCCATATCCATTTTTATGTACGTTATTAAACTCAGTAACCATCTTCTTTGCCATAGCATCTAATTGACTAATATACTTAGGAATCTCTGTATCTCGAGCTTCTAATAGACCTTTAATTGCTCCGTCAGTAAACTTAACTTCTTCATTATTACTAGCCCATTTAACTTCTACTAAATTACTATTACTCTTATCCTTTTCAGCTACTAGTTTACTAGCTGTATCTTGCCAAACCAAGGATTGCCCTTCTATACTAATATTAGCAAAGCCGTTTTCATCTTCCTTAACCTGTACACTAGTAATTTTAGATAATTTATCGATTAAAAGATCTCGTTTATCCTTTAGGTCATTAGGATTCTGATTCATACTTTCAATTCTACTGATCTGCCCATTTAAATCGGCTATTCGCTGGGCATAAGAGTTGATATCCTCTACCTTAGTTCTGATTCGATCATTAAGAGCTAAGCGATAATCACTTAACTGATCATCTAAACTATTAAATGTATCGGTTAAAGCCAAACCACGCTGCCTTACGGTAGCTCGTACCGCTTGGCTTTCTGGATTATTATTTAGTTCCTGTAAAGAGTTCCAAAACTCATCCATCGTACTTCGCAGACTATTATCTGATGGTTCGTTAAAGATTAACTCTATCTCTTTTAGCGCATCACGCCGCATCTCCCATTTTCCTTTAGCACTAGTCTCTTCTCTAATTTGAGTATCAACAAAGTCATTTCTAATACGGCGGATCTCATCTATTTTAACTCCGGTACCTACTTGTCCAGCCCCAGTACCATGATAGATAGTATGTGGTTTAGTAGTCGATTGAATTACTTCTTGTCTACTATACCCTTCGGTATTGGCATTAGCTATATTATGTCCTGTTACATCTAAGGACTTCTTCTGTACCTGTAAAGCTCGTTTTCCTATCTCTATACCTCCGAAAGTTGAGCCCATTGTACTCCCTCCTATGCCTTCTGATCAATAATTCGTCGCTGTTGCTGATTATTTGCTGCTTCTTTACCTGGTTTTTGATAAGTATTATCTTTACTAATATTACTTTCAGTCAACAACTGTAATGTATAATTATTCAACTTTAATGACTCTTTAATTAAATTAGCATTAGTCTCATTAGCCGCTTTTATCTCCTCTAATATATCTAAAAGCTCTTGTCGTATCTCCTTCAATTCACTTTTAGCTGGATCAGAAATCAAATCCATTAACTTAGCAAAGGATAATTCTTCTTCAGTTAAAGAGTATTCACAAGCAAGCCCTTTTAAAATTTCGACCCGTTCTGCTTCTAGTTCATCAATCTTAAGAATCTCTTCTTTCTCTTCCTCGATAATACTCAAAAGGTCATCTACACGATTATCAACTATTATTTCCTTCTTTTCTCCACTTAATTGATAAATCTTTTGATACATTTTATATTCAGCCTCTAAAATTTGAACTAACCTTTCAATATTCATCAGATCACTTCCTTAATTAAACCAGGTTATCGACAATTGTTCTATTTAACATCTTTTCCGCCACTTCTTCTCCGGATACATTATAATTCCCTGTCTTAATAGCCTTCTTCAAAGCCGCTACCTTCTCTTTTCTGACACTAGGCTGACTCTTTAATGCCTTCTTAGCAACCTGTACTTCTTTTACTTCATCGGAAAGTGATAATCTGTCTCCTTTGCCTTTTCGCTTAGATTCCAGATTTTCTTTAGTCTTTTGATTACGATTATAAGTCTTTAATACTCGATGGAGTTGTTCATTAGAGATTTTCATAATTAACCACCTGCTTTCTTAGAGAATCTCACATTTAAGAAATTACTTCATCCCGTTACCTAACCTTTTTGACACTGTTTTTAAGGTCTGCAAAAGGATAGGATAACTCTCATATTAAACTGAACATCTTATTACATACTTCGATAAAATATGAATTATTCTTAAATGCCATAATACACTATTAACAATATTTATTTCTAATCTAAGGTGATTAACTATGTCTTACTTAGTTTTACGGGTTATTTAATCATCCCTCCATATGGAAGTATGCATCCTACTATTACTCTTTCTCTTAGGCTCTTCTTTTTTATCTTTACTATTCCCTTGACTTAAACTATTAGTCAAAGCATCTCTACACTCTTTACAATAGTCTCCCTCAGTAATCGGAGCACCACATCTTTTACATTCAACTGTTAATTCAACACCAGTTTCCATTAATCTTCCTTCACGAATGAACTTTTTAATTCGCTTAACACTTACCTCAGTCCCTTCATGAATCTCAGGAATTGATCGTTTCCCATGATCATAAATATATTCTTTAACCGTTAAAAAATCCTGTTCTTCTTCTTCCCTACACTGGGAACAAATCTTATACGAATCTGACACAAAGACTTGACCACAAAGCTTGCAATTTCTTAACCCCATCTGCATTCACCTCTTATATTTCAATCTTCCTTTATATGCTTAATCCTTACTTTCATAATTCGCCAAACGAATGCATATTTCCTGCTTGAGTTACTAATAATGTCATCTTTTTCGATAGGCATCTACAAACTTAACCTCACAACACCTCTACTTCTAATTCGAAAGCCCTTTTCTGGGCTATTGCCCCTGCTCTCCTGTTGCCAAAGTTAACACTGATACATCCCTAGCTCCTGCGCGCAGTAGGACTTTGGAGCATTCATTAACCGTAGCTCCGGTGGTATAGATATCATCGATTAACAGTACATACTTACCCTTAATCTCTTTTACATATTCGGGTTCACAATAGAAGATGTTGCTTACGTTCTCTTTCCGTTTCAATGGAGATAACTTGCTCTGACTAACTGTATTCACTGCTCGTTTTAAGACTTGGTCGTTTATTGGCAGGTCTAGCTTTTTACTCACTTCCCTTGCTAATAAGTATGCTTGGTTAAAACCTCTCGTCTTTAACTTCTCTTTAGCTAATGGCACAGGAATAATTACATCTAAGTCTTCTCTTTTATAAAATTCTAAACCATAGATTCCTAATATCTGTCCTAATGGCTTGGCTAAAGCCTGTCTACCTTGATACTTCATATCATAAATATAATCACTTAATGCTTGATTATAGGTTGCTACCGCTCTTGCTTTATTAAATTGGTAATTATACTCCTCACAATTTTTACACTCTTCTTCATCAATTATTAATCTGCCGCATTTCTCACAATAATTGTCGGTAATATAATTAATTCGACTTAAGCAGTCTTCACAGAGCTGAACCTCATCTGTTACTAATTCGTCTACCTCACAATAGAGACAACCTTCTACTTCTGGATAGACTAACCCTAAAAAGCCATTCCAGATATTATTTAATACTCCCATAAAACTCACCTCTTTATTAACTTCCACTCTTGAGATATCCTTTCTTATCCGCCTCTTGATTTAGATCTTCAATTCGCTCTTTAGACTCTTTCATAGCTTTACTTATCATCTGTCCTACGAACCAAATTTCTCCTTGTGGATATTCAAGAGAGCGACCGGCTCGACCAGCCATTTGAATTAGAGTCGGCACGTCAAAGACAAAGTCCCAATCAGCAAATAGAACTAATACATTAGCCTTGGGAACTGTGATAGCTCTTTCCATAATTGTCGTAGAGACTAAAATCGGATACTTCCCCTGACAGAATTCTTCTCGTTTTCTATCACGATGCGCGTCTTGCGCATGACTATATTGCACCCATGATTCTCCCTCTATCTCTGGCAGAGACCTCTGTAACTTCTTCCCAACTATCTCTACTAATTCTCTAGTCGGCAAGAAGATGAATAGTTGAGCTAAGTCTCTATAGATTGAATCCTTAATTATTTTTAATACCTTTTGTGTTATATCTACTCTCTTACTCTCCTTATTATAACTTATTTCTGCGGTTAAGAGCTTAGGGGTTGGTACCGGATGACCATGATAACGTGCCGGGATCTTAATTAATCTTCTTTGCTTATCATCATTAAATCTACTTAACTCTTCCCCAGGAGTAGCTGTCATATTTATGATCTTCCCTTGCGGATGACAAGCTCTTTCTACGGCTCCTGCAAGCATCTTACTACCTTGATAAGGAAAAGCATCTACCTCATCTAATATAATTAAATCAAATTTATTAATAAATCGCAAAACCTGATGAGTTGTTGCTACAGTGATTGGTGCTACATTGTATTTTCTTTCTGAGCCACCATAAAGGAGGCTAAACTCAAAATCAGGAAAGCTAGCTTTTAATCTCGGTGCTAGCTCAACTACCGCATCCTTCCTTGGAATAGCAAATAATACTTCTCCTCCTTGGGATAAGACCTCACCAATTGCTTGAAACGAAACTTCAGTCTTACCAGCTCCACATACCGCCCAAACTAATGCCTCTTTCCCATCACTAGCTATAAAATCAACTAACTGTTGACTAGCATCTCTCTGAGCAGCAGTCAGTGAAAACTCTAATTTAGGTTCTACTTTTTGCTCTTCTTCTGTTAATCGTGTTGCACTTAATTGAAAATCTGAATTAAAAGCATATAATGGTCGACAAGTTCTAGCCTTACCCATATAAAGACAACAGTCACAGTAATAGTCAGTTAAACCACAATAATTACAATCTATCTCAACTAACTTTTCATCTTCTCCACAACGCTGACATACTAAGTAATTCCTATCTTGATAAGCTAGGCTTGCTCCAATTTCTAGTTTAGATTCCAATCTTAATCCTTGTAACAATAATCTTAATGGCGATTTAAGAAGAACCTGGTTCTCTGCTAGCGCCTGTTTAATCTCACTATAATAAAGTAATCTACCAGCTAAAATCTTATGTACTTCTTCTAACTCCTGTAAATCAGGTAGATTATTATAATCACTTGCTTCTACTTCTTCAACTTGACTATAATCCAATAAAGAATAATACTCTAACAATCTTTCTACCCGCTTACTATATTCTAGCAACAAAGCCTTAATTCCTCCTGCTAAATCATCAATCAAAGCTCCTTGTCTTTCATATCTAGCAGTAATCTCCTCATAAATATATTTAGCTAATCCAATCGGCAAAGGCTTCGTTAAGCTATAAACCTGTAACTCTTCATCTGTAAAGCCCCTTCGCCTCTTAAGATAACTCAACTCAACCTCAAGGTCAGAAGTTAAACCAACCCGATATTCTTTGTTGTTAATTATCAAGATATAGATAACAAACCCTATTCCCTTCATTTAATCCCCTACTTACTTATTAAAAATAATATTAAAATAAGTCAAAATTATAAAATTATTAGACACGAGACTTTCACAAGACTATACACAAGACTTTTTAAATTAAACAAACTTCATAATTAGCTTTCAAAAATAATTAAATGTAAGCTTATTTCATATTAATTGACAAGTGATAATTTTTATTCATGAAATTCCCAACCACAACCTTATTTTCAAATCTAATCGTTTAAAGTTTTAAAATCTTTTAATTATCAATTATCTTTAGTCTGTGTTTGTCTGTGTAAGTCTGTGTCCAGTTATTTTAAGGTTTTATGTCTTAGCCTTAGCCTATAACTAAAAAAAGCTGCCCCCTTAATCTTATTAAGAAGGCAACTCCTAGCGCATACTAAAAAACATAAGTTAGTGGTTATCCACTTCGTCTTGTAATTTTGCTTTTAATTCATCGATCTTTCTTCTTGCTCTCTGTAAAGCATTATCTACAGTCTTTACACTACTACCGATCTCATCAGCTATTTCTTTATATGACTTTGCCTGTAGATAACTACTGAATACTTCCCATTCTAATTCAGTTAACATCTCTCTTAATTCATATGTAACTTCGTCAACTAATTCCCGATTAATTAAGTCTTTCTCTGGATCATTATTCTCATCGGGTAGTACATCTAATAAAGTTCGCCCTCGACCTCCATCATCTTTAGAATACTTTAATTTCTTATCGATTGAAGTCGACGTATTCAAAGGCATATGTTTTTGACGATTAGCAGTCTTAATAGCTGATATAAGTTGTCGACTTACGCACAAATGAGCAAAACCCCGAAAAGAAGCCGCCCGTTTTTCTCGATAATCTCTAATTGCTTTGTAAAGCCCTACTAAACCTTCCTGAATTACATCATCTTTGTCGAGTCCTTTAATGTAGAATAACTTAGACTTAGCATAAACGATGTCAATATTGTTGTCTAGTAAATACTCCTCAGCCAGCTTGTCTCCATTCTGGGCTAAATCAATTACTTGTTGCTCAGGCATATCATCAAATTTACTTTTGAATTTTTTCTTAGGCTTACCCATTTAGTTATCCCCACCCCTGTGCGATTTTTGACCATTACCATTATACCACAATTTATAGGGCTCGTCAAAATAGAACCAGCACGAACTTTCAGGATAATTGTCGAATTAATTTAATTAATAAATGTTCTTTCAAATCAACTGCATCATAAGGACATACTTCTTGACAACAAAGACATTTAATACAACCTTCTTGATCAATTTCTAAATGATAGTCTTCGCCCTGGTCTATCTCTTCGATCACTAACTGTGGACAGCTTTTAAGACAGGTCCTACAGTGAGTACAATTTTTTTGATTGATAATCGGTTTAGACATCATCAATTCTAAAAAAGGCTTAAGAAGGAAGTTAGGTAGATGTGACAAAAAAGCATTAGATGGCAAGTCATAACGCCTATAATCCGGTTGCTCAAAATCACCTTTAATTTCAATCATTCTTAATGAAGCCTTACCTAAGCCTCGCTTAGCAGCCAAATTTAAGATCTGGACCTGCTTGTCTTTATAACCTAAGTAATTAGCAGCTACTGTATCTAGAGCTACTAAATCATCACTAGCTAAGATAGTCCCTACAGCACAAGGGACACCAGAGCTACCTGGGCCATCGCCAGCTAAACCGATTATACCATCCATAATTGCTAAGTCTGCTCCTACCGTAGCAAAGATATCAACAATTACTTCGGCAAAATTATTCGGATTAGGAAATTGACGATGATATTCCATCTTCTTTAAACCAGGGATAACACCGTATAAATTCTTAACCGCTCCTGTAAATAGAGTTAGACTATGAGTCTTCATTTTAGGCAAAGAAATAATAAAGTCAGCGTCTAAGACCGGCAAGGGAAGGTTAAACTCCGCAACAGTGCTACCTGAATTCGCAACTACTTCAGTCTCCACTCGATCAAAATTAATCATTTCAACATTCATCTCTTCACATACAGTCTGAGTACCTGTTTTATCAAATGCCTTAGCTGTCAAAGACTCCTCTGCTAAAAAACCTCCTGAGCTCTCACCTACTATTGGAATAGCCCCTACTTCCTTTACTAACTGAATTGTAGCTTTTAATACTAAAGGATGAGTTGTTACAGCTTGTTCTGGGGCTTTCGGGCTTAAAAGATTAGGTTTAATTAAGACTCGGTCTCCTTCATCGATCCACTGACTCAAGCCACCTAACTCTGACACAGCCCGCTTTACAGCCTTAATCACCAATTCCTCTTCATATTTTGAGCAACTAATCGATGCTACAGTACTCATATCTAAATAATACTCCCTTCATAACCTAAATAAATTTATAATTATGCTAGAAGCCACTTAACTTCCTACCCTTATTATACATTGCTTAGACCATTTTAATCAAACCTTATTGTAAATTAACCGTATCTCCTATGCTTACCTTCTCTTTTAGTTCCCTATCTGCTTTTAATTCGATAACTTTAGTGGCTGATGATACAAAAGAGGAGATGCGATTTGGTCTTAAAGAAGGTATTACTTCGACTACAATATCATCTTCATTTAAGAATATAAGCCCTATAGCAAATTTCATAAAAAAGGTATGCACTATCTTACAAGGATTAATTAATAGACCTTCTCCTACTTTAAGCTCTTCTCTACCCAAAAGCCCAATCAAACGCTGCCTAAAAGTATTAGCTTCTCTCACCTGATCTGCTACTATTAAGTCTTTACTTTGGTTAAGTAAGATCATCTCATTAACTCCTTATCTTTATTTTCATTTAATTCAAGTTTGTAAATGAATTAATAACTTTAATGACAGCCGGACCTAAAAGGATGATAAAGATTGTAGGAAAGATAAAGAATACTAGAGGTAAAAGCATCTTAATCGGCGCTTTCATTGCCGCTTCTTCGGCTCGCTGTTTTCGTTTAAGGCGAATTTGATTAGACTGCACTCGCAATACCTTACCAATACTCACTCCTAATTTATCTGCTTGCACGATGGCCGTTATGAAGTTTGCTAAATCTTCCACATTAGTTCTATTACCTAAATCACGCATTGCATCTCGCCGTGGTTTACCCATTCTAATCTCTTGTAATAGCCTTTCAAATTCTTCACTAATAGGCCCTTTAATCTTATCTACAACCTTAACTAAAGCCGAATCAAAACCTAATCCTGCTTCGACACTAACAGTTAATAGATCCAAAACATCTGGTAGTGTCTGCTGTATCTCTTGCTGCCTCTCTGTAATCTTCTTACTTAATAAGAATTGCGGCATTAAATAACTAGCCACAGCAGATACAATAGCTAATAAGATGGCCTGTTGCCAAGCAAATTGAACTACTATTAAGAAGACCACAATCGGCAAAATCACCATCATGCTCCCTTGAATTGCTAAAACTTCTTTTGCTTCTAAGTCAAAAGGATGACCTGCTAAGACCAATTTTTTTCTTAAGCTATCCTTGAATCCAATAGGAGTCAACTTTACAAAAATTACAGCAACCTTCTGCAAGATAGGTCTAATTAACCTCTCCCAAAAAGACTGCTGTAATTCAACCTCCCGTGGTAAAACTTCTTTCTGTAATTGAGCATACTTCTGTAATCTATCCTTAATCTTTCGTTCACGAAGATTAGCATAATTAGTTATTAATAGGGTCAACCCGACTACTACTATGAAGACTACAATTGGTATTAACATCGTGATATCACTCCCATTTTTTAGCCCCTATCTCATTTACACTTTAATACTAATAATCTTTTTAATGAAGAGTAAGCCTATCAACTGTGAAATCAAAGCTATACCTATCATCGTCTTACCTAATGGATGCGTAAGTAACGGTAACATATAACCGGGATTGATTAAGCCTAAGACTAAGCCTAAACCGACAGGTAGGATACCGATAATGATTCCGGAAACTTTTCCTTGTGCTGTTAAGGTCTTAATTTCACCTTGTATTTTGATTCGTTCGCGAATAGTATGTGATATACTATCTAAAATCTCTGATAGGTTCCCTCCTACTTGGCGCTGAATAACAACGGCTGTAATTACCAAATCAAGGTCATCGCTCTCTACGCGTTCTGTTAACGCTACCAGTGCTTCTTCGGCAGGAGCACCTAAGTTTACTTCCTTTAATACTCGAGTGAACTCTTCGGAAATAGGCGGTGCCATCTCTTTAGCTACCATCTCCAATGCTTGAAAGAAGCTATAACCTGCCTTTAATGAGTTAGAAATAATCGTAAGTGAATCTGCTATTTGGTCATTAAATTTATTCAATCTCTTCTTTTGACTATATCTTAAGTATAAGTAAGGCCCTATTGCACCTATTACTGCCAATAGAACAACATGTATTAAACTTTTAAGAATTAATAGACCACCAATTCCTAAGACAGAAATTATTATTAAATTAAGAGTTATAAATTCCGAAGCTTTAATTGGGAGACTAGTCTTCTTCAATTCATCCTCTAAACCGCTAGTTAATGAAAAAGAAGCAAAGACCTTACTAAAACCACTTAAGTAGTCCAAAACCCTTTTTTGACCATCAACTGATTCTTCTTTAGCATCTTTTGCTTCATTTATAATATACTCTTCTGTTTCTAAATACTTATTCAATCGATTATTTAATCTTTCCTGTTTTGCAGTTAATAGGCTATAAAGAGCTAAAGTTCCTAAAGTAACCGTTAAAAAGACTAAGATAATAACTGCTATTACCATCCCTACCCCCCCGTTCAACTTAATAAGCAGCAAAAATATTGGCTGGCAACTCTATTCCTTCTGCTTTGAAACGTTCAATAAATTTCGGTCTAATTCCTGTTGGTTTAAATTCACCGATAATATTACCGTCTTGGTCTAATCCTTCTTGTTCAAATGAAAATATGTCTTGGAGAGTAATTACATCTCCTTCCATACCCTGTACCTCTGTCACCTTAACTATCTTACGACTTCCATCTCTTAATCTAGTCTGTTGAACAATTAAGTCTACTGCCGAAGCAATCTGGTCACGAATTGCTCTAACCGGCAGCTCCATTCCTGCCATCATTACCATCGTCTCTAATCTAGATAACATATCCCGTGGACTATTAGCGTGACCGGTGGTCAAAGAACCATCATGTCCTGTATTCATCGCCTGTAACATATCTAAAGCTTCTCCACCACGAACCTCACCGACTACAACTCGGTCGGGACGCATTCGTAGTGAGTTCTTAACCAACTCACGCATAGTGATAGCGCCTTTACCCTCTACATTTGGAGGCCTTGTTTCTAAGGAGACTACATGATCCTGAGCTAACTGCAACTCAGCTGCATCCTCAATAGTTACAATCCGTTCATCATCAGGAATAAAAGAGGAAAGAACATTAAGCGTAGTCGTCTTACCAGAACCTGTTCCTCCGGAAACGACTACATTAAGCCTTACTTCAACGCAAGCCTCTAAAAATTGTGCCATCTCTTCAGTTAAGGTCCCAAAATTAACTAAATCTTTAACCGTAAAAGGATCCTCTGAAAACTTTCGAATAGTAATTGTCGGTCCGTTTAAAGCTAAAGGCGGGATAATAGCATTTACTCTTGAGCCATCCGGCAACCGAGCATCTACCATCGGACTACTCTCGTCTATTCTTCTCCCGAGAGGAGAGACAATCTTCTCAATAATATGAATCACATGGTCGTCATCACGAAATTTAACATCGGTCAAAACTAATTTCCCATCACGTTCTACATAGATCTGATCTGGACCATTGACCATCACTTCTGATACTTCTGGGTCATTTAGAACCCCATTAATCGGGCCAAAACCGATAATTTCATCTATAATCTCTTTAATCACTTTCTGCTTATCACCAGGAGAGATTCTCTCTTCTTCTGCTTCAATTACCTCAGTTGCTGATTCCTTAATATCTTCCCGTAATTGATCATTCGAGTCATCTGCATCAGCATTAGAGATTATCTGTAGATCTAGTTCATTAAGTAAATAATTATGAATCTTCGTCTTTAATTCCCGGTAAGGATCCTGTGGTAAAACAGAATTACTACCCTTAGAACTACTCTCCTGCTCAAACTCTTCCTTCGCTTGTTTCTCCTGTTCTTGTGCTAAACGTTCTAGTAAAGACATCATCTCACCACCTTAATCTATCTCTACTCTTTATTCAAAAAGCTACTTATCTTCTTCAACCAACCTTCTTTAGTCTCTGGAACTTCTTCATCACCTGTTACTAACTTTACTAGTTCATTAATCTGCTTAGAGATATCTGCTTGTGGTCTCGAGATTACAAATGGAACCCCCTGGTTAATAGCATCTACAGTAACCTTCCCCTCACTCGGAATATGAATATCAACAGAATAATTAAGGTTATCTTCTAAATCACTAACTTTAATTCCTACATCATTAGAGGAACGATTTAAAACTAGCTTTATCTTCTCTTCTGGATAATTCAAGTTTTCCATAACCTCTAAACAGAGCCTGACATTCTTAATCGTAGGTAAGTCTAACATTGCAATTAATAATATTAAATCCGAATTATCAAGTGCTGTCAACGTCTCTCCCGAAAAAGACTGGTCAGTATCGATAATAATGTAATCGAACCTCTCTTTTAAGATGCTAATCACTTGCTTAATCTCTTCACCACTGATCATCTCAGCCTGTTCTGGTCTTAGTGGCGATGCCAATACTCGCAAACCATTTTCATAACTTAATAAATAATCATCAATATTATCAGGATTAAGACTCTGCAGCTCATTAACCATATCAGAAATAGTAATTCGCGGTGTTAAATCCAACATCACCGCTACATCACCAAATTGTAAATCTAAGTCTACTAAGACTACATTTTTCTCTTCATCCTGTTGTAAGGCAACTGCTAAATTAGTAGCCAAAAGTGTCTTGCCTACGCCACCTTTGCTACTAAACACCGAGATGACTCTCTCTTCTTTAGACTCTACTTCTACTTCACATTGAGTCTGATAACTCTTTCTTTTAGACTCTAAATCATAGACCTGTTTAATCGTATTAATCAATTCATCATCACCAAAAGGCTTAATCAAATACTCTCTTGCCCCCACCATCATTGCCCGGCGTAAATAGTCCTGCTCCTCCTGTACCGACATCATAATAATAGGAGAACCCGGAACCTCACGACTAATTATCTCCGTCGCTTGAATACCATCCATATTAGGCATATTAATATCCATTAATATTATATCCGGTTTAATCTTCTTAGCCTTCTTTATCGCATCTTCACCATCTACTGCCTCAGCCACTACCTCTAAATCTTCTTCTAAACTTATCAGCTTTCTTATATTAGCTCTAGTCTCATCAATATCGTCAGCTAATAGAATTTTAATCATCTTCGACACCTACAAATCACCTCACTTTAAACTTAAAATGTTATCAGCTAAATAAGATCACTTGAGCTTCACTCCTCAGCCTTACCCTTACCCTCAGCCTTATGTTTTACCTTCTTTTCCAACTTCTCTTTTTTATTGAATGTGCTATCTAACCCTATCGCTTCTTTACTCTTTAAAGATGAGTCAATAATCTTAGGTGTTACTAATATAACTAACTCAGATTTCCCTTCTTTAAATGACTTACTCCTAAAGAGAGCTCCTAATATAGGTAAATCTCCTAAAAGCGGTACTTTATTCACTTCGCGCGACTTATACTGCTGGATTAATCCGCCAATAGCTAATGTAGCTTCATCATCTATAACTACTTCGGTAGCTACTTCACTACTTTTAATAGCCGGTAGCCTCCCATTGCCGTATTCGACAGCATTAGCCCAATCTAACCGACTAACTTTAGGATTTAAGTATGCTTTCAATCTTCCGTTCTTAGTCACAGTTGGCTTTATCTTAAACTGAACTCCATACTGCTTCCAAATCACTGTCTGCTCTCCTGAGTTATTAGTAGTTACAATCGGAATTTCTCCACCAGTAGCAAATTTAGCTTCTTTTCCACTCTTCGCTACTAGCTTTGGTTTAGCCAATAATGTTGCATCTCCTGATTGAACTAAAGCCTTTAGTTTGACCCTTAATTCACTTAGCCGTTCTGAGTATCCTAACCCAAATCGAGGAGTGGAATTTCGAATAATATTATCATTAGCGTCCTTATGATATAGTCTTTCACCTAACAAGGCTGTTCCTGAACCTAAGTTTGCACCTGTCCCATCAACACTATACCAATCAAAGCCTAGGTCATCGCTGGACGTTTTACTGATTTCAAATACTTGTGCTTCTAATAAAATTTGTTGTGGATTCTGCACAACTAAATGATTAACTACCTCTTCCCCAAAAACACTAGCTATCTCCTTAGCTCTCTGTAGTTGATTCTGATTCTTTACTTGACCAGTTAAAATAATAGACTGGTCAACCTTAGCAACTTTAACTGTATCTATACTGATTAATTTTTCAACCTTATTAATTATATTCTGTTCATCCTTAATAACCTGTAGTTGATAGACCTTATGCCCTTGCTTATCCCAAATATGTAGGGTTGTCTCGCCTACTTGCTTCCCATTGACTAGGAGTTGATCAGTAGAAATAGCTATTACATCAGCAATCTCCGGTTCAGTAATTGCCACTCTCTTTAAGCCGTTAATCTTTAGCAACTGAGACTGGCCAGTAGGGATCTTTAACTTTGTACCTTGACGAGCAATTACATTAGTCGTTAATAATAAACAGATTATAATAATCAGCCAAAGTATAGCGACCCTCTTTTTCATCAGCATCACTCCCTCTATTGCATTGGCACTTGAATGTAATTCTTCTTAGCACCACGAATTATCTCTATCTCTTTCTTTATCTCTCTTTTCTTTCTAACTTTAGTAGCAAATGATTTAGCTTGGTTCTCTTTAGTGACTTCTTCGTTTTGTTTGGTGCTTTGGTCCCTATTTACTTCCTTGCTTATAGGTGCATCTTTAACTTTAGGACTTACTTCTTGGTATCGTTCGGTAGGCTCATCTTCCTGTTTGATTATTTCTGCAATTTTAATTCCATCAGTTACTACATTACTCTTATTCTTAACTGAGCGTAATGCCAATCTGATATCACCTCTTGCATCAGCTAAGATTAATTTTTCTGCATCTTTTAAGTCAGCAGCTAAAGTAACACTCTTTGTTACCTTTGGCTCTTGATCTTTACCATTTACCATATCTTGAGCTACCGCTAATACCTTTATATTCTGCAATACTGTCTTAGCTATGGCTTCATCACCTGAATTAGAAGTAAAAACACCAACAACATCAACGTGGTCACCAGGTGTTAAGAATCCAGCTACTCCAATGACTTCATTGACAGCTACGGTGACCGCTCTTTGGCTAGGCTCCAAGTTAAAAGCTAAGCCTGGACTATCTTCTTTTTCATTTAACAATCTAGGTTTTAGAATCTGTTCACCAGCAATAATCTTCTTTAATACTAAATTACCCTTCACTTCCGAAAGTGAATTTATTGCTTGGGGATGCACCATCTCTTTTGGCATCTGTTTAACTTTCACTAAACCTTCTTCAATTGTCATTCTCGGTTGAATATCCTTAGTCGCTACTACTACCGATACTGTCTTCTTAGCTACCGGCTCCCCTTGCATATTATCCATCATAAAATAGACTGCTCCGGAGGTAATTAATCCTAAAACAAGAGCTATGATTAGAATAACTTTTGGTTTCATCTCCATCCCCCTCTTAGACGCTACTCTTACTCAACTAATTTAACCGTTCTTAACCCAAAATCTTGACCTTCTGAGCCTAATTGACCGGTCGTCGATAACCAGTTAATAAATCTACCTTCTACATAGGTGCTCTGTCCTTTGCTCTTACCTTTCTTCCCTTGTTGCTTACTATCTGTTCCTTCTAGAAAGAAAGCAGCAAAACCTACAATAGTTGCTTCACTTCTTCCATTCCCCAATTGATCAATAACCGGTACAAATAATAGCCTTGGACAGCCTCTCTCAACTGTATTATAAGTACAAGGTATTAATTCTTGACAACCATCTAACCTTTCATTAATTCCTCGCAAAGTTGGTCCTGCCATATTACCAGGTTCAGTAGTTACTGCCTGACCTATCTCTAGTTGACCATCATAACCATTCTTTAAATTCTGCTCATAATTCCTTGCCCCTTGTCCTCCTAAAGCTAAAGCACCGAAGTTTCCGTTTCTAGCCCCATCCTCTTCATCTGCTTGTCCGGAGCCATATCGCAAATAATATTCTTCACCATAACTAAACTGTTGGTTAACAATACCAAAAGGAACTGCTCCCCTAATAGCAGTTACTTGTCCTACCTTTGCCCCTGATTCAGCTGTAACTTTTACTTGGTCAACACCAAAGACAGAAGCAAAATTCATTTCTACCTGTCGACTAGTCCCTACTGTAATTTGATGATTATTATCTGTAATTTGAATAGACACCTTATTAGTATCTAGGTTATTCTTATCAGCATAATCTAAAGTAACCTGTTTCGCTTCAGTTGGATGATCTGGTAACTTTTGTATTCCGGCTAAAGCAGCTGCATCTAAAGCATTAATTAATCTATTCCGAGCTAGGTATAAGAAGCCTACATCTACTACCAAGGCCAAAAAAGACAAAAAGATAGTTAATAATAAAGCTACCAACACAATAACTGTCCCTTCTTCTGACCTAAAAAAATCCATCTAGCTCCCTCCTTTTAACAGCTTTTTAGCCTTAATTTTCTATTCAATCCTCATTACTGACGCACTACTAATAGGAAAAGGGTCCGGTAATAATTGTGTAACCACTGGAGTAAAGAGGTCAACATTATATTTCACTTCTACCTTTACTGAATCACCACGACTACGGTTGGCCTGACTAGGACTAATCTTAATATTAAGATTATTTAAATCTAAACTAGGATCAACTGCCGTCTCAACAGTACTTTGAATCTGTGAATCACTATTACTAATTGCTCCTTCTCTAGCCCCTTCTCTGGCTGCATTAGTAATTACTAAGTAAGCATGAAAGACCCGCCCAAACTCTACAATACCAAATAAAATCAACAATATAACCGGTAAAACCAAAGCTAATTCAACTAGAGCTTGACCTCTCTTCTGTCTTAATAATTGTATAACCATTAGCAGCCACCACCTTACTTATATTACAATTGGAACTTATCATAAAGAATAATTATCCACGTTCCGGTTGTTATCGCTACACCATAAGCAAAAGAATTCTTACCATTCTTATGTGATAAATCTTCCAAAGAACTTTTATATAGTAACTTGTTAATTAAGATATTTAATCTTTTATTCATAACCAAAATAAAGAGTGAAATCAAACCACCTACTACTGCAACTACCAAAGAATCTATAAAGATAAATTTAGCCCCTTTTACTGCTCCAATGGCAGCTAATAACTTCACATCTCCGGCTCCTAAACCACCTAGTACATAAGGAACTAAGAATATAAATAGCCCCACAAAAAAACCACTTAAACTAAATATAACTCCTGACCAACTATGTAAATATAAATTAATTATAATTCCAAAAGCAATTAAAGACCCAGTATAATAATTAGGAATGATTCCTTCCTTAATATCAGTCCATAACGGAATTAATAAACTAATGCCTAAGAATAAATTTAACATCTAACTTTACCCCTCTTCTTAACTTATTTAGGCATTAAAACCCTACTTGATGTGATCAAGTAGGGTTTTATGTAAGCCCATACCTATAAGCTATTAGAGATTTGTGTAAAAACATCACTTAGACTTCCTTGCATTGCTGTTAAAGCAGCAATAACTGCAATTGCAATTAAAGCAATAATTAATCCGTATTCTACCATGCCCTGCCCCTCTTCATCTCTTAATAAATTAGTTAGTAATTGTAACATGGTTTCACCCCCCTTATTGATATTATCACCCTTATATTATATTATTCTACAGCAACCTACAAATTCCTGTTTTCACATGCAATTATTTTACAATGTTAAAGCAACAGGTTAAACAGGAATTTTAAGGGTTATTTTCGTCCCTTTACCTCTTTGCGACTCAAATTTAATACTTCCTTGTACCAATTCGACTCTCTCTTTCATACTTAACAAGCCAAACGAACTCTTGCCTACTTGGTTCTCCAAAACTTCATCCACATTAAAGCCACAACCATCATCTTTTATAACTACATTAGCTAAATTATGTTTTAATTCTAACTTAATATCAACTCGCTTAGCCTGAGCATGCTGGTTAATATTATTGAGCGCTTCTTGTATTATTCGATAGATAACTACTTCATGTGAAGACTTTAAATCTACTTCTTCAGCCAAAACTTTAATTTGAATATCTAAACCTGTTTTTTCCATGAAATCTTCAATATATTTTCTAACTGTTGGAATTAATCCTAAATCATCTAAGGTCATTGGCCTCAAATCGAAAATTATCTTTCGCACATCCTGAAGACTCTTTCTAACCAACTTCTTTAATTCTTGTAATTCTTCCTTAGCTTGTCCAACATCATTATCCAATAATTTTTGTGAATAATCGACTTTGAAAACAACGTTGGCTAGTAATTGGGCTGGTCCATCATGAATCTCACGGGCAACTCTCTTTCTTTCTTCCTCTTGTGCTTTAATGATCTTAATTCCTAACTGTTCTTTCTGCTTTAGACCTTCCATTTGTGAAGAGAACTCCTGTAAGTCATTAGCTAAAAAATCTTTCATAATCTTAATTTGAGAAACTAAATTTTCAGCTCTCTCTACAGTCTCTTCAATTCCTTTCAATCTTCTTTCTAGTTCATCTCTCTTTTGCCGCATTCGTTTCTCTTTCTCTTCAAATAAAGATAACTCAACTTGAATATCCTTGGCCTTCTCATAAGCTTCTTTAATATCAGTTTCACTATAATCGTCTAAATCTTGGCTAACCTTCATTAAATTCATCCTAGCTTTTCGATTAGCTTCTCTTAAGTCATCTACTTTCTGAATAATATTAACAGTCTCTTCTTTAATGTCTTTTAAATCCTTTTCTGCTGCTTCGTGTTCCTGTCTCGCTGCTTCCGCAATCTCAAAGACTTCACCTTGGCTATCATCAATAGCTGTAACCATCTTATCCACTACTTGGTCTAAAGAGTTAACACCTAATTTCTCATCCATACTATTATCATCTACCTTAATCTGTCATTGTGATTTTTATCACGAAAAAGGAATAAAACAAACCCACTGCTTCAAAATATGACAATTATCATTAAACTAATTATACCACATAATCTGGAAAATTTAAACTAATTTTACGAAAAAATATTTATTTTAGATTATACTCGACATTTAATCGAATATTATTATTCCTTTATTAGTAGTTCGAAGCCACCCTTGCTTCTGAAGTTTATTTAAAGTCCGCGTCATACTTTCCCGTGAAGTTCCTATTAAACCAGCTAACTCTTCATGAGTCAGGCTTTTCTCAATCATAATTCCTTCTGTTACCTCTTTACCTTCTTCATCAACTAACTTAAGTAATAAATCTTTAGTTCTTTCAGTTACTGTCTTAAAATGAGCATTACTTAACTGACGATTAGTATCTCTTAATCTTTGGCTTAATACTGCTATAATTTTACTACCTATCTCCGGATATTTATGTATTACTTTTAAAAAATCTTGACGATGAATAATTAATAATTTCGTATTCTTTAATACCTGGGCAGTAGCAGACCGAAGCCCTCCATCTAATAAAGAGATTTCACCAAAAATATCACCGTCTTCTAAAATAGCTAATGTCTTTTCTCGTCCACTAGCTGATATCTTACTAATCTTTACTCTACCACTAACTATTAAATATACAACATCCCCTGGTTCATTCTCAAAAAATAACATTTTATCAGCAGGGACTTCTTTAGTTGAAGTTATCATCTCAATCTTCTTCAATTGTTCTTGCGAAAGGTTAGAAAAAAGAGATGTTTCTGATAAAAAATCTAATGTTGTCATTTACATCCCCCCTTCTTTAGACTCTTAATCATCATCTTTGTCATGATTATCACTGTCACGACCCTCTCTATCATGATTATCATCACTTACATTATCTCCTCTATCGTGCTTAGCCCTGTCATGGTCATCTCTATCATGATTATCACGATCATCTTTATCATGATCATCATCGCTCATATTATCATCCCGTCTATGATCATTGTTACTTTCATTATCATTCTTATCATGATTTCTATCATCCTCATCTAATTCTTCATCTCGTTCTTCATATTGGTCATTATCTTTATGCCCTTCTTCTTCGCTTTGCTCTTCCCTTTCTTCTCTTTCTTCTCTTTCTTCTCTTTCTTCTCTTTCTTCCTTCCAATCTTCTTTCTTTTCTTCAATTTCACGCTTCTTCTTTTCAACCCAATCCTCTAACTCTTTCATCCAAGGTTTAACACTCTTCCAATCTTTAGACACCTCTTGACCTTTCTTTATTTCCTCAAATTCACCTTCTCTATTTACCTTTAGCCTTTGTAGTTTATCAACTATTCTTCCATCATTATTATTAGTAACTAAGACTCTTCCTTCATCTACTCTTACCTCTGTTTCTTGTTTAGAATTAACTTTAACATTAAACAGCGTACCTTTCACTCCAGCAACTGCATTAGGAGTCCTAACCTCAAATCTAGTAATTCCAGATAATGATTCGATCGTCTTTACCCAAACTTCACCTAAAGTCAGTTTTAGAGATTGACTTCTAAAATAAGGTGATTTATTCTTGCCTGCCTTACCATTAGCTATCTCTAAATTACTATTAGCTTTTACTAAAACTCTAGTACCATTTATAAATTCCAATTCTAATTGACTATCTTTTCCTACCTTCAATAAAGCTCCAGCTTTTAATTTAACTTCAGAACTTAAATCTTCCCATTGCCAAAACTTCCACCAATCTCTAGCTTTACGATATTTAACATCTTTCTTTACCTCAATCACTTTAGCCTCAAACTCAGTATGTTGCACTTCGTTTTGGGCATAACTAATTACTTGACCTCCTAATAAGGTTAATATAAAGAACAACATTATAATCTTTTTCACTATTATTCCCTCCATTAAGAATTACCTATTTTAAATCTATTAAATTATAGACTTCAACCTTTCTCTTTTTTCCTTTAAGCTTAGTCTCTCCTAAGCTAACTCCTTTTACATCTGATTCTACTTTATTATAATCTTCAGCTGTTATTAAAATCTCTCCTGATTTAGCCATTCCTTCTAATCTAGCTGCTAAATTAACAGGATCTCCAATAACGGTATAGTCCATCCTCTTTTGAGAACCAATATTACCAGCCACTACCTCTCCGGCCCCGATTCCAATCCCTATATCAAATTCAGACTCTAATTCTTGACTATTCTTCTGAATCTCTAATGCTGTTTTAATCGCCTTTATAAAGTATTCTTCATCCTCTAATGGAGCCCCAAAGACAGCCATAATTCCATCACCAGTATATTTATCCAACATTCCACCATTTTTTAAAATGCTTTCAGCCATTACTGTTAAGTATTGATTTACTTGTCTGACTACCTTCTCTGGCTCATGTCTTTCTGTATAAGCAGTAAAGCCTCTAATATCAGCAAATAGGATCGCCACTTCTCTTCGTTGTCCTCCTAATTTAATGGCCGCTGGATTATTTAAGACCTCTACTATTAGCTCCTCTGGCAAATAACGATTAAAGATTTCCTTTAACTGTAATCGCTTTTGATCGGCTAGAAAATAATGGCTCCCTAATGAAGCTAAATAGACTAATAACATATTAACTAAGATTGGTACTATATTCAACAAAATATTATTATATATGAATAAATAGAATGATGTGAATATTAAAAGAACAATTTCAATTACTAAAATTAATATCCCTATTTTAGGCTTTAATCTTATAAATATATAAGTGCTTAGTGTTCCAGTAAGTAATATTATGAAAGCAGTTACTTTAGAGTTCATCTTATTAATTTGATTCTTATCTATTAGTGCTTGAATTAGATTTGCATGAATCTCAACTCCAGACATAGGACCAAAATTAGCATAAGGTGTCATATATTTATCTCCTAACCCTATTGCTGTTGCACCTAATAGAACAACCTTATCTTCAACTAACTGCTTTGCAAATTTATTATTTAAAATTTGATAATAAGATAACTGGGGAAACGTCTTAGCAGGTCCTAAATAATTAATTAAATCCCCTTCATTTAAATTATTATCTAAATACTTATCACTTTGCAAATATTCTCTAACTATCACTGCACTAAAAGAACGATATTCATTTTTCCCTCTTGTAATTAAAGGTATTCTTCTAACTAACCCGTCTTTATCTAATATTAAATTAATATATCCTAAGTTATCTGCCTGCTTAAATAACTCTTTAAATGGCAGCTTTATCTCTTTTATCTTTAAGTTGTCCTTTTGGAAAGGTAACCAGCCGCGACTAATCTTTAGATCTAGAATAACAGGATAAACGATTCTTTTTGCTTCTTTAGTAGCTTCTATTAATTCCTGGTCCGCTGCTTCTTCTTTTGGATTCCCATTACTAAAAATAAAATCTACTCCAATAACTTCGGCACCAGCTGCTGTTAAATTATTTATTACTTTAGCATGCTTCTCTCTTGACCACGGCCAGTCTCCTAACTGCTGCAAAGATGCTTGGTCAACAGTTACTAAGACTACATCTGTATTAAAATTCGAACCACTTAATAAATACTTTCCTATAAATCTATAGTCGATAGTCATTAATTCTAAATTATTAAAAAAACCTAAATAAAAAGTAATGATGATAAGCAAACTAATAGAAACACTAATTACTAACCATAACCTTTTTTTACTCATCTGCCTCATCATCTTTGCCCCTTTATAATTTGATTTTTCGCTCTTATTCAAATTAATTCTATTCTAATCATCAATCTTCCTGCTACAAAATTAATAAATAATAATTGAGATGCATACTTAGAAGGAAGTCAGTATACCTATATAAGAACAAAGTCAATATAGGTATATTGACTAGAAGTTATCCGCAATTTGAAATTAAGTATAATTCCCTATACGACGAAAAAACACCTACGTTATCCGTAGGTGCTTCTTTTTAATCACGATATTTAGCTAAAATTCCTGGAATCTCATCGGGGGTGAGACGACCATGGACATCATCATTAACCGTTAAAACCGGTGCTAATCCACATGCTCCAATACAACGGGTTTGCACTAGTGTAAACTTTTCATCTGGTGTCGTTTCACCAACTGAAATACCTAATTCTTTTTCGATCTCTTCGATTAATTTGCCTGCACCTTTTACATAACAAGCAGTTCCCATACAGACACCGATCTTATACTCTCCTTGGGGAGTAGTCGAGAAGAAAGAATAAAAGGTAGTTACTCCATATACTTCACTTGGAGACATTTCTAACCCTCGCGCTACATAATCCTGTACCTCCTCTGGTAAATACTTAAATATCTTTTGAGCTGCATGTAAGACTGGAATCAAAGCGCCTGGCTTACCCTTATATTCAGCTATTACTTTATCTAATTCATCATATCTTTCATCCTGTTCGTTACCATCGCATCCTGGACATCTATCTTTAACTGTTGTCATCATCATTACCTCCTTTGCTAGATTTCCTTTAATATCTATCTCTTGCTTTATAAGTTGTGTGTAATAAATGATGTGCTTTTTTGCTACCTGGTTCTTTTAGATAATCGTTATATATTTTATTGATTACTGGATTTTGGTGAGACTTTCTAATCTTCTTCTTATCATCAATACTATACAATCCAGCACCTCGTTTGGCTATAATCTCATCATTTGTTGGAATTGGCTGACCACCACCGCCAACACACCCACCAGGGCAACCCATTACTTCAATGAAATGATACTCTTTCTTACCATTCTTAACTGCTTCTAATACTTCATTAGCGTTATTTAATCCGTTAATAATCGCTACTTTTATTTCCTGTCCGTTAAGTTCTATACTTGCTTCTCTAACTCCATCAAAGCCACGAACATCTGTAAGCTTTAATTTAGCTAATTCATCTCCGGTTACTTCTTCATAAACAGTTCTTAAAGCTGCTTCCATCACCCCACCGGTTACTCCAAATATATCTCCAGCTCCAGTGGTAATCCCTAGCGGTGCATCGAATTCCTCACCAGGCAAGTTCACAAAATCAATACCTGCCATCTTTATCATCTTAGCAAATTCTCGAGTAGTAATTACATGGTCTACATCTCTAACTCCGTCTACCTCCATCTCTGTTCTAGCTGCCTCAAACTTCTTAGCTGTACAAGGCATAATCGATACAACAACAATATCTTCTCGATTAATATTCTCCGTTTCAGCATAGTAACTCTTAGCCATAGCCCCGAACATCTGCTGTGGTGATTTGCAACTTGATAGATTAGGTAAAAAGTCACTATGGAAATGTTCGATATATTTAATCCATCCTGAACTACAGGAAGTCAACATCGGCAAAGGACCTTCACCTTCTAAACGAGCTAATAATTCATTACCCTCTTCCATAATAGTCAAATCAGCTCCAAAGACGGTATCAAAGACTTGGTCAAAGCCTAATCGACGACAGGCTGTTACTAACTTATCTGCTACCAAAGTCCCCGGTTCCAATCCAAACTCTTCACCTAAGGAGACTCTTACTGCTGGTGCTACTTGAACTACGACCTGTTTATCTTCATCATTCAATATTTCCCAGACCTCTTCAGTACTATCCTTCTCCTTAATTGCTGCCACCGGACAAGCATGAATGCATTGTCCACAGAGTGCACAGGCCACTTCATCCAAAGACTTATTAAAAGCCGGTGAAATTAAAGTATCAAACCCACGATGATTAGGGAAAAGAGCCTTTACTCCCTGCACCTTATCACAGACACTTACACAACGCCGACATTGGATACATTTATTAGGGTCACGTACAATAGAAGGTGTCAGATCATCCAGTTCATAATCGATAGTCTCTCCACTAAATCTTACCTCTTCCACCCCTAATTCCTTAGCTAAACTCTGCAATTCACAATTCGTACTCCGTTCACAATGTAAACAATCCTGAGGATGATTAGCCAAAATGAGCTCCATATTTAACCTTCTTAATTCTCTAAGTCGTGGGGTATTAGTCTTAACCTCTAAGCCATCAGTTACAGGAAAAGTACAAGCCGGCTGATAACCGTTACCTGCCACTTCTACAATACAGACACGACAAGCGCCAATCTCATTTTTATCCTTAAGATAACAAAGCTTTGGAATCTTAATCCCTAAATCTTGAGCTACTGCTAATATCGTCTTTCCCTCTTCAACTTCAAACTCTTGATCATTAATTGTTATATTAACTACCACAATCAACACTCCTTTATTAATCTATTGCATTAAACGGGCATTTATCAACACAGGCTCCACACTTAATACAAGTCTCTTGGTCGATAAGATGAGTTTCCTTCTTCTCTCCATTAATTGCATCTACTGGACAAGCCTGTTTACATAATCCACAGCCCTTACATAAGTCTTCTATGACTTCATATTTCACTAAAGCTGTACAAGTCCCGGCTGGACATTCTTGATTATTAATATGGGCTTCGTACTCGCTTCTAAAGTGTTCAATAGTACTCAATACTGGGTTAGGTGCTGTCTGACCTAAGCCACAAAGTGACATCTCTTTAATCATATCACTTAGTGTCTCCAATAATTCAATATCTCCGGGCTGACCTTCTCCTTCTGTGATTCGTTCTAAGATCTCTAACATTCTAGTAGTTCCTTCTCTACATGGCACACATTTACCACAGGACTCTTCTTTAGTAAAGTCTAAATAGAAACGAGCAATATCTACCATACATGTATCCTCATCCATGATGATTAAACCACCGGAACCCATCATCGAGCCGGCATCCATTAAATTATCATAATCTATCTGCGTATCTAAATATTCTATCGGCAGGCAACCACCCGATGGTCCACCAGTCTGAGCAGCTTTAAATTCTTTTCCTTCAGGAATCCCACCACCGATATCATAGATAACTTTGCGTAGTGTAGTTCCCATCTGTACTTCGACCAAACCGGTATTATTGATATCTCCAGCTAAAGCAAATACTTTCGTTCCTTTACTATTTTCTGTTCCTAAACTCTTAAACCAATCGGCTCCTTTTAAGATGATTAAAGGTATGTTAGCATAGGTCTCCACATTATTAATTAGAGTCGGTTCTTCCCATAGACCTTTGCTTGCTGGATAAGGCGGTCTTGGTCTTGGTTCTCCTCGGTTACCTTCAATCGAAGTGATCAAGGCTGTCTCCTCTCCACAGACGAATGCTCCGGCTCCCAACCTTAACTCAATATCAAAGTCAAAGTCCGAACCAAAGATATTCTCTCCCAATAGACCATATTCTTGGGCTTGCTCAATAGCAATTCTTAATCTTTCTACAGCTATCGGATATTCTGCCCGAACATAGATATACCCTTGGTCTGCTCCTACTGCATAACCGGCAATCGCCATAGCTTCTAAAACACTATGAGGATCTCCTTCTAAAATGCTCCGATCCATAAAAGCACCTGGGTCACCTTCATCAGCATTACAGATTATATACTTCTGCTCACTATCTGCATCCGCAGTAAACTGCCATTTAAGCCCACTAGGAAATCCACCACCACCGCGACCACGGACCTGCGAATCCTTAATTATATCGATAACTTCCTGCGGTTTTAATTCAGTTATTACTCTTCCTAAGGCTTGGTAACCATCGGCTGCAATATATTCTTCGACATCCTCAGGATTGATATTCCCACAGTTTCTAAGCGCTATTCTTTCTTGGTGTTTATAAAATCCTATCTCCTTATATTCAGCAACCTGTTCTTTAGTCGTTGGCTCTGTAAATAATAAATCTTTCACAATCCTACCTTTTAAAAGATGTTCCTCTACAATTCTTGACACATCATCGGCTTCTAACTGACAATAAAAAGCTCCTTCCGGATAGACTACCACAATCGGTCCTATTTCACAAAAACCAAAACAACCGGTCTGAATTAATTTAATCTCTTCTTCCATATCATGCTCCTGTAGCTCTATCTTAAACTCTTCTTCTATCTCTTTACAGCCAGAAGAGTTACAGCCTGTTCCTCCACAAATCAAAATATGGGCTCTTTGGAATTCCATATTCACTACCTCCTATATTATTTGATTTAAATTGCTATTACTGGAATGGATGCTAGTTATCAATTGACAGTTGACAATTATCAATTTTAAAAACATTAATCTACTGTTGTATCTTTAAATCAAAGAAAGATGGCATCAAACTTACAAACTGTATCTAATAATTATGCTAGCATTTATAATACTAATTTCTACTTAGTTATTAACCAATTTTCAACTGCTCGTTCGTTAACTAACTCTTCACTAACTAACTTCTGTACTCTATCTGCCTTAATATTACCATAAGTTCTTTCAGAACCATCTTTTTTCTCAATTTTAATAATCGGTTCTTTCTCACATAACCCCATACAACCTACTTGAGTTAGAGTTATATCACCTAAGTTTCTTTTATCAATCTCATCAGATAACTTATTAATTATATCTCTAGCTCCTGCTGCTATACCACAAGTCCCCATCCCAACTATTACTCTAATTCTCTCTTCTTGATGTCGTAATTTAATCTTGCTTTCGACTTCTTCTTTTAGTTTCTGTAATTCTGCTAATGATTTCATTAATATCGCCTCCTTGAACTAATTGTTAAGTAATATAGATACATAAACTATTTAATTCATTCAAAACTAAATTTATGAGTAAATTATATAATTAAACCTCTTGCATAATTCTTAAGCATGGTAATTTTTCATTACTAATTGTATAATTGTCTGAAAAAAGATTAAATTTCAAACATTTTGTTATTGTGATAACTTTCACAACTGTTTTCATGTAGATTATATAGTATTTTTCGACTCTTGTCAACAAATTATCGCAAATATACTTCAATAAAAAAGTCTGCACCATATTGATGCAGACTTTGGCTTTCAATACCTTTTTGAAATTTCTTTTACTATATTAGTAGTAGAAGCACCTTTTACTTCTTTAACCAACTCTATCTTACCACCATATTTATAGACTACTTCTGCTTCTGGAAGTTCTTCTACTTGATAATCGCCACCTTTAACATAAATATCAGGCTGCAGTTTTCCAATTACTCCTTTAGCAGTCAATTCATCGAAGATAACTACATAGTCTATGACCTCCAAAGCTGCTAACATTTCTGCTCTTTCTTTTTCAGGGACAATTGGTCTCTTTTCACCTTTAAGCTCTTTTACAGAGGAATCACTGTTCAATCCTACTACTAAGAGGTCACCTTTAACTTTTGCTGCTTGTAGATAACGCACATGACCTACATGTAAGATATCGAAACAACCGTTAGTAAAGACTATCTCTTTATCAACTTTACTCTGTAAGATTTCTTTTAATTCTCTTAATTCAACTACTTTCTTGAGCATCAATAGCATCCTTTCTCTATTCACTAAGCACCGCACTTAATTCTTCTTGATTGGTCGTTGCTACTCCAGTCTTTCTGACTACGATACCTGCTGCATAATTGGCTAACTTCATGGCTGAAACTAAATCGGCATCACTAGCTAATGCTAATGCCAAAGTACCAATTACTGTATCTCCAGCTCCGGTAACATCAAAGACTTCTGTAAAGTTCGATGCTGGCACATGTTCTTCTAATCCTTCTCGATCAAAGATAGTCATTCCATCTCCACCGAGAGTTACTAACATTGCCTCAGCATTCATTTCGTCTAGTAGTCGTCTTCCTGCTTCACTCACTTTCTCTTTACTATCTAACTTCATTCCTAATGCTTTTTCAGTCTCTTCTTTATTAGGCGTCGCAATTGTTATATCCTTGAATGTAAATAATTCATATCTAGAATCAACCGCTGTTATCTTACCAAACTTATTCGCTAAGCGAATAACTTCCTCTTTAATTCGTGGCGTAAAGACACCATTACCATAGTCAGATAAGATAATAGCATCCATTTCAGGAATAATTCTTTCAATATATGCTAATAATTGATCTTCAATCTCTTGGTCAATATCATCTTGTTCTAGCTTATCAATTCTTACTACCTGTTGTTTAACAGTCTGTCCTCCCCCGGCTAAAATTCTAGTCTTGACTGACGTAGGACGACTTTTATCTATAATTAATCCCTCAGTCTTAATACTCTGTTGCTGTAAATAATCATTTAATCGCTGACCAACATTATCATCACCGATAACTCCAGCTACATGGACCTGTCCCCCTAATGCAGCTACATTATTAGCAGCATTAGTTCCTCCACCTGGTAGAATAGAATGGTCATCATGCTGTAAGATAAGTACAGGAGCTTCTCGTGATAATCGTTCTGGTTGGCCAACTATAAACTCATCAGCAATCATATCTCCTAAAACTAGGATCTTTTGCTGTGAAAATTCCGGTAAATAAGCTAACAACTCTTCCATCTTTAGTCTTAACCCCTTTCTAAAATACAAATATTATCGGCTAAATATGGTCACTATTTTCAAGAGGTCGTAATCTCTATATCTTTATTCAAATCATCTAAGATCCATTCTACTGCATCATATAGATCTTCAGCTATATACTCGGGGGTTACTGTCCACGAATCTTGTTCATATTCATAGACTCCTCGTCCATAACCGGTTAAAACTAATATTCCTTTAGCTCCTACTCTTTTAGCTGTCTCTACATCACTGATCTTATCACCAATCATATACGATTCTTCTAAATTTAAATCGAATTCCTCAGCACCTTCTTCTAGCATCCCTGGCTTAGGCTTGCGACAATCACAATCTTTACAATACTCACCTTCGCCAACTTCTGGATGATGCTTGCAATAATAGATAGCATCCAAGTATGCACCATCATCTTCTAGTAGTCTTTCTAACTTTTCATGTACTTCATGAATCCGTTCTTCCGGGAAATATCCTCGTGCTACTCCAGCTTGGTTAGTCGCTAAGAACGCTTTAATTCCGTTTTCATTCAACAACTTAATAGCTGATGCTGTTCTTGGTAGTAACTCGTATCTGGCAGCATGATTAACATAACCTATCTCTTTACTTACAGTTCCATCACGATCCATAAATACTCCTACATTATCTGTATCCATCTTAATTCTCCTTATTAATATAAATTATTAACCTAAATCTTCTTTATAAATAATTTCTTAATCCAAAAGTTAATCCACCTGTATCTTCCTCACCTGCTATCTTTTTAAAGCCAAACTCTAAAAACCAATCATTAGAAAGCATATAGTCAGCGCCTACTTCGTAACCTAATGAATCATGAGGTTGATCTAATAAAACATTAAAACCAGCGTTTAAATTCACAAATTCTGATTGTCGTTTAGAAAATAACATTCCAATCTGATTCTTTCCTTCACCATTGAACCTTGTATGGTACCCCACCAAACCTGTTAAGTTAAAATCATATTCGTCAACTATCTTTAACTTTAGATTAATGTCTAAGATATTATCATCATCATTTAAGTAAGAGAAGTTTGTGCTTACGCCTAAAGTCGGTGTTAATCCAAAATCACCTTCTAAATTCAATGCTTTAATCTCTCCATTCAACTTCTGTACATTATAGGCTATCGAATCTTTACCTTGTCTAATTTCAGCCTGTTGAATTGCCCAACTCATACTAGTATTTGCTAACATAAAAGCCATTACTAATGTAAAAATTACAATCTTCTTTTTCATCTCAATTTCCTCCTAAATAATTTGTTATTTTAAAATTTTCTCGTTCTATCTGTAATTACATCTTTAATTTCTACTTCTTCATTGTGCATTAGGTCTACTTCAATAATTTTATCATGTTCTTGCTGATCTGATTTATCTCCTTTACTACTAATAATCCGTACTACTGGCGATGATAAGTCTTCTTTATTTACATCTACTACTAATCCTGCCTCTCCTGTATTCAACTCCACTAAACTACCGATTGGATAAATTGCTATATTCTTAAATAGAGTCTGAGCAATATCGGGGTTAAGTTCTGCTTGCATCATATCCTCTAGTACATGTAACGCTTCATGGGCGGGCATTGCATTACGATAGACTCGATCAGTCGTAATCGCATCATAAACATCAGCCACAGTAACAATCTGTGCAAACTCAATTATTTCATCACCTTTTAGTCCTCGAGGATAACCAGTCCCATTATATTTTTCATGATGCTGGTAGGCTATATGTGCCGACGGCATACTAATCCCTTCAGCATCTTTGACAATATCGTAACCCTTTTTAGAATGTTTTTGCACTTCTTTAAATTCTTCATCTGTTAAGCGACCTGGTTTCAATAGAATAGAGTCGTCAACAAATGTCTTCCCGACGTCATGTAATAGAGAGCCTACTCCTAAATCACGTAATTCTAGCTTATTATAACCTAAACTGATACCTGTTAAAATAGATAGCGCGGTTACATTAACTGAATGTCCAAAAGTATAATCATCATAAGCTCTAATATCATTTAAGTGTACTATGACATGGCGCTTAGAAGTCAACTCGTCAACCATTTCATTGACCGCTTTCTTAATTTTGCGTGAATTTAGTTCATTCCCTAGCTCAATATCGTTCATACATTCTCGTAATAATTTAGAAGTCTCCAATCTCGTCTGGTCTGAAATAACCTCAGGAATCTCTACTTCCGGTAAAGACTCATCAGCAATAAATAAAGCCGGTATATCCTTCTTTTTTAATCGATCAATATAACTATCTTTAAGTATAACTCCCGCATTTAATAATACTCTACCATCAGATAAGTAAAGAGTCTTAGCAACCTTCATCCCCGGCTCCAAATCTTCTGTTAAAACTTTCCTCATTACTTGGCCTCCAATTCTGAATCATACGTTTTGCTTTTCATCATTACTATTATACCATATGTTATTTACTTTTCAAATAAAACAAAAGAGCAGCAAGTTTCTGCCCTCCTACTCTCTAACTAAATCCTGCCCGGGGTCAACCACCTTTATCACCCCAGCGTAAGCGCAGTTTAATTTTGAAGTCTCTAATACAGTTGGAATGCCGGTGATTGTTACATCATCTTTTCCTCCTTGCCATGGC
>Ga0079294_100016_pt1 | contig 51554 bp, 53 predicted proteins | sample Wag4S2014_12_3_FD_74790 | JGI IMG/M metagenome (GOLD analysis project Ga0079294, IMG submission 74790) | Deep subsurface shale carbon reservoir microbial communities from Ohio, USA - Utica-2 Time Series 2014_12_3 | ecosystem: Environmental > Aquatic > Deep subsurface > Shale gas/oil reservoir >... | reverse complement strand
CCCTCCTGTTGTGATATTTTATTAGTAAGAAATCTTACTAATAAGTTAAATAATTGTACTCCACCTTAACATTTGTCTAAAATTTTGTTATAATTACCCTGAAGCGAGGTGGAGTACCTCTGCGACTCCTTTTTCAAGGAGTAACGCTCGTACCATTGAGGACTCCAACTCGCTTTTTAATTTTTGAAAAAGTCAATCAATAGGGAGTGGGTTAGTCTTTATCCCTCCTTGCGGCTTCAATTGATTTTGAAGTAACGCTTTTATTAAGACTGGCTCCCACTCCTTTTAATCATCAGAGACGATAGATAGGACGCTGCGAACCAACGCTTCTACAACAGGACTCGCCTGATGATTATTAATAAATAATCTTTAAAGGAGTTGATTTTCATGAATTATCAAGACTATCTCTTCGTTGGTGTTGACACTCATAAGAATCAACATACTGCTGTGGTCATCAATTGCTTTCATCAAAAACTTGGCGTAGTTGAAACACATAATAACCCTAGTAATTTTGACGAACTTATTAAAGAACTTGAAACTCTTACTCCTAATCAGGAAACTTTAGTTTTTGGTCTAGAAGACACCCAGGGATTAGGCCGCTCTTTAGCTCAATGGTTAATTAAAAGGGATTATCAAGTTAAAGAAGTTAATCCTGCTTTAACTAAACGAGAAAGACAACATAGTCCTAATCCTGATAAGTCTGATCAAGTTGATGGCGAAGCCATCGCCAACGTATTACTAGCTCAATGGGATAAGTTACCCACCATTCATGAAGACGGTAATCATAAAGCTATTAAGCAATTAAATAATCATCTTCGTGGGCTAGTTAAGCAACGAACTCAGATTAAAAATCAATTACATAACTTAATTCATCAACAATATCCTAACTATGAGAAGTTTTTTAGCAACCCTTTTAAGGTAAAGACTGCTTTAGCTTTTTGGAAAAAGTTCCCTCATCCCAATAAACTTAAGCATTACGGTGAAAAAAGATTACAAAAATTCCTTAAAAAACAGACCAAAAACATATCCAATGATAAAGCTAGTAAAATCCTTTCGTTAGTTGATAAAGACCAAGAACAAGATGTTTCTGTAAGAGCTAGAAATAAACTTATTGTTATGCTAATTGAACAACTTCGGCTAATTAACCAACAACTAGAAAAGATTAAGACTGAGCTTCAAGAAGCGGTTGATAACAGTCCTTATCAACTTACTACCATGCCTGGCATTAGCTATAACCTGGCGGCTCAATTCATTGCTGAAATCGGTAATATTAGCCGCTTTAATTCAGCCAATCAGTTAGCTAGATATTCAGGCTTAGCACCGACTGAACACAGTTCAGGTAAATCAAGCCACACATCTCGTAAAAAGTATGGTTGTCGTAATCTTAACAATGCCTTTTATATGCTGGCCTTACAACAAATCAGTACTACTAGAAATGGTAAACCCAAAAATCCAGTTGCTTATAACTACTACCAAAAAAAATTAGCCGAAGGTAAATCTGGCAAATCTGCTTTAGTCTGCTTACAACGTCGCTTAGTTGATATTATTTTTGCTATGATGAGAGATAAAACAGCTTATAAATTGCCTGAAACTCCAGACTACGATGTCTTAAATAAAGCAGGTTAATAAGTTCATCTTGGTAACTACTGGTCTTGCTTTTAACTATTTAAAAATTTCATACATATGCATTAGGGGATCTCTAGCTTAAATTAGTTTCCATTTTTTAACTTGTAATATTTTTACTTGACATAGGACGTCTTAATATATATTTTATTCTATCTTGTGTTGGAGTTTAATATACCCTTTTAAGCTTTTTATTGCTAATTATATTCTTAAAATTTCACCTTCTCTCCTCTATTAAACTTAAACGACAAAAAGCATGATTCTCTTCGCATCATGCTCATCATATCCATACCATTTCCATCATGTATCTTCTGCTGTTAACTTGTTGTTGGTCAACTTCATGTGCAAATACAGTACTACCGCCTATAACTACTAATGCTAAAGCCAACGTAATTACTAATACTTTAGATTTCATAAATTCTCTACCTCCTTTCTATAAAGTTCAATTAATCCATCATTGAATATTAAATAACTATACCTTGATCATACTCAATCTTCAATCAATACTATACCCCGGTTATGTATAAAGCACTTAATAAAAATATATCACATGAATGTGACAAGATTGTGAAAAAGCAAAATATTTTTATTCAATACTCAACAACAATCAATATCATCATCACTATGGTATTGATTCTTAAGATCCATCTTTTTACCAATAAAATAGAAGACTAAACCACCTATTCCAATAATTATAACACCTTGTAGAATTTCATTCACTTTTAACCCTCCTTTTTTAATATGCCCCGGAAGGGTATATCTTTATTAAAATTATACTATTCAAATAATACTTTGTCAACCATTTTTGTTAGATAATTCTACTATATAACCTTTATCTCTTAAAGCTTCTATTAACTGTGAAGAATTAATTTTATCAGCACAATAAACAACTTTAGCCTCACCACTATCTAAACCAATCTTAACTTCTTTTACTCCTTCGTACTTCTTTAATATGTTAGCTGCTATCGTAAAACAATAAAAGCATTGCATCCCTTTTACTCTTATAACCGTTTCTTCTGCACCTTGAATGCCAGTATGCTCATCCACTATCCAGTTACCTCCTTTATATTGAAATTATCAATGATTTAAGTGAATGTTAACCTTTCACATTATATCTGGAATACACATGTAAGATATTGATGTGACATCAGCTTGCTTTTTTAATAACATATAAGGCTACTTCCTAGATTATTAGAAAGTAACCTTGTAATATTTCCTACATACTGTACGGTAATCTAAACGGAATGAGTCTATTCAATAATTTAGTTAGAATAGTAAACTCATTAGTAATCATTAATACCCCAAAAACTATTAAAATTAATCCCATAAATATTTGTAGCTTCTTTTGATGTTTCCCTAATCTTTCAATAATTGGAACTACTCTGTGAAATGCTAAACCAACTAAAAAATATGGAATTGCTAAACCGAATGAGAAGAATAGCATCACTAATGAACCATTAGTTGTAGAAGCTCCAGTTAGAATTAACATTGAATAAAGAGTTGCACCAATACAATGGGAGCAGACTATGGCAAAAAAGACTCCTACTAAAAATGTACTCAAATATTTATAACCAGTTGGAATATTATCAATGCTAATCTTATTCCTAAGATTAAACTTGTTTAAAAAGCTTAACCTAATCAACCCCATCATTCTTAATGCTAAAATGATTACAAATATTCCACCAATTAAATTAAAATATCTCATCTTAGTCTTTAAAATATTCCCTATTGCACCTGCAACTCCACCCATTAGAGTAAAAATTAAAGTAAAAGCTGCTATAAAAAGTAATGTATTAATAATTACATGCCTTTTCATATCTGATTGGATATTATTTGACTTTAATTCATCTAAAGAAAGCCCTGTAATTAAAGTAAAATAAACTGTAAGCATAGGAATAATGCACGGGGATAAAAAAGAAAATAAACCAGTAATAAAAGCAACTAAATATATACTTTCCAACAGATTCCCTCCTTTCATATACGTTATGGGGGTATATCTGTTGTAAGTATATGCTTTTATTCAACTAATATATTCCAAATTACGCAATTAAATTTAATGACAATCTTTCTTTTCTTCATTTGTATTATTATCTTGATTTTTACTATGATTATTATGTCCTTTCATCATAAAAATGTGCATCAAAGGACATATCAAGAATAGTAACCATATATTACTGCTGTTTGAATCTTTAAAAAAAATCCATACAGCAGCAAACATTGCTAAACAACATATTAACATCATCAATAAATGACTATTGTGACTATTATTCTTCTTTTTTGACATAATATATTCACCTCTCTAATTATATTTTATTTGCCAAATGTCTTTAATAAATTTTATAATAAATCATAATAGATAAAATTATCATTCCTAAAGTCGCTACATTACCTATTAATTTATTTCTAGCATCTATTTTAATCTCATTCACAAACTTTTTCTGTTTTCTCAAATACACCATAACAAATAAAGCAACAATCATTATGATTAGACTAGTAACATGAGCAATAGTAAATGGTTCAATAACCATAGGATTAGTCCTGAAAAATTCTACTACTCCTCTATTAAACGAAAACCCAATTAAATAATATAAAAACAATTGCCCGTTATATTTTATTCTGTCTCTCAAATTCCATAGTACTGCAAATAGAACATAATTTAATATTGATTCATATATTTGGACTGGATGTAAGAGTTGATTATTGATCTTTACTCCCCAAAAATAAGCTGTTTGCATTGCAGTACCAAAAACATCACAACCTACTCTTCCAATAGCTTGACCTAAAATTATTGCTGGAGCAAAAGTATCAGCTATTCTCCAAAATGATAATTTCTTATATTTAGTATAAATGATAGCAAATCCGATTGCTGCTATTAGTGACCCGTGAATAGATAAACCACCATTTTGAATCATAAAAATTTGTACTGGATTTTTTAAATAATAACTAGGATTAAATGCTAATACATAATAAATTCTAGCTCCAATTATAGCTACTATAATACTATAGATTGCTAAATCAAAGACCTTCTCTTCATCAAAATTCTTTCTAATTACTTCTTGCCTTAGAATATATAGTCCACCTAATATCCCTAATGCAATAAATAATCCAAACAAATGTATAGGAAAATTTCCTATTCTAAAGATTACTTTTGGCATCTATACCCTCCTATTCTTTATTATCAATTACTTTAGTTTCTGCTTGCTTAGAAGATTTACTAGAAGAAGATTCTTCATCACCACCACAACAACTACTTTGAGATGTATTATTTTCTTCGCTACCTCCATGCCCACTACAACAACCGCCTCTTCTCATCATTAAATAAAAGACACCAATAAGAACTCCATATGAAGCTAAACTACCTAAATCCATTTTTATCATCCTTTCTTTATTAATTTCTATCACATACCCTTCGGGGGTATGAATCATTATATACCTTATTCTTCTTAATGTCAATTAATATAGCCTATAAAAACATAACGTTTCTATGATAAAAGAGCTAACACCTTTATAAACAAGATGCTAGCTCTTTATAATGAGGGAGTTATTCACTTGAGTTGTTTACTCTTTAGTCTTTTCCATAGTCTTTTCAGAGTCAATCTTATGCATGCCTTTTCCTGACATTTGTTGCATCATACTCATACATTTTTTCATCATTTTCTTCATATGATTGTTAGAACCTTCCTTACCTTGACCCATCATACCACCTTGCATCATGCCCATCATACCCATGCCATTTCCATCATGCATCTTCTGCTGTTGAGCTTGTTGTTGGTCAACTTCATGTGCAAATACAGTACTACCGCCTATAACTACTAATGCTAAAGCCAACATAATTGCTAATACTTTAGATTTCATAACTTATCTACCTCCTATTAATATTTTTAAAATTTTAACCTCTCAGTTACATGTCTAAATCCTTTCTTGCCTTATAACCCCTATACATGAATTATGTTCTTAATCCAAACCTCACCCCCTTTATATAAAATAGAACTAATTTAATCCATTATTAAAATTTGAAAACTATAACGTAATTCAAAATCTTGCTTTTTCTTACCATACCCCTGTTCTGTATATGACCCTTAATAAAAATATATCATACAAATGTGAAAAGATTGTGAAAAAGCCAAAAATTTATTCAATATTTAACGACGATCGATATCATATTTATTGCATAAACTCCAATTATTAAATAACTATTTTAAGAATAAGTCTTTACTCTATTGTTTTTTTATTATATGTTAATATCCTTTCCATGCATTATAATATTCTTTAATTAAAGAAGGATTAATTAATGTATTTACCTGACCTTCACTTTTAAATTGCATAGTGTCTTTACCAAACTCAAATAAAGCTGAAACCTTTTCATCACTTAAAAATTTAGTAGGCACCTTAATATGAATATCATGAGGGGAAAATTTAAAATTCTTAGTCGCTAAGGTAAAACCCCAATCCCCAAAAGAAGGAACATAAGCATGATAAGGTTTAGTATTAAAACCTGCTTTTTGAATAGTATTATAAATAGACCAAAAAGCCCTAGGTGCAAAATAAGGTGAAGTAGACTGAACAACCATTACTCCTCTATCGTTTAAATTCTGATAAATTAGATTATAAAAATTAACAGTATATAATTTATTTAACGATTCATTATTAGGATCTGGTAAATCTATAATAGCTAAGTCATATTTTTCATTGTTACTCACAATATATTGATACGCATCCTGATTATAAATATTAACTTTCCTATTATTTAAAGAATCATTATTAACTTGAAGAAAATATCTGGACTCTTGGGCTAAATCAGTAACAGTTTTATCTAAATCAACCAAATCAATTTGCCTAATTTCATTATACTTTAAAAGCTCTCTTACAACTAAACCATCCCCTCCTCCTAATACTAGTATACGGGATTTAGCTCCTGTTAGACTTAAAGCAGGATGAACTAAAGCCTCATGATACCGATATTCATCCTTAGAAGAAAACTGAATATTACCATTTAAATACAAACGAATATCTTCCCTATCTTTTGTAATTACAATCTTTTGATATTTGCTCTGGTTAGAATAGACTACATTGTCTTGATATAACCGTTGCTCTAAGTAATTCTCTATATCCTTAACATTAAAACTTCCTATTGTTAGAATAATCATTATTAATATTAAAATTGCACCTATTAGTTTGTTGAATCTAATCTGTTCTCTATATTTAAACAGCATAACAAGAGCTACTAATAAATTCAGCAGTCCAACTATATAACTAGTCTTAATAAACCCAAACTTAGGAAGTAAAACTAAAGGGAATAAAACAGAACCAATTAAACCTCCTATATAGTCAATTGAAATCACATTAGCTAAGATTATTTTAAACTCTCCATATTCCTTAATAACTCTTGTTAATAAAGGTAGTTCAAGACCAGTTAATATGCCAATTACTAAAATTGCTAGATACATTATCAATACATAAATATTTGTATTAGCATAAGTGTAAAATAAAATCATAGCTACAGTACCACCAATTAACCCTAGCGCAATTTCAATTAAAATAAATTTAGTAATTAAGTCTCGTTCTATATATTTAGAAATTAAAGCTCCAATTCCCATAGACGTCATAAATAATCCTATAGTAATTGAAAATTGATATACACTATTTCCTAGTAAATAAGAAGAAATTCCTGCAATAATTAACTCATAAATAATACTTGCAATTGCCACAAAAAAAGTACCAAGCATTAGTGGTGTAACTCTCTTTAAGCTATCTATTTCTTTAATAGTTTGGATTGTAATTCTCTCCTTTGGTAGTCTTAAAAAACAATTTTAAAATTAACTTCTTATTTTCCAAAACCAAACCCTCCACCTCTCACTGGTGGATTACCAATGCTACCATTCCTTAAAGTCCCCCAATGACCAATAATAACATTATTATGTCTTCGATAAGCTTTTTCATGTCTTAAAACCTCTATTCTAGTCTTCTTACTGCTTGGAACTAATACTACAGCATAATCTCGATAAAGCAAGACACTCTTCTTTCCAGGATTAATCTCCATATCATATGGTTGTTTTAACTCACTTATTTGTCTAGCAGTATTTGTAATATTGTCTGATGACTGATATGTTCTAAATTCACCATTCTTTTCTTTCAAATTATAATTACTATCTATTTCACTAGCAATACTTTTCCCAGGAGTTAAAAGCACACCTAGAACTCCCATTGCAATTAAAACAATCAATACCATAAAGATTAATTCCCCAAACCCCTTCATTCTTAGCCTCCTCAATAATTTTTAAGTTTAGTAGGATAATATACTTTTAGTTTTCACTATTTTAAATTGATTAGGATAACTATGATACGTAAGCCATTTTATCCTATCATCCATAACCTCATATTCAATTGCTGTTATAGCCAACCCGAAATTACTAGGAAAGATATGGTGCAAACAATTAGACCTATCACTAACTAGACCCTCATTAAATTTCTGATATTGCTTTTGGTTTAATAATAACGTTTGTAAGTTGAATTGATAGCATGAATTGTCTTCTAAATTATATTCTAATCTAAATTCATCTTTATTTAGTAGCTTTGTATTATTAATTGAATTAACCTCTTCTTCTAAATTTATACAGGCTAATATCTCAGTAAAATTTTTAGTATTACTTAAATTAACTCTTGCATAATGACTAGAACCGATAATTACTAAATTCAATTTTCCACCTTTAAAATTAATCTCTTGCTTATCTAAAATTGTTAAGTCTAAATCTATGTTTGCTCCACTTACAAGGTTATACTCTAGTTCTTCTACAGACTGCTCTTGATAAATAATCTTATTCATCTTTATTCATAGCAGCCTTTAACTTTGCTAACTCATCATCAACCGAATCATCATCTTCTAAAGCTTCAAATTCAGCTTCTAAGTCATCTCCCTCCAAGTCATCATATAACTCGTCACTTGCCTGAGCTTTCGCCTGCATATCACTAACCTTATCTTCTAAACGATCTAAGTTATCAGCTGCACTTCTATCTCCAAGTCCACTCAATGTCTCATTAATCTCTTGTGTTGCTCTAGCATTTTCAGCCTCAGCAATTAACTCATCTTTTCTATCCTCAGCTTCTTCTATTCGTTCTTTTAATTCTTTTAACTTACTTTTATGTCTTTCAGCAACTTCTTTTCTCTTTTCGATTTGAACTTTATAGTTATTAATCTTTTTCTCTGCACTTTGTTTTCTTTCAAGTGCTTTTCGCGCTAGATCTTCTTTTTCTGCTTCTAGAGCCTTTTTAGCTTTTACTTGCCAATGCTCCATCTGCTCCTTAGCTTCATCTCTTTGCTGTTCTGCTTTCTTTACTAAAGTAATTGATTGATTAACCGCTTTTTTAGCTGATCTATACTCTTTTTTCATATTCTCTATTTCTTGTTTTACTATTGATTCAATATTCTTCTCTTCTAACTTACCTACTGTCTCATTAGCCTTCCCAACAACTAAATTTTTCACTCGATTAAAAAATCCCATTATAAAATTCCTCCCTTTTACTCACCTGGATAGTATTCTAATAAACTCTCTTTGATCCTTGTACCAACATTAATCTCTAACTCATTGCCCCATTCCTCAACTGATATCCATTGGTTATTACATCTATAATCAGCATATTTAACTCTTTGTCCTGTTTTAGCCCCAACTTTCCCTATTACATTAATATTAGCTTCTCCTTCCTCAACTAAAGAATATTGCTTACCATCAAAATTGATAGTAGCAGGATGACCTCTTTGTAATTCAGCATATAATTTATTTGCATTAGGTATTTTGTTAAATAAAACCAAACTAATTTGGTCATCTTCTTCAGCAAATAACCATAAATGCTTTCCATTGCCAAGTAAGTGATAATCATACCACTCATAGCCACCTTCTTCATAGATAATCTTACCAATTACTTCATACTCTACTAAGTCATATTCTATAATATCACCAACTCTTAAGTTAAAGGGGTTGCGAGCTTTTACTTCACTTACTTTATTTTTATTACTATTACTATCAGACTTAAGAAAATCTAAGAACCCCATTTTATCACCCCACTTTGTTTTTAGAAATATAAAATACTTTATCGTCTGATTTTACTTTAAAATTATTATCAGGATTGATAATAATCTGAAATTACTAATAATATTTTCTTATATTAAAAAGGAACATAAAAAATAAGAAAATTGCTAACTTCTTAAAATTAAGAAGTTAGCTATTATTGATCATTCAGGAAAGTTAAGCCTTATTTTTAATTTTTAAAATTAGCAAATGATATTTCATGTGGTTCATTACCAACCTTAAAATCAGTTATCTTTTTAAATGATTTAGCATCAAAGACTATCACTTCATTATCCATTACATCAGTTACATATACAAAACTACCAGTTGAATCCATAGCAATATGATTTGCTCGCCCACTAATAGTTAAGTTCTTAACAATTTTATAATTATTAGCATCAATGATCGCAATAGTATCACTTCTATTAGCAGCCCAAATATATTTGCCATCTGGAGAAACAATAATACCGTGAGTACCTTTAGCAATCGGTTTAGTTAATTTAACCTGCCAAGTATTTGTATCTACTACAGAGAGACTACCGTCAATAAAATTGGCAGTATAAAAATATTTCCCATCAGGAGAAGAAATAGCTTCGTTAGGCCCCTTGCCTACATTTACTTTAGTTAACACCTCTTGTTTAACTGTATCAATAACGGTGATTAAATTTTTATCTACATTGCTTACATAAGCATATTTTCCATCAGGACTGAAATGAATATGTCCTGCTCCATTAGTTATAATCTTATTCACTACCTCATTAGTCTCAGTATCTATTACTAATACATTACCACTACTGCCTTTGCTTCCTCCAGCTAAATATAGATATTTATTGTCTGGACTAATATCTACTCCATGAACTGGACTATCAACAGCTAATTTCTTGAGTAATTTTCCTTCTGGCAGTGAAAATATATAAAGATTACCATCTTTATAATCGCCTACATAAAATTGTTTATGCAAAGAATCAACTGCAATACCATGAGAAGCACGTTTAGCTACTTCAATAGTATTCACAACTTTATGTTGACTAGTATCAATTACTGACACTGTTCCACTATATGCATTAGCAATATAAGCATAAGTATTAGTAGGTTCCTTAGCAGTCATAACCTTAGGATATACAGCTACTGCTATGAATAATCCCAAAACCAAAATTGCTACTAAGCTTTTTATATAATTATTCATCTTAAGACACCTCTCTCAACATTAGTCACTTCAAAGTTGAAATAGCTAGTACTAAAATTAAAGCACTAGCTATTTACAATAAGACATCCTCTCTTGTCTTATAACCCCTATCCTACAAACTATGCTTTTAAGTTTATACTTAATTTACTCTTTAAAACCAATCTAATCTACTATTACACTTTGAAGTGCTACATCTTCGTTCCAAGTAAATTCTCTACTTGGTACATCCCTAACATTTTTAACTATTAATTGAATAGATTCTGTGGCATCTGTTACTAGACTGTTCCCATCTTCATCTGTCTTTTTAAGTGTTATATATGCTATTGGGTGATGACTTGATTTACGATCCCATATCCATTCAATCTTATAATTAAGTACTTTTGATTCATCTCCACTATTATTAATCTTAACTGCTAATTTTTCTGACTTTATCTCTTCTATCAAATTACCACTGTGAGTAGTTAACCAGACTTTAAATACTATTTCATCAGTAGGCTGGTCTAAAAATGGATTTACCAATGCTATATCGAACATAACACCGTTTGCTTCATTCTTTCTAACCATGTCTTTTACTTCTAACTTCTTTGCATTTGTTACTCTAGGATACATAAAGATTGATAATACTAATCCTAAAGCTAAAAGTAGTACTAAATTTTTCTTCTTCATTTTACGATACCCCCGTTGTGTATTTAGTCTCTAATGAAAATATATCACACGAATGTGAAGAGATTATGAAGAAATGTAAAAAAATTATTTAATCTAATAAATTATATAGTTCTTATAGTTTTCTCTTAACTTAATTTTAATAAAATCGTGTATATTTGAATTTCATTTCTTTCATACTACTATTGTAATCTTACAAAAAGGAGGAATAATAGTGGGAAATGAAATGAATACACATATGGATAGATATCAAGAATGTATAGATATCTGTAATAAATGTATGGCAGAATGTCAATTCTGTTTAGACGCTTGCTTACATGAACCAGATGTAGATGCTAGAGTCGACTGCATGGGTTTGCTATTAGATTGTATGGATATTTGTAACCTAGCTGCAAAGTATATGGCCGGAAACAGTAGATATGTTAAACAAATTTGCGAATTATGTGCAGAAATTTGTGATGCATGTGCAGATGAATGTGAAAAGTTTGAAGATAACCACTGTCAAACCTGTGCAGAAATCTGTAGACAATGTGCTGCTACATGTCGGGAAATGGCAAGTAAAATGTAAATTAAAATAGCAAGAGAGAACTAAAATTCTTTCTTGCTATTTTAACATCCTTTAAACTTCTAACAATTTAAAACCAGTTTCTGGATCTACCTTTCGCTGAGCTGAAGTATTAATTAACTCTAATATTATGACTTCACCAATATGCCAAATATCTACTCCCTCTCTTGTGCAACCAGTAATCGTATTTTCTTTACGACCAAAAGCTGAATGCAAATGCAGCTTAGGTATTTCTTCCTCATTAATAAATATAGTACCTACTCCTAATGCTTCACTAACCCCTATTAACTCTTTTAAATTAGGAACAATACTTTCAGCATAACCATCCTTTGGACCTGCAACAACCTTGCTCTCTTCTTTTGCCCCTCCAAGAAATAATACAGTTGCTGAATTAACTCCTTTCCTCTTTGCAAAATCCTCGATTGTATCAGGAATTCTATCACCATTTTCTAATCTTAAAATAAATATTCTTCCTAAGTTAGCTTCAGAATACTTCAATATTGTCGCCTCCTTTATCAATAAAATCTTACCTTAATTAACTACTCAATCTCTGCTTTACAATCTAATTTAAAAGGATTAGTTCTTATTGCTAATGAAAATAGATACGGATAATCTTCTTTAAGATGCTTCATATAAAATAACCATTCTTTTATGAGATTAATATATGCTCGTTCTATATCACCTTCTATATGTTCTTTATCCCGTTCAGGAATTTTTTCTAAGTTTTTCCTATATTTAAGCTCCTCTGTTAGATGAAATACTGCCCATAATAAATCGGTAAATTCCTCATGTTCTAATAGATTAGGATTCTCTAAAAGATTGAGTAAAAAATTCCTTTCTTCAGATAAGAATTTTTTTAAATCTATAAGTTCTTCTTTAGTTACAGCTATGTCATACTGTCGTTCATTTAAACTATCATGAATCTTTTTAAACTCCTTATGGGTCCAAGAATCACTTACTTGTAACAAACTTCTTATTTCATCTGATTCTAAATCTAAACATGCTAATTTTGTAATTAGCTCGTTACCTACTTCACTATAAAAACCACCAATTACCATATTTAACTTGTTAAGTAATCTACGCTTGTCCCTAATTTCAAGTAATCTATGTATGATCAATGTTACAATTAATACTTCAATCGGTATGAACGCAATATCCTCAACAAGAAAAACTAAAATATGATGTAAATCTTTAAAAATTGCATAGTGAATAATATATATGACTCCTGAAGTTAATATTAATCCGATTGCAAAAGCTGTTCGCCAATTAAAAATATAATCTTTTATTGATTTATTATCAAATTTTTTCTGCATATATAATTTCAGCTCCTCTTAAATATTTAATGTTCATCTTAATTTGAACTAATCTTAAACCATCTCCTTCTTACTTAAAATTTCTGATGTCTTTCTTAATAATTATTTTACCAGAAAGTTTAGTATAATATTGCTTATTTGATTAAACGGATTCCATAATTATGCTTGAACTTTGATTATATTATTAGTTATAAGACCACAAATTTCCTCTTTAAGATTAGTTTTATTATATTATTTATAATTTTTGACTTTAAAGACAAACTTAAGATATAATATTTATAAAGTTAATTACTATAAAGGAGTGATCATCAATCCCAATGAAAACCAAAGTAAAATTAGCCATATGTCAAAATAAAGTAGTAGATAATAAAGATGAAAACCTTCAGCAAGCCCAACTTATGATTAATGAAGCTGCTCAACAAAATGCCAACGTTGTTATATTACCAGAAATGTTTAACTGTCCATATGAGAATAGTTATTTTCCAACTTTTGCTGAAAGTATACCCGAAGGTAAAACTTATCAAATGCTTGCTAAGGAAGCAAAAAAGCATAATATCTATTTAGTAGGAGGTTCTATCCCAGAATTAGCAATTAAAAACGATGAAAGAATCTTATATAATACTAGTCTTATATTTAATCCTGAAGGGAAACTATTAGGCCGCCACCGCAAAATTCATCTCTTTGATGTAGATTTAAGTGATGGAGTAACATTTCTTGAGTCAGACACATTAAATTATGGACAACAGATTACCGTAGTAAAAACTGAATTCTTAAACATAGGAGTCGCTATCTGTTATGACCTTCGTTTCCCCGAATTAATGCGTCTTATGGTAGATAAAGGAGCAGAAATGATTGTCATCCCTGGTGCTTTTAATACTGTAACCGGACCTGCTCATTGGGAACTTCTCCTTAGAACAAGAGCTGTTGATAATCAAGCCTTTATCGTTGGTGCATCCCCTGCTCGTAATCATGATGCTGAATATCAAGCCTATGGTCATTCTATGATTGTTGACCCTTGGGGACGAAAGCTAAAAGAAGCTGGAAATGATGAAGCAATAATTGTTTGTAATATTGCCCTTGATAAAGTTAAAAAAACTCGTAAAGAACTACCACTTCTAAAACATCGTCGTTTAGACCTTTATCAATTAAAAGAACTTTAAACCAAATGATTGTTATATTTTAAAAACAGTTAAATTTTTGTAACATGTATAACTTTAAATGAATATTCTAGAATACCAGTGAATACCATATAAAAAATATTTAATATTTAAAATTTTCAGAAAAATCAAACTATTATGCAGGGATTTATTAGTCCTTTGTCTAACATTATTAATTAAGGAGGTGATTTTATGCCTAATACTGGTCATCAGCCTGGAGAAGGTACTTATAAGTGTACTAAATGTGGTACAGAAGTAACATTAAATGATGATAAAGAACGTTTGCCAGCTTGTCCTGGTTGCGGCTATCCAGAATTTGATAATAGTGATGATTAAAAACACATTCCTTATTCCATCGTACTAAATTCTATCCTAGTAATTTATCTAATATTTTAATATCAAAAAATTTAATATTCTTAAAAAGTTAACAGTCTGCTAAAGTGTTAAACTAACCACTTTAGCAGACTGTTATACTTAATCTATCATAAATTATTAAACAGCCTACTCCTAAGTTTACGTGCTAGAATCTGTATGCTTTAATCGATATAACGAACTACATCTGATAATGGTTTCCGTGATGGTCGTTTTGATTCTTTAGCTGGATACCCAACTGTAATCATACCATAAATTCTCAAACCAGGTTCTAACTCTAACATATTACTAACCTCAACTTCATCAAAGGCACCAATCCAACATGTTCCTAAACCTAATCCTGCAGCGGTTAACATAATATTTTGGATAGCAGCTGCAGTATCCTGTATAGCATATAATGTTCTACCTCGATCTCCATACTTCTTAGCTGACACTTTTGGATCAGCACAAACAGCAATCATTAATGGAACACCATTGTCCATCCAACCTTGATTAAACCTAGAGACCGGATCACTTGTTACCTTTGAGATAATATCTTCATCTTTAATGACAATAAATTTCCAAGGCTGCCGATTACCTGCACTAGGTGCTAAGATTGCTGCTTCCAACAACTTTTCGATCTTTTCATCCTCAACCTCTTTTTCCTCATACTTTCTAACACTCTTCCGCTTCTTAATTAAGTCTAAAATTTCTTCACTCATGTTATTCCTCCTCTTTAAATTAAAGTTATCTCACTCATAATTAATATTAACCTTGGATAATTAGATTTACTCTATTAAGGTGTGATAACCATCACATCTATATGTAATATCATTCTATATAATTAAATTAAATTCTATTTTTATGTATATGTTGCTTAAATGTATTATTATTCAATTTTTTCAAAGGAGTGGTTAAAGTGTGTCATTTAGATAAATGTGATGAAATTGATAAAATTAAACTTAAAATAAATAAACTTAAGTCAGAATTATTTCTGTTGACTAAGGAAGAAGGCTCCTTAGATACAAAAGAAGTCATTAAGAAAAGTCAAGAATTAGATAGATTAATTGCCTTATTTATGAAGAATAGATAAGATTTTAAAACTATTAATTCAAAATTAATTTCTATAGATGTTTAGTACAGTTAACTAAAGCTACTATCGGGTCTCCATCATAGACCTTAACAATATTTACTGCTGTATTATCCTGTTGAATCCGCCAAAAATTACTTAACGGCATACCTAATAAATCTGTTAATAAGGCTCGAATAGTTCCGCCATGGGCTACTACTAATACTTTACTATCTTGATGTTCTGCTTTGATATCGTTTAAAGCCTCTTTAGCTCGTTTTTGAACATCTTCAAACTTTTCTCCCCCTGGAGTTCTGACTGTAACTGGGTCTTTTAACCACGCGTCTAATCTATCTTCATCTTCTTCTTTAATTTGATTAAAGGTCAAGCCTTCCCAATCTCCAAAGCTAGCTTCTTGTAGTTTGGATATCTGCTTAACCTTAATATTATGATAGTCTGCTACTCTTTCTGCTGTTTCAAACGCTCTCTGCAAATTACTAGCATAAATCATATCTATTTCTATATCTCTAAACCTCTCTGCTAATTTTTTAGCCTGCTCCTTACCTAAAGAACTCAATTCTATATCAGTTGAACCCTGAAAACGGGATTCTTTATTCCAGAGCGTCTCTCCATGTCTAACTAAAATAATTTCGGTTGCCATCTTAACCCCCCTAATCCAATATCGACTTTAGCTCTTCAATTAATCTTAGATTATCTTCTCTATTCTTAACTGCTACTCTAATAAAATCAGCACCTAATAAGTGATAAGTACTACAATCTCTGACTAGAATTCCCTCCTGGGCTAATTGATTATGTAATTTCCAAGAAGTATACTTAGTATCTACAATATCAATTAGAATATAATTTGCTGTTGGTAAATAAGGCTTCAGATTAGGCAACCCTTTCAATTCTTTATACAAAAAATCTTTCTCTTGCTTAACCGCTTCTTTAGTCTTTCGAATATAATCTTGCTCTTCTAAAACGCGACTTCCTACCCTTTGAGCAAATAAATTTACATTCCAAGGATCTTTACTCTCATTTAACTTAGTTACTAACTTCCGATTAGTAATTCCATAACCAATCCTCAGCCCTGGAATAGCAAAGAATTTAGTCATCGAACGTAACACTAATAGATTATTCCTTTCGATTGCTTCTGAAATTAAGGTGTAATCCGCTTCATTAGTCAAAAAATCAAGAAAAGCTTCATCTACTACTACAAAAATATCCTCTTGCTTACTAACTTCTAATACCTTAATTAAATCATTACGCTTAATTAAATCTCCGGTTGGATTATTAGGATTACATAAAAATAACATATCAATATCCGAATTTTGCAATTTCGCTATTAATTGATTAATATCTAATTTAAAGTTATTGCTTCTTGCTAATTGAAATAATTCCACCTCTCCACCTACGCTCTCAATTGCTGCTTCATATTCAGAAAAAGTAGGTGCTAAAACTAAGGCTTGCCTAGGATTAATTACTTTACTAATTAAATAGATAATCTCTACTGCTCCATTACCAATAATTAAATCATCAGGCTCTATTCCTAAATGACCAGCCAATTTCACTGCTAAACTCTTGGCATCTGGCTCAGGATAATCTACTATTTTTGTTATGCTATCCTCAATCACTTCTTTAACTATACTTGGAGGGCCCAAAAAATTAATATTAGCACTGAAATCGATTATTTCATCATAAATCAAATCATATTCTTCAGCCGCTGCTTTAATATTTCCTCCATGCTCCCTTTTTCGTTTAGCCATATCTATACTTCCTTTCTGAAACCAAAATATCCTTATCTATTACTTCTAATCCTCCATTAATTAATTTCAATTTATAAGAACTCAAACCTACTATCTTTTTTTCAACTTTAGATTCTAGCTTTTTCGATGTTACTTTTTGATTATCATATAAAATACCAACTAGAGTTCCACTATGAGCTATATTAAATCCCAAAACCCCTTCAATCTCAGTTAAGCTCAACAATTGATTAAATTTTTTCTTAGGCAAAATTCTCTGATTAGCCTTGCTACTTAAAGTTGCTCCTTCACCAATTAACTTCAAGTCATAATTTGCAATACCTTGTCTAATCATATCTAGAGCTTGGTTAGTTAATGGTTCATTTATCTTATTTAACCTTTGTAAATCACTACGACTATTGAACATTAAAGTGTCCACCTTACCACCTAAATCTAACATCAAAATATTTAATGCCGGACTTTCACCTAAATATTGATGTAAATACCCGTTTACATGATCAAATAAGACTATTCCTGGATAAAACAGTCCATCTGTTGGTTCAATTGCAAGGGCTAATCTTGCTATTTCATCTTCAGTGATTTTCTTTCCTAAAGCAACAGTAGTGGCTAAAATAGCTGCTGTAATATCCGCTGTACTACTAGCCATGCCTTTTCCAGACAACAATTCTGATTCAACAATAATCTCTGCTTTCAAATCTTGACTTTCAAAGTATTTTAACGTGCTATTAACCGCTTCAATAGTTTTAGGTAAATGAGGATTAGAGATCGTCTTCTTTAATTTTTTATTTAAATTTACAGTAACATATGAATAAAGATTAATTGGACAAGTAATATGAAAGTTACAACCATCAATAGTTCCTTGCACTAATTCACCACATGTTCCTGGTGCTCTTACCGTTGCTTTCATCTTTTCACCTCTAACTACCCTAATAAATTAGGGTTAATACTAATAAAGAAAATACTTCAATCAATTCGTTTATAGCACCATAACAATCACCGGTTAAACCATCAATTCGTTTAATTATTATTTTAATAACTAAAACAGTAATCCCCAAAATTAGAATAAATGCTAAGATACCATTAGTTCCCAATAAAAGACCAGCTAAGATCACAGTCCAAAGCGAAGTAATTAAGACTTCTTTTACACCAACAAAGTGAGCATGTGCTTTCCCTAATCCTTCATCTTTTCTAGCATATGGATACAATGCTGCTGCATAAACCATAGCCCATCTACTAAAAGTCGGCATTAATAATAACGCTTCTAATTGGAGTTGACCTGAAAGTTCTAATAAGAAAACAAACTTCAGTATCATCAAAGCGAAAAAACCAGTAACCCCATGGGCCCCTACCCGACTATCACGCATAATCTCTAACATTCTCTTTTTATTACGCCCACTAAATATTCCATCTATCGTATCCATATAACCATCTAAATGTAAACCACCAGTAATAATAATTAAAGCAATTAAGATTAATGTCTTCACTACTAAATTAGACCAGAAGATACCAAATAATGAATTTAAACCAACTAAAATTAAGCCAATTATCGTTCCTATTATCGGATAATAATACATAGATTTTCCCATATTCCGAGGAGTAAAATCGACTTTAATATTAATCGGAATTCTAGTCAAAAACTGCAGAGCAATAATCAATCTAGTAAATAGCTTGCCTTTTAACATCTTTTCTCACTTCCTCAGTCTGCTTTAATATTCAATCCCTCTTCTACTAGTAATTCCCTGGTCTTGATAAGGATGCTTAATTGCCTTCATTTCCGTTACTAAATCTGCTGCTGCTAAGATTTCATCAGCAAATCCTCGGCCAGTCATAATTAACTCTGTCTTTTCGTTCTTACTCTCAATTAACCTTAATATGTCGTCTACTTCTAACAGCTCATAACGCAAAGCATTATTAATCTCATCTAAGATAACAATATCTACATCTTGATCATCTAAAACCTTTTGGGTATATTGATAAGCGTAACTAACAAATTCTTCAAACTCATCCCGAGACTGGTCATTATCTTTTAAAAAGCATTCCCCACAGCCTTTACACTTACTGATGCCTTCTCTAATTAAAGCAGCATACGGACAACCCCGTCCAAACTGCTTAATACTTAAATTAGGTAGCCTTTCTGTAGAAAATAACTCCCCTGAATATGCACTACCTTTCATATATTGAATAACTACTACTTTAAAGCCATGACCCACTGCTCTTAAAGCTAGACCTAAAGAAGCCGTAGTCTTTCCTTTCCCTTTACCGGTGTAAACCTGAACTAACCCTTGTTCTAACTCCTGCTTCATCTTATTGATGTCTCCTTTCTTTAAACTTCTTACACTCTTCAATAAAATTATCGATTACTGCTGGATTACTAGCAAAATGAAGGTGTAAATACGAAGCTAAAAGATTGTCTTTAACAAAGCCTTCTAACCTACCATCTTCTCCTTTTCCTCCTGTCAAGCTATAAGCTGCTGTCTGTTCATTAGGAGATTCTGATAATTGCGAATAATGAAATTCATGTCCTTTAATTTCTTCTCCTTTAGCCAGTAAGATATTCTCCTGTTCTGCTTTCCCTCTCACATAACCCATAGCCTGTAAGCTATCCTGCATCATTGTTGTTCCAGGAACTACCCCTACCATTTCATAACTTTCATCATCAAAGTTAATAACCCTTTCTGTTAAGTACATTAATCCTCCACATTCAGCATAAGTAGGCAATCCTGCTTCAATCGCTTCTTTAATACTACTTCGCATCGTTTCATTAGCACTTAATTCTTGCAAGAAGCTCTCAGGAAACCCACCACCGATATAGAATCCATCAATATCTACTGGTAACTCTTCATCATTAACTGGACTAAAATATTCTAGAGTAACACCTCTATCTTTTAAAAGGTCTAAATTATCTTCATAATAAAAATTAAAGGCTTCATCTCTAGCTACAGCTAATTTAATATCTACATCTGACTGCTGTTCTAAAAATAGAGATCTTTCAACTAACTCTAATTCTTCTGCCTCCTTAGCCAGTTTATATAATTGATCTAAATCAAGATATTCTAAGATTATCCCAGCTAAATCATCTATATAATTAGCTAAAGAAGTAGTCTCTGCTGTAGGAACTAATCCTAAGTGTCGTTCTGGTAAATGCAGCTCTGCTTGATTCGGAATATAGCCTAACACCGAAATACCTAGCTCTTCAATCGGTTCTTTAATCATTTGATAGTGACTTTCACTACCTACTCGATTCAAAATTACTCCGGCTAAATTTAATTCTGAATCATAATTCTGATAACCGTAAGCTATTGCAGCTCCACTTTGAGCTAACTTTTTAGCATCAATAATTAAGATTACTGGAGTCGAAAGAATCTTAGCTACATCAGCACTACTACCCTTACCTTGCTCCTTACGATGTCCATCAAAGAGTCCCATTACCCCTTCAATAATTGATATGTCTGCTGCTTTACTATTATTTAAAAAGAGTTCAGTTAAATATTCTTCTGAAATCATCCAACTGTCTAAGTTACGGCTAATTCTTCCGGTAGCCACTGTATGAAAACCTGGGTCTATATAATCTGGTCCTACTTTATACGGCTGTACTTTATATCCTTTCTTATTCATAGCTGCCATCAAGCCCGTAGCTAAAGTAGTCTTTCCTACTCCACTCTGGGTTCCGGCAATTAGAACTCTAGGTTGTGTCAATTAGATCTGCTCCTTTCTTTTACACCAACACATTTATAACTACGAATAATCCCGTAGTTATATACATCAAATAAATCATATCTTGAATATCATTGCTTTCTAAGTCTCTAACTTTATCACCTAAATACTCTCTAAAGCTAGATTCACCATGATAATAATTGAGTCCACCTAGCCTGACTCCTAAGGCTCCTGCTACTGCTGCTTCGGGATAGCCTCCATTAGGACTAGGATGTTTTTTAGCGTCTCTTAATACCATCTTGAAAGATTTTAAACCATTTTTTCGTAACAAGAAAGCAGCTATTGGAAATAGCAAGCCACTAATCCTTGCGGGAATCAAATTAGCTAAATCATCAATCCGAGCTGCTGCCCAACCAAAGTATTGATATTGTTGGTTCTTATAACCTAACATTGAGTCGAGAGTATTAACGGCTTTATAGGCCATAGCCAAAGGTGCTCCTCCTATAAAAGCATAGAATAATGGTGATAAAATACCATCTACTGTGTTTTCAGCTACTGTCTCTACTGTAGCCCTTACGACTTCACTTTCAGATAACTTTTCAGTGTCACGACCTACAATCCAATTTAGTCTCTCCCTAGCTTGCTGTAAGTCATTATTTAATAGTTGTTGATAGATTCCTTTACTAGCATCAGCTAAGCCTTTAACCGATAAAGTAGTAGTCAATAATAATATTTTAATAATGATTCCTAACCATTCATTTATACTTGTGCTAATAGTTATAATTCCATAAGTTATCAACCAAGTGAAAAAAATCGTTAATAAAGCTAATAATATACCTGTAACTCTTTCTGCTAATTCAGTCTTAGCTATTGAACGTAATTGCTCTTCCCCCCAACTAATGAACTTGCCAATAATCACTACTGGGTGAGGAATCCAATTAGGATCTCCAATTAATAAATCTAAAATTAAAGCTATAAATACTATAATAATAAATTGATTAAACATGGGTCTAATCCCTCTTTATAATTATTAAAATCCATAATCTCATAGACTTTCTCAAAGTCTATACTCTCTCTTACAATTTCTGCTAATCTTTCATAAGCTGCTTCTCGTTTCTCAGCAGTAGAAATTTCTTGACTAAAATCAATTAATGGCAACCCTTTTTCTTGCCGTAAGCTATTTATAAATTTATATCTAAATTGATCATTATCAAAAATACCATGCAAATAAGTCCCAAATAATTTCCCATCCTTGTTAATCGCCCCATCTAATCTCGACTCTTTCTTCCCTAAACTCTCTTCTAGTTTAATTAGAGGCTCTACTCCTTCGTTTAATTTTGTTTCGCCCATATGAATCTCATAACCACTAATGACTTTGTCCTTCAAGTTAGAAAAGAATCCATGATCATTAGCAATTCTTCCTTTAACCTGGGTAGTTACCTTAGTAGGATTAAAAACTGTCTTAATATCTAGTAAACCCAAACCATTTATCGACTCTGTTGTTGCTTCTACTTGCTGTGGGTCCGAAACTTGCTTCCCTAACATCTGATACCCACCACAGATTCCTACTACGTGTACTCCCTCTGCAGCCAGGTTCTTTATTTCTTCATCATAACCTGCATCTTTTAAGTATTCTAAATCCTCAATCGTATTCTTACTACCAGGAATTATTATAGCGTCAGGCCTCCCAAGTGGCTCCCCTTTCTTAACATACCGAACCGATGTCTTTAATTCTTCTTCTAAAGGAGTAAAGTCAGTAAAATTAGAAATATGAGGTAGATAAAGAATAGCAATCTCTATCTCTCCATCTTGCTGCCCTTTTAATCTATGTTGAGGAATCGAATCTTCTTCAGGTATCTTAAAGTCATTAAAGTATGGTACAACCCCTAAGACCGGTACGCCAGTATACTCTTCTATAAACTTTAATCCCGACTCTAATCTACTTATATCTCCTCTGAATTTATTAATAATAATCCCCTTAATTCTATTTGCTTCTGCTTCATTCAGTAATTTAAAAGTACCAATAATTGAAGCAAAAACCCCGCCGCGATCTATATCAGCCACTAAGATAACCGGAGCATCTGCTAATTCAGCAGCCTTCATATTAACCAAATCCTGGTCTCGTAGATTAACTTCTGCTGGACTACCTGCTCCTTCCATAACTACTACTTCATAATCTCGCTTTAATCTAGCCAATGACTCTTTAATATATCCTAATCCTTCCTCATGGTGGTCAAAATATTCTTTAGCACTCATATTCTTCTTAGGGCGACCATGAATAATAACTTGTGAAGATGTGTCTTCGCGTGGCTTAAGTAAGATTGGATTCATATCTACTGTTGCTTCTACTTCTGCTGCCTCCGCTTGTACTGCTTGTGCTCTACCAATCTCCCCACCCTGTTTAGTAATATAGGAGTTTAAAGCCATATTCTGCGACTTAAAAGGCGCTACATGATAACCATCCTGAGCAAAGATTCGACAAAAAGCTGATGTCAAGACGCTCTTTCCTACATCTGAACCGGTTCCTTGTAACATAATTGTTTGGGCAGTCATTTTTTCACCTCATTTAATAAGATTAATTAAGCTATAATTTCATAAATCTTATCTAAATCTAAATTTTCTCTAACAATCTCAGCTAACTTATTATAATTATCTTCTAATTTCCCTCTTACAGAAACCTCTGCTTCACTTAGTGATGATAATCCTTTTCGCTCTCGCAAAGTATTAATTAGATTTCTTCTAAATTGATCATTATTAAAAAGACCATGTAGATACGTTCCAAAAATCAAGCCATCTTTATTTACTGCGCCATCAATAAGATTAACTTCTTCTTCTCCTCGCTGCTTAATTCTGAAAGCAAAATCACTTTCATTATTATCTAGTAACTGACTCGTTCCCATATGAATTTCATAACCTTCTAATTGATTTCCAATTAAATCATTAAAAAAGATACTGTCTCCTTCTATTTCTGCTTGCGCCTGAAAAGTTAATTTATTAGGGTTAAATGTAGTTATAATTGGTAGCAAACCTAATCCATCTAGCTCTTCCCAATCTGACTCTGTTCCTGCTGGATCATAAAGCTTTTCACCTAACATCTGATAGCCACCACAAATCCCAATAATCGGTACTTCTCTTTTGGCAGCAGCTAAAATATCTGTATCTAAACCACTCTGCCGTAAATAGATTAGATCATCTATTGTATTCTTAGTGCCAGGAATGATAATCAAATCAGGATCTCCTATTTCACCTTCTCTTTCTACATACCTCACTTCTGTTCGCGGTTCTCCCCTAAAGGCTTCTAAGTCATTAAAGTTTGAAAGGTGAGGTAGCCTAATTACAGCAATCTCAATCTCTGCTTCTTCAGATTTCAAATCATTTAATGCTACTGAATCTTCTGCTGGAATTATAAAGTCTTTAAAGTAAGGAATAACCCCTACAACCGGAATTCCAGTCTCTTCTTCAACGATTTCAACTCCTGATTTAAAGAGGTCTATATCTCCTCTAAATTTATTAAAGATAATTCCGGCCACTAGTTCTCTCTCTTCAGGAGGTAAAAGCTCAATAGTTCCTACAACTGATGCTAAAGCTCCACCACGGTCTACATCTGCTACTAATAAGACCGGTGTTTCTTTCATCTTGGCTACATTCATATTAGCTAAATCTTTATCTTTAATATTGATTTCGGCTGGGCTTCCTGCTCCTTCTAATACTAAGATTTCAAAATCTTGACCTAACCTTTCTAAAGAATCTTTAATCTCATCTAAAGCATAATCACGATAGTCTTCATCTTGCTCTTTTAGACTTAAATCGGCTAAAGGACGACCATGCTTAATTATTTGAGAAACACCGTCTCCTTTCGGCTTTAATAAGAATGGCTGCATATCAACTGTAGCCTCTACTTGTGCTGCTTGAGCTTGAATAGCTTGTGCTGTTCCAATCTCTCCTCCATCTTTGGTTACATGTGAGTTCAAAGCCATATTCCAAGCCTTAAAAGGTGCAACTTTATATCCATCTTGAGCAAAGATACGACAAAGTGCTGTAGTTAAGATGCTTTTGCCAACATTAGAAGCTGTCCCTTGTAGCATAATCGTTTTAGCCTCCATCTATCTGCCCCCTAAACTTCGCTTTATTTGCTCTTCCTAACTCTTTGATTTCAACTGGCAAACCAGCATAAGTAATATAAACCTCATCAACTACTTGAGCTATTATCTGATTAGCTCTACCTACAGTATCTCTATAAACTCTACTTAAAGGGTACGGAGGAACTAAACCTTGCCCGACTTCATTAGAAACAATGATTATATTTGCTGACGCTTGCTTTAAATTATTAGCTAATCTTTCAATTTCAGTTAAGGCTGCTTCTGCTTTTTCTTCTCCATTGACAAACTCATAATCCTCAGTTCCAAAATCTTCTCCTTGCAGCAAAAGATTAGAAACTAAAACAGTTAAACAGTCTAAGAGTATAACCTCTGTCTCTTGAGCTAAATTTATAATTCTACTGGCCACATCTTTAGTTTCTTCTACTGTTTTCCAAGTAGAAGGACGACTTTCCTGATGCTTTTGAATTCGCTCTTTCATCTCTTCATCGCCAGCTTCAGCAGTAGCAATATAAGTAACATCTTCTTGTCCCCAATTATACGCCATATCCTCAGCAAACGAACTCTTCCCGCTCCTAGCACCACCTAAGACTAAGACGCTTTGCTTTGTCGAATCTCCCATTATCCTACTCCTTCCTTACTAGCTATATAATCTATTACACTTTTATAATCATCAATTATTTTCGGATAACTTAATTGAGGCCTTTCGATAACTAAAATTGGAATCTTAAGGTCCTGGGCTGCAATTAATTTAGTATCTAAACCTCCAGTCTTTCCACTAGCCTTAGTTACTAATAAATCAATTCCATAATCGAGCAATAATTGTTTATTTAATTTACGACTAAACGGTCCTTGAATTGCTATTAAATTAGCCGGTGGAATATTCAATTGCTCTTGGCATTCCTTTAAGACACTAACTGTAGGTAAGACCCTGGTAATAACCCTTTCGTTAAAATTTGAGATTCCTTCTGCAAACTTAAATAACTCTTTACTACCAATTGTTAATAAGACTCTTCCTGAGGTTTGATTTATATAGTCGATTGCTGCTTGAAAACCAGCCTTTTTAACTATAAATTCATTCTCTGGCAACTCTATATTCTTTCTTTCAAAACGAATATAATTAATCTCTAGCTCAGAAGTAGCCGTAATTCCATTACGCGATACTTCTTCTGCAAACGGATGAGTAGCATCAATAACAGTATCAACGCCATACTCACTTATTAATTCTTTAATTCCTTCTTTATCTAGCCTATCTGTAACTATCTCTATATCTCCTATCTCTTTTAACAGCCGCTGGCCATAATCAGTTACCACCGATGCTACTACTGAATATCCCTCTTGTAGCAAAAGCTTAACTATTTCGCGACTATCCTTCGTTCCTCCTAAGACATAGATCATACTTCATAACCCCGAGGCGTAACCATAAAATCAGCAAAAGTAAATGTTTCTGAATTGCCGATAATCACTGTAGTTACCATATCTATCTCTTCTTCTAACATCTGATCTAAATTAGTAACTACCATCTCTTCTGAACCTCGTTTAGCATTACGAACAATACCTACCGGTGTAGATGGTTCTTTGTGTTTTAAGAAAATCTCTCTCGCCTCTACAATCTGCTCAGTGCGCTGGTTGCTTTTAGGATTATAAAGAGCAATTACAAAATCTGCCGCTGCTGCTTTCTCTAATCTATCAACAATTACCTCCCAAGGAGTTAATAAATCACTAAGGCTAATTACAGCATAATCATGCATTAAAGGCGCACCTAGAGTTGAAGCTGCTGCGTTTGCTGCTGTAATACCTGGGATAATTTCTACTGCTAAGTCTAACCCTTTTTCATTCACCATTTCTAAAACTAAACCAGCCATTCCATAAACACCAGCATCACCGCTGCTAACCATGGCTACCTTTTGACCTTCACAAGCTGCTTCTATTGCTAAAGCAGTCCGGTCTACTTCCTTAGTCATTCCTGTTGAAATAACTTCCTGGTCTTCATTAATTAAATCAGCTAATAAATCAATATACGTATTATAACCTACTACTACATCTACATCTTTAATTACCTGAAATGCCTTAATACTTAAGTACTCTAGATCTCCAGGTCCCAATCCTACTACATAGATCTCTCCTGGGCTATCGCTACTGTTACTCCTTGATACTTTCTCTTTTTTAAGAGTAATTCCATCTTCTTGCCACTCAATAGTGCTACCGGCTCGCATACTCCACCAACTCCTATCGCTTTTTTTACAAATTCCGATGTTGTAAATTCTAAATCGGATGTTTTTATCTCTTCCCGAGAAATAATATTTAGATCTAAACCTTGTTCTCTAGCATAAACAACTAAACCTTCTTCATCTGCTTTTAAATCAATAGTTGCTACTGCTTTAACCTGTTCTAAACTTAATCCTGCTTCCTTTAATGCTTCTTCCACTGCTAGAGCAATTCTTTCTTTACTAATTCCCCGACGACAGCCAATCCCTAGAACTAAGTTCCTTGGTTTTAACCATAAGTACGGTTGCTCTTTCAACTTCTCTGTTAACTTTATTTGTTGATTAGAAATTATTACACTAGCTTTACTAGTCTTTTCATTAAGCTTATCTAATGAATATATATTGAAGTCTCCAGTTAATTCTAAATCCAAATTATAATCAGTAAAAATATTAACTTCGTCTCCATTAACTATAGCTGCATTAATCTTTGTTAAGTTAGCAAACGGTTCAATCTTACAATCTAAATCCTTAGCTAACATATCAATAGCAGACTTCCCTTGACTGTCAGTAGCCGTTGTAATTACAGGATTAGCCTTTAATAGCTTAGCCAACTGAGAGGTCAATTCATTAGCTCCTCCTAGATGTCCTGATAAGGTACTAATTACAAATTGTTTTGTCTCATCAATTGTTACTACTGCTGGATCTGAACGTTTGTCTTCAATACAATCTGCTATCATTCGCACCACAATTCCTAACGCCATAATGAAGATTATTCCATCATATTGATGAAAAATATCATCAACTAAGTTCTTTAATCTACCAGAATAGATATTTAGTCCTTGTAATTGACTAATCTCTTCCTTAAATTTGTCCGAAATATATATATCGATAACTTGATTATTTAATCCAACAATCTCCTCTTTACAGCTAATTATCTCTTCAGCTATTCCTACCCCATTCTTAGTTATGGCAATTACTGCTAACTTCATTATTTAGTTACTCTCACTTTTACTCTTTCGATACTCATGACTAAAGTCTTTATCATAGAGTTTCGACTTAGAGTACTCTGTGTCTAAGAAATCTCCGACTACAATCATAGCTGTCTTAGTAATCTCTGCTTCCTTTACTTTATCAGCAATTGTTGCTAAGGTACCTACAACTTTCTTCTCATCATGCCAAGAAGCCTTCTGCACAACTGCTATTGGCGTATCTTCTGAATACTCCTCAGCTAATTCTTTAACTACATTCTCAATCATATGGACACTTAAAAAGATTGCCATGGAAGCATTATGTCTCGCCAATTTATGCAACTTCTCTTTGTCAGGAACACTAGTCCTTCCTTCTAACCTAGTTACAATTACCGTCTGTGTTACATCAGGCAAAGTATATTCTCTCTTTAGGCTAGCTGCTGTTGCTACAAAAGAACTAACTCCCGGTATAACTTCATATTCAATACCTTTATCCTCCAAAGCATCCATCTGCTCTTGAATTGCTCCATAAATACTAGGGTCTCCAGTATGAACCCGGGCAACTAATTTATCCTCACTAATTGCTTCTTCCATCTTAGCTAATACTTCTTCTAAAGTCATAGCTGCACTATCATAGATTTCTGCTTCATCTTTCGCAACATCTAGTAAAATAGGATTTACTAAGGAACCAGCATAGATAATTAAATCTGCTTCTTTAATAATCTTCTGCCCCTTTACTGTAATTAACTCTGGGTCTCCTGGTCCAGCTCCTACAAAATAGACTTTCATAATTATTCCTCCTCTATTGACTGTTTAGTTATCACCATCGATAAATAATCTAAATCTTCTCCACATAAAGATTTTAAATCTGTGGTTATAAATTCATCCTCGCGCCCACACCGACTAGCATAGAATGAATTTTCAGTAATTCCTACTTTATCTAGCTTAGCTACTATGTCATCAAAGTTGCGGGCTACCTTCATTAAGACTGTATTATCAAAGTTAGCTAAAATTTCATCTAAATTATCATAATCATAAGCAGCGGGAATAATTGCTACTGTTTCGTTCTTTTCCGCTAAAGGACGATTCATAGCTGCTGAGCAAGCAGAATAAGAGTTAATCCCTGGCACTGTTTCAATTTCTATGTCAGTATTCTTCTCAAGCCTTCTTAAAACATAAATATAAGTACTATATAATAGCGGATCACCGATAGTAATAAAGGCAACATCCTTCTCCTGCTCTAACTCTTCTTTAATTTCAGCTGTTGCCTCATCCCAAAACTTATTTAATTTATCTTGATTATGAGTCATAGGGAAGATTAATTCTTTTATTTCTAAATCTCCACCTAGAACTTCTTCTACAATAGATAAGGCTATACTTTCTTTTCCTACCGCTGATTTAGGAGTACAGATAATATCTACTTCCTCTAAAACTCTTTTTGCTTTCAAAGTCATTAATTCTGGGTCTCCTGGTCCTACCCCCACTCCATAAAACTTTCCTGCCATCTTATCTTCTCCTCTCACCTGTAATAATATATACCGGATTCTGACCTTGTAACATATGATAATTTCCCACTTCTCTTGTCCGAGTAACACTAATATTGACTATATCTAAACTATAATTTAAGTCTAATAGAATATCTTTAGCAGCTGATAATGTCTCTAAGGTAATAGCATTGATTACTATTCTCCCTGCTGGTTCTAATTTTTGGTTAACTACTTCTAATATCTCCTCTAACTTCCCACCGCTACCACCGATTATAACTCTATCTACTGGTGGCAAGTTATTTAAAGCCGATGGCGCTTTCCCAGCTATAACACCTACATTATCTAAACCAAACTTATTAATATTCTTTTCAATTAATTCGATCCCTTTACTTTCTCTTTCTATAGCCCAAACCTGACCTTTACTAGCTAACAAAGCTGCTTCAATAGTTAAGGAGCCAGTCCCAGCACCGATATCATAAACGATACTATCCTCTTTTAATCTTAACTTAGCCATGGTAACCGCTCTAACTTCTTCTTTAGTCATCGGCACTTCGCCTCTAATAAAGATTTCATCAGGAATACCAGGTGTTTGGAATTGCCAGTCAGTCATGCTAGATCACCTTCACTATAGATTACCATTACTGACATCCCAAAATCATTATACTTAGTAATCTCTTCTAGCTTTCCATCAATCACTCTTTCATCACCATAGGACAATCTTTCTCCTACAAAAGCTCTTCGTTCAGTAACTCCTGCTTCTAATAAATACTCTGCTATCTGATCAGGTGGAAATTTATAATCAGTAAAGAAACCTACCTTTTCACTATCCTCTATCATTTCTAATAATTCTGCCTTGTCTCTACCATGCAAACTAGTAATCTCTGCATCCTGCCAAACTAATTTAGCTTTAGCAAAGCCTAACTGCAATGAGCTAATACCTGGAATTACTTTTAATTTATCTTTACTAAAATGTTTTGATAAGTAGTTCAACATACTATAAAGCCCCGGATCACCAGAAACTAAAACAGCAATCTGCTTTTGACAATAATTATCTTTAATATAGTTTAAAACCCTCTTTAAGTCAGCTTTAATCACTAATTCTTCTTTATCTAAATCTGAAAAAAGTTTTATAGCTCTCTTACCTCCAATTAAAACATCAGATTCTTCAGCTAAACGCCTAGTAATCGGCAATAAATAATCTTCTGAACCTGGTCCAATACCTAGGATATAGATCTGATTCTCCATCCTGTTGCCCCTTTCTCTAAATCAACTCCATAACTACCTAATATTTCTTTTTCCATTGAAAAGATAATAGAACCAAAGTCTATCTGTTGGTTTACCTTCTCAGCAGCTCTAATTACTACTCTTTTTGCTAAGAAATTAAATACCTCAGTAGCCATTCTTGCTTCTTTTAGAATTTGAACTGTCTCTTCAGCAGTATTAGCTTTTAAAATTCCATTAATTAAATCTTGGCTGCCACCTAAACTAGCTGTATAGGCAGCTATTGTCTCTAACCTACCATCTGCTATCTTACTATGAGTATCAAAGATCCCAGCTGCAACCTTGACTAACTTACCTATATGTCCTAAAAGAATAATTCTCTTAATTCCTTTTTCAGCAGCTCTCTCTAACATATACCCAACAAAGTTACTCATCTTAATCCATTCTTCATCAACTATGCCAAGGTTATTAGCCATGCGTTTACCATAATTACCAAAAATAAAAACTAATTCTTCTCTTTCTTCGGCTATTGCCTGGTCTATAGCTATCACTAATGATTCCTTATATGCTCGTTTTGACATCGGTTCTACAATGCCAGTCGTTCCTAAAATAGAGATCCCACCTTTAATTCCTAACCGAGGATTAAAGGTTTTCTTTGCTACTTCTTCTCCTTCTGGAACCTTAATCCTAACCTTAACTCCGGCATTAGCAGGTAGAACCTTCTTTACCTCATCTATAATCATCTTACGCGGCACCGGATTAATAGCAGGTTCTCCTACTTTAACTGCTAGACCAGGTTTCGTTACCACCCCAACTCCCTGACCTCCTTCAATCTCGATTCCTGCTTTGATTTTACTAACTTCAGCCACTATCTCTAAACCATCAGTAATATCTGGATCATCACCAGCATCTTTAATTACAGTACAACTGACTCTTTCCTGCTCAATATTAGGAGCTATTATCTCTAAATTAACATCTATCCCTGCCGGTGTCTCAATCATTACCTCTTCAATTATCTCTTGAGAATATAGCATTTGAGTAGCAGCTTTAGCAGCCCCGGCAGCAGTAGTACCCGTAGTATATCCTCTTCTTAATTTTTTGCCATCTCGTTCTATATAAGATTCAAACATATGCTTGTCACCTCTAAGTCATATATAATAGAGCATTAGTAATTGAAGCTGCTACACTACTTCCTCCTTTTCTTCCTCGCACAGTAATAAACGGAATATCCATCTTTTCTAGTTCAGCTTTAGACTCTTTAGCGCCAACAAAACCAACAGGAGTCCCTATAATTAATTCTGGTTCTACTTTACCATTCTCTATCAATTCCATCAATTCAAAAAGGGCCGTAGGAGCATTCCCGATCGCAAAGACTTTATTCTTTGGATTCTTAATTGCAGTTCTCATAGCCATCATCGAACGAGTAATATCTAGCTCTTTTGCTTTGGCCGCTACTTCTTCATCGCTAATAAAGCACTCTACTTCTCCACCTAATGCCCCTAACTTTCGTTTATTAATTCCTGCTCTTAACATATTAACATCAGTAACGATATTTGAGCCAGCCTTTAATGCCTTTAATCCAGCTTCAACAGCATCATCAGAAATAATTACTAAATCTTTAAAATCAAAATCAGCTGTTGCATGAATAACTCGCTTAACTATCTTCTTTTCCTGCTCAGTACAATCTAACTCACTAACTTCTTCTTCAATAATTCTCATACTTTTATCTTCTATCGCTTGCGGCTGTTTAATAATTTCCAAGTTAGATTACCTCCTTAACTCTATCGGCAACTATTTCAGTTAATCTTTCATCTATACCAACGTGGTCAGCATAAGCAAATTCCACATCAGGATGCTCTTCTTTCAACCTACCTAATACTCGTGGAATATCCTTCTGTACATGATTCCCCGGGAATAAGAATAACGGCATAATTGCTATCTTCTCTACTCCATCATTTACTGCTTCTGCAATTACATCATCTAATCTTGGGTCTGCAAATTGCAAAAAACCTCCCCCTACAAAATCATAATCTAAATTCTTTGCAGTTAAATCACAAAACTCCAAAAATGCTTGATTAGATTCTTCAGCTTTACTCCCATGTCCTAAAATAACTACTCCTGTTTTCATTAACATCATCCCTTTCACTTATTATTAAATTAAGATTCCCTTATACCAATAAAAAATCCCCAATCTTGATTGCAGATTGAGGAAGGTTGACTAAAATTCAATAGACTATATTCTTATAATAGCCTAAAGTTCACCCCTACTCCTCCTTGCCATCGAAGATTCTGTAGGCTTGGTAATTAGGCAGGTCTCCTGACTTCTGGCGATAAGGACTTAACCTTCCCTAGACAATTAATATCCAAGTGGTCTTATCATCCTTTAGCAATTAACAATTAATTATCTTTTGACTGTTAACTTTTAACTATCTCACCCAGCCTACAAATCAAGGCTGGTTGTAAACCTATGATAGATCTCTGCATTCAATTTGAAAGTATCTATCTGGTTTTACTGTCAACTGTCAACTATCAACTGCTTTCTACCAGTCACAGTGGCGGGCCCGTTCAGGATTTACACCTGATTCCCTATTCTCCTTCCAAAGTTTCTGAAAGGCACCTAGTTACCACTATTTAATTTTGACCTAACATTTTATTACACTCTAGCTATATTATTCTTTAGTATAATATAAAACTCCTTCTTTGTGATAAAAAAAACATTTTTAACTATTTATCTATAGTATATTTTAGTCAATCTCTTTAATCTATCAACCTTATCTTTATTCAACATCTCTTTTGTATAACGCCATTGCCAGTTACCGGCTGCTTCCCCGGGTGTGTTCATCCTTGCTTCACTACCTAAACCTAATATATCCTGCAAAGGAGCAATAGCAAATACAGCGACCGATGACCAAGCTAATCTTATTAAATCCCAACATATATTTTCATCATTCCCATTTAAATATTCACGAATATAATCCTTTATTTTAGCTTCTTTCTTCTGATACCAACCTAAAGTAGTATCATTATCATGCGTTCCAGTATAGACAACAGAGTTTTTAGAATAATTATGAGGCAGATGTTCACTATCCTCCTTTGAGTTAAAACCAAACTGTAAAACCTGCATTCCTGGAAGCCCAAAGTGATCTCTTAGATCTTCTACTTTATCTGTAATAACTCCTAAGTCTTCAGCAATAATAGGCAGTTCACCTAATTCTTCTTTAACTTTATTAAAGAAATCTTTCCCGGGACCTGCCTTCCATTCCCCATTAACAGCAGTCTTTTCGCCATACGGCACAGCCCAGTAAGCAGCAAATCCCCGAAAGTGATCAAGACGAATGATATCTACTAGTTCTAAAGTTGCTTCGAGTCTAGCTATCCACCATCTATATCCTTCTTCTTTTAATCTATCCCAATTGTATAATGGGTTCCCCCATAACTGACCAGTCTTACTAAAATAATCCGGAGGTACTCCTGCTACACTGACCGGTTCTCTATCTTTATTTAATTTAAATATATCTGGATTTGCCCATACACCAGCACTATCATAAGCAACAAAGATAGGAACATCACCAACAATCTTAATCCCATTTTGATTAGCATAAGCCTTCAATTCGCGCCATTGCTTAAAAAAGAGATACTGCATAAACTTCTGTAAATTTATTCTCTCCTGTAACTCTTCTTTATACTTCTTTAAAGCATCAGCTTCTCTTAACTTAATACTTTCTTCCCATTCAAACCACGGTTTACCCTTAAAATGTTCTTTTAAGGCCATAAAAGTAGCATAATTCTCTAACCATTCTCCTTGCTCCTGACAAAAACGAAAAAACTTATTCTTTTCTAATTGCGAAGCAGTCTCTTTAAAGTTATAAAAAGCTTCTTCTAAAAGTGGCATCTTAAAATCAATTACTTGTCCATAATCTACTTTACCTTCTACAAAATTAGCTTCCTTCGATAAATCATCTTCAGAAAGTAACCTAGACTCTTTTAATTTATCTAAACTAATTAAAAGAGGGTTGCCAGCAAAAGCAGAAAAAGATTGATAAGGAGAATCCCCATACCCAGTTGGTCCTAAAGGAAATATCTGCCACAACTTTTGTTCTGATAAAATCAAAAAGTCTATAAAATCATAGGCTTCCTCCCCTAAAGAACCAATACCATACTTTCCAGGTAAAGAAGTTGGATGTAGTAAAATACCGCTTTCCCTTTTAAATTCCATTGTTAAAACCCCTTTAGACTTTAATATTTATGATAAGTTCTTAATTATTTCAATTTAATAACTGCACCTGAAACTCCTGATACTCTAACTGCTAATCTACCATTCTTTACTTCTACTTTTTGCTGATTATATAACTCTAAATACTGACCGTCATCTTTATCAACATCTAAGCTTAAACCGACTATATTTTCACTTACATTGATTATTATAATTAGCTCTTCAGTCTTATATTTCCGTTTGAAGACATAAAGATGACTATCATCTACATCAACCTCCTCAATAGTACCTCGACGTAAAGCAACCTCTTTATTTCTAATCTTAATTAATTTTTGATAATTTTCCAAAAGGTCATAGTCTGGTTTAGTATATCCTCTATCTTTCCAAATCATAGTTCGCCGACAATCAGACCCATCTTCACCTTCCATTCCAATTTCATCACCATAATAGACCATTGGTGCTCCTAAATATGTCATCTGAAAGAAAGCAGTTAATTTTAATCTTTCTTTATCTCCATCAATAACAGTTAAGTAACGACTAGTATCATGGCTTCCAATCAGATTAAACATAACTTGATTAGCTTGCTCCGGATACTGAAAGCGTAATTTACTTAATTCATCAGCAAATTCACTAGCATGCATCTCTCCTAATCCAATAAATCTAATAACAGCATCACGAAAACGATAATTCATTACTGCATCAAATTCATCTCCTTGTAGATAACCAGAGGCATCATCCCAAATTTCACCTACAATATATGCTTCTGGATTAATATCCTTAACAAACCTTCGCCACTCTTTCCAAAAGTCAGGAACTGCATCTTTAACCTCGTTGGGTACATCCAAACGCCAACCGTCAATACCTGCTGATAGATCCCCATTACCTTTAGGGTCCATCCATTTTTTTGTTACTTCAAATAGATAATCTTGCACCTCAGGATTTCTAACATTCAGTTCTGGAAGATGACCAAACCCCCACCAACATTCATAATTAGGAGGGTTATCCTCATCTTGTTCATATAATGGGATTATCGGTAAACTTTCAACATTATACCAGTCTAGATACCTAGAATTCTCTCCATTCTTAACAATATCTTGAAAAGCCCAATGTTCATAACCAGTATGATTAAATACAGCATCAAATATAACCTTAATTCCTCGACTATGTAACTCTTCAATTAAGTTTATAAGATACTCCTCTGATGCTTCTAAGTCTCCTTTAATCGCTAAAGTATCATCTACTAGTTCATAACCGGCTGTATTATACTTATGATTAGAAGTACCCTTAAAAACGGGATTTAAATAAATAGCATTAATGCCCAGCTTTTCAAGATAAGGTAGTTTTTTCTTAATTCCTTGCAAATCACCACCATAGAAGATATAATATCCCCCTTCAGGGTGAATACAATTATCATCTTCAATAAATTCAGTCTCCTCCGTAACCACTGCTGGTCCCGGGGGTAATCCCTCTTCCCATTTTGGAATTATAGCATCATGTAATTTCTCTTCATCTTTATAAATTTCAATCTTTTCTGGGTCATTATCTGGATTCCCATTATAAAAACGATCGGGAAAAATCTGATAAAATATAGCATCTCTAACCCATGCTGGTGTTTTAAAGATTTCTACTTGTGATAGGTCATACTGAAAAGGTTTAACCTCAACTAATTTACTAGCATCTTCGATTACACCTTGTTCATCATAGCAAATAACTCTATCTCCATCTTTAATTTTAAAACAATAATCAAATTTAGAACTCTCCACTTCGATAATTGTTTTATAAAAATCAAAATACTCAAAACTTGCAAACTTCTCTAAATTAACCTCTCTTTCCTTACCATCATTATAACACAGAAGCACCTCTTCAATATCATTGCGTTTAGTCTGAAATCTGATAGAAATTTTATCTTCAGCTATAGGATTAGCAAAACAAACCTCTGTATTATCATGATATAAGGCATCAATAAGAATCTGGCCAGTTCCCTTAGTACCAGTATCCTTAAATCTTTTATCCCTTACTTGAATCACACCATTTCTAGTACCAAAACCATCATTCACATAATAATCGGCATTTGGTGGTTTAATCCAAGTCTCATCATTTATAATGAACTTATATTGATACTCACCTGGACTCAATGTCAAAGTAGTTTCGTAAGTTCCATCGCCATTCTTATCAAATAAAGCTATTTCTTCTGGATTCCAATCATTAAAATCACCAGCTAAGTTAACTTTCTCAACGGAAATAACCGGCTTATAAGTAAACGTAACTTCTACAGCCTCCGGCATTTCTATACCCCCAATACATTTACGATTGAACGATACTAAACTCTACTCTATATTATTTTATAGTATTCTCATTAACTTTATACATTAAGAAATTTCTCTAGTTAACTTTAAAGCTTAATTTTATTCTTCAAAAGCTCGTACTTCTTCTTGCCAATCCCGGATACTTCTAATAATTCTTCTCTTTCTTTAAATCCTCCGCTCTCTTCTCTATAGTCTAACATGCTTTGAGCTAATACTGGTCCGATACTCTTTAATTTTTTTAATTTATTTATTGTCGCCTGATTAATATTAATCATTCTTTCCGACTCATCATCTAAATCTAATGTCTTATAATAAAGTTCAACATATTCCTGAGCAGAATTATTCCAACTAAAGTCCGACTTCATTGCTTGTACCACTATATCTTTCCAGATTTGGGGTTGGTGATAAAATTTAATAGCACGCCTAATTGCTGCTAACATACTATGACCATTATAATGGGTAAAACTGAATCCATTACCTTCATTAGTTGCTTCATCATATGATGAAATAGTATCTTTTAAACCTCCAGTTTCTCTCACAACCGGAATAGTACCATACCTTAAACTAATCAACTGACTTAAACCACATGGCTCATATTTAGAAGGCATTAAGAATATATCGCTACCAGCATAAATCTTCTTAGCTAAATTAGCATCATATTTAATATTAACCGCTACCTGTTTAGGATAGCGATGAGCTAATTCTTGTAAGAAACTTTCATATTTATTATCTCCAGTTCCTAAAATCACTAATTGAATCTCCTCTTGCATTAGTTCATCAATAACACCTTTAACTAGGTCAATTCCTTTTTGTTCAACTAATCTAGAAATAATGCTAATAACAGGAACTTCATCACTTGTTGGAAGACCCATATCTGTCTGTAGTTTTCGCTTATTCTTCATCTTTCCTTTTAAATCATCTAGACTATAATTATTATAAATATCTTGGTCCTTGGCTGGATTGTATTTTTTATAATCGATTCCATTAATGATACCGCATACATCATTAGCGTTCATTCTAATTGCATAATCCAAGCCTTCACCGAATGCAGGTGTTTTAATCTCTTCAGCATAAGTCTCACTAACTGTACTAACCGTATCTGACATATTGATTCCCATCTTCATATAATTTATACAATTATTATGACGCAATACACCAGACTGCCAGTGACCCTCATCTAAACATAGAACATCACCTAAGATTTCTTTACCAAATTCTCCTTGATACTTTAAGTTATGAATTGTAAATACGGTCTTTATATCTTGATAAAAGTCATATTCTTGATAATTCTCTTTTAAAAAGATGCTTAAAGGTCCTGTCTGCCAGTCATTACAATGAATAATATCAGGTTTAAAATCAAGCTTAGGTAACATCTCTAAAACTGCTCGGCAAAAATAAGCGAACTGTATATGCCGGTCATCATTATCATAAAGGCTTTTCCGATGAAAGCAATTTTTGTTATCTATAAAGTATGTAGTTATACCTTCATACTCTAATTTATTAACTCCTACATAATTATTGCGCCAAGCTACTTTAGTTCTATAGTGTAAAAGATGTTCTGATTCTTCTATATAACTTTGGGGAATCTGTTTATATTCAGGCATGACAACCCGAATGTCATGCCCTAACTCTTTAATTGCTTGCGGTAGTGAACTTGCTACATCAGCTAAGCCTCCTGTCTTTACAAAAGGGTCTACTTCCGAAACCACAAATAAAACTTTTAATCTTTCTTTCATTATACTCACCCACTTATAATCAATTATTAACTACGCGGTCTAATTGTACTTCCGCTGACGAGTTCGTTCTCACTAAAGTCATCCTCTTGTACCGAAGGAAAGATTCGACAGTTACCTCCAACTAAAGTCCCCTCCGGAATCCTAACTCCTTTTCCTACTACAGTTAGACCATCATGTACAATTTCTGGCCGTTCAAAGTTAGCTCTTTGGATACTACAGGAACCTATCTGAACATCATTACCTATCGTAACTTCTTTATCAATTATACTTTTACAGACAAAGGCTCTTTTCTTTACTTTAGTATCATTAAAGATAACTGAATCTTTAACTACAGCATCTTCTTCAATAAATACTCCTGGAGAAATGACGGAGTTAATTACTTGTCCATTAATAATTGCCCCATTAGAAACCAAGCTTTTATTAGCTTCTCCTCGCAATCCAAACTTCACTGGAGGTTTCCTCTCACTACGAGTATGTAACTGCCACTCTTCATCATATAGATTCATTTCTGGCATAGATACTGTTAAATCTAAGTTTGCTTGCCAATAAGCTTCAAGGGTACCCACATCACGCCAATACCCTTGATGCTCATAAGCATAAACATCAGCATCATCAATCATCCTTGGGATAATATGATGCCCAAAATCTGAGTTATTTTGATTACAAAACTCTTCTAATTTATTAACTAGAGATTCTTTACTAAAAACATAAATCCCCATCGATGCCAAATCACTAGGTGGCTCATCTGGTTTTTCAACAAAATCTGTAATCTTCATCTCCTCATTAACATCTAAAATCCCAAATTGACTAGCATTCTTCATTGGGACTCGCTTAACCGCAATTGTTAAGTCAGCATCTTTTTCTTTATGTTTAGCAACCATCTTTGCATAATCCATCTTGTAAATATGATCTCCGGACAAGATAATAATCTGCTCCGGGTCAACTTCTTTAATATAATTAATATTACGATAGACAGCATGAGCTGTTCCCTTATACCAACCGCCTTCTCTACCAGTATAAGGCGGCAAAATAGTTACTCCACCAAACTGCCGGTCAAGGTCCCACGGCTTACCAATTCCAATATGCTTATTTAACGATCTAGGTAAATACTGAGTTAAGACCCCTACAGTATTTATTCCTGAGTTAACACAATTACTTAAAGTAAAATCAATAAGACGATACTTTCCACCAAAAGGAACACTAGGTTTAGCCCTATCTTCTGATAAAATATCTAGTCTAGTACCTCTACCTCCAGCTAGAATTAATGCTAAAACATTCATATTATCACCTCACTAAGATATTTTCTTTTTAGTCCTACTTTTAACCCTACCTACTATATACTTGATAATCAATCTCTGGGAATATATTATTCTTAGCTTCTAATTTCGCTAACCAATCTTCATCTATACTATCTGTTTTTACTTGATTATAAAGATTAAAGAAAGTATTGATATGCGCTTTGGTCCGCTTAACTGCATATTCTACCATTGTGCCTGTCTTCATGATAAATGCCCAATCACTACTTTGAGCTAATAATAGTTCACGTGCTGCTTGATTTAAGGCTCGTTTAGTTAATGAATCCGGAGCTGAATAATCAGTTGCTAATTCAGTCATCTTCTCTGCTGCTTGGTGTAAGTGGCGATAGATCCAATCATTACTACTATCTAGCCAAACATCATTGTAACCATTAGCACCCCAACTACATAATGGTGGTTGACAGACTTGGTTCTCTGGGTATTCTTCTAAGTAGTCAATCGGTGAAATTAAATCTATAACTTCTTCCTGGGAAGCACTCTTGATTGCATGATATAAAAATTCAGGTCCTTCATACCACCAATGTCCAAATAATTCTGCATCATACGGCGCGACAAGAATCGGTTTGCGGTCTATTAAATCATCTAAATATTCGATCTGTCCTATCCGTTTACTAATAAAGTCTTTCGCATGTCTTTTAGCTTTGCTTGATGCTAATTGTGGATTATAAAAGTCTTTATTTTCTAAATCACATTCATCACTTGTAATGCGATGATATTTAATACCAGTATTGATACGAATCTCGTTATTATGAATATAAGGCTTGATGTAATCTAATGGCAAATCAAATCCTATGTCGCGATAATACTCACGATAGTCATAGTCACCAGGATATCCTTCTTGAGTACTCCAAACCTGTTTTGCAGACTCATTATCTCTTCCAAAAGCAGCTACCCCTGATGGTGTATAAATCGGAGCAAATGCTCCATATTTAGGTTGTGGGTTGGCATATAAGACTCCATGTGTATCAAGCATAAAGAATCTAATATCATATTCCTTCAAAGTTTCATCTAAACCTGGATAATATCCACACTCTGGTAACCAAATTCCTTTCGGTTTACTACCTAGATGCTTTTTGTGAGTCTTGATTGCTAATTCAATCTGTGCTCTCACAGCCTCTGGATACTCTTGCATTAGTGGTAAATAGCCATGGGTTGCCCCGCAGGTGATTAATTCTAAATAACCTAAATCTTGAAACTTTTTAAAGGCTGTAATTAGATTATTATTATATTTTTTATTAAAAGTTTCTTTAGCTTGTTGAAATTTAGATAAGTACATGTGAGCTATTTGATTTAGATGTGGTTGTTCTTGAGTTCGTTCTAATTCTTTATAACTTAACTCAATTAACTGATTAAGATGCTTAATGTAGCGTTGTTGAAGTAATGAATCGGTTAACATAGAAATTAATGGAGGACTCAATGACATAGTTAATCTATAATCTACATTTTCTTTATAAAGTCTTTCAAAATAATTTATTAATGGAATATAGGTCTCAGTAATTGCTTCATAAAACCATCGTTCTTCTAAAAATTCCTCGTAATCCGGATGACGTACAAAAGGCAGATGAGCATGTAATACAAATGACAGATAACCCTTCTCTTTTGACAAAACTTATCACCTCAATATTTAAAATTAATTTATCTAAAGTGAACTATAGCCTACTCTTAAATCGGACTTCTTAGTAATTTCTTTGATCTCTTTCATTAAATCTAAAGAACTATTATTCTTTAACTCACCAACACCAGAAAGAATATATATCCTTTCTAAGTCTTCATTAACTGTCATCCATTCTTCTGCAACTATATCACTAACATCATTAGCTGGTGTCTTTACAGAATTAGACTTAAGGATTGAATAAAAATCTTGATCTTTAGTCAAAATGCCTAACTCTACTTTATATTTATGATCTGGTGTTAAACCGCCAAGATACCAACTATCATGGTCTTTAGTAATATCAATATCATAATAGTTATCCTGATCATTAATCGTTAAATCATAAACTCTTAAGATTAAAGGGGCTTCTTCTATCTCATTATAATTAGACTGAGAAAGAATATTTCTTAACCTTTCATCTGTATACTCCCAGTACATATGAATCCATTTAGGATTCTTCACCTGTAACATAAGCTTATTAACATTATACTTTTTAGGTAGTGGATATTGGTTTTCAAGGTTCTGTAAAGGTTTATCTTGGTGACCTGAGTTGCCATGTGTCCCGCTAGTTCTATCCCCACTTGTAGCTGAACCTTCTAACTGCAAATCTTTTAACCCCAACTCCTCTTTCTTCAATTCATACCCCTCCTTTTAAAATGATATATTTTTTCCCAATTGCCCATTTTACAATATATGCCTCCTTGTGAATTATATTATAGATTAAGGTTAATTTTCCTGCTTCTAAGCATCAATATTCCTGCCTAGATCCATTTAATCAACCCCAGTTCATGTTTGTGACTCAACTTTACTTGATTAGGAATGACTCTAAAAGTATATTTATGGGTTCCAGCCTCTTTTAATTCTACTTCTGCTGAATAAAGATAACTATTATTTTCTAATTCTTCTTTTAACCCCATTGTAGCCGTCATAATCTCACCCTCTTTAACTCCCGATACCACATACGCTTCCACTGTTACATCTTCTGGAGTCAAAGTGCCTAATCCAATCTCAACTTCTAGATTAATCTTATCCCTAATATTAAACTTACCTTGTTCTCCTTGGTTAGGAGAAGTAATCGTTATATCTTGCCAATTACGCTCTAACTTTTCTTTCCAAGCTGTTAACTCCTTAGCCTTTTTATAGTCTTCTTTCTTAAGTTGCTTACCTCGTTCCATGGCTGGCATATATAATTTTCGCACATATTCCTTCAACATTCGGTCTGTACTATATGTAGCGCCTGTTGAAGCTATTGCCTCTTTCATATAATTAATCCAGTGAACTGGCAACCCTTCTTCACCAGTATCATAATATAGAGGAACAATTTTTTCCTCTAAAGTTTTATATAAGGATTGGCTATCTATTAAATCCTGTTCTTCATCATCGCGATATTCTAATCCTTCTTCACGACCAATGACCCAACCATTTCTACCATTATAACCTTCACACCACCAACCGTCTAAGACACTTAAGTTCAACCCGCCATTAATTGCTACTTTTTGACCACTCGTTCCACTAGCCTCTAAAGGACGTCGAGGATTATTAAGCCATACATCTACTCCTTGCACTAAATGACGAGCCATTTCTATATCATAATCCTCTAAAAGGATTATCTTATCCTTAAACCTATCACTTTCAGCTATATTATGAATCTTTTTAATTAACTTTTGGCCTGGCATATCTGCAGGATGTGCTTTACCAGCAAAGATAAATTGTACTTCTTTCCCATTCTGATTACAAATCTTATCTAATCTATCTAGGTCTTCAAAAAGCAAATCTGCCCTTTTATAAGTAGCAAAACGCCTTGAAAAACCAACTGTTAAGATATCTTCATGCAATCTATTCTTATGCAATTCTTCATCTTTTGTATACCTTTTTTTTCGTTCTAAATCAGATTGATAAATATAATCAATCATCTTCCTCTTTAAATCCTGATGAGTTCGCCAAAATATATCATTAGGAATCTTTTTAACTTCTTCCCAAACTTCTTGATAACTAATTCTATCTTCCCAATCATCAACAAAAAATTCATTAAATAACTCTTGCCATTCTGTAGCTAGCCAACTCAAGGTATGCACACCATTAGTTATATATGTAATTGGATTTTCATTAGCGGGCACTCCTGACCAAAATTCTTCCCACATCTCGCTAGCAACTTGACCATGTAATTCACTGACACCATTCACAAACCGAGCTAAATATAACCCAAGAACTGTCAAGCAAAATTCTTCATTCTCCTTTATTCTTCCTAAATTTAAGAAATCTTCTTTACTTAAGCCTAGTTTTTGCCAATAATCTTTAAAATAGTTCTCTTTTAAATTATTTGGAAACCTTTCATTTCCAGCTGGCACTGGAGTATGAGTAGTAAACACTGTATTGGCAGCTACTGATTCTAACGCCTGTCTAAAACCTAAATCTTCTTCTTTAACTAATTGCTTAATTCTTTCGAGTCCTAAATAGACTGAATGCCCTTCATTCATATGCCATAGTATTGGCGAATACCCCATGGCCTGTAAGGCTTTAGCCCCTCCAATTCCTAGAATAATCTCTTGTGAAATGCGCATCTCTTGGTCGCCGCCATACAGCTGCGCTGTTAACTCTCTATCTGCTTTACTATTTTCTGGAATATTTGTATCTAATAGATAAATAGACACTCTCCCCACCTCAACCTGCCAAACCTTAATGAATACTTCTCTTTCTGCTAAATTTACACTAACTATTAGGTCTCTACCTTCATTATCCTTTACAGTTGTTATTGGCAATTTATTCAAACTTAATTCAGGATATAATTCCTTTTGCCAACCATTCTCGTCAATCCTCTGTTTGAAATAGCCATGATGATAAAGTAATCCTACTCCTACTAGTGGCAGGCCAAGGTCACTAGCAGATTTACAGTGATCACCAGATAGAACTCCTAATCCCCCTGAATAAATCGGTAGTGTTTCATGTAAGCCGAATTCTGTAGAAAAATAAGCCATTACCTGGTTATCATCTCGTGAAAAGGAATAATTCTGATTAAACCATGTATCTTCAGATTTTAAATAATCATTAAACTCCTGCATCACTCGTTTATATTTCTTAATGAAATAATCTTCTTCACTAATTGCTTCTAATTCCTCATAAGGAACTTTTGCTAATAACTCCACGGGATTCTTATCAACTTCCACCCATGCTTCTTCATCAATCCTCTTAAATAACTCTTCTGCTTCTTCATTCCAAGACCACCATAGGTTATAAGCTAAATCTTTTAATCCTTTAATCTTTGCTGGTAACTTAGGCACTACTGCTAGACTACCATAAAAATTCATATCCATTATCACCTCTTTTGAGATTAATTATTCTTTGAAATTTAATTATGAACTTCGCTTGATTAGTAATATTCTTATACTTTAAATTCTTCAACTAAGTTCTGTAACTTATCCGCCATACTTGATAGCTGTTGAGCAGAACTTGATATCTCTTGCATCGCAGCTGACTGCTCTTCTGTTGCACCTGAAATCTCTTCACTCCCTGCTGAAAGTTCTTCTCCAGCAGCCGCTATTTGTTGAATCTGAGCTGCAACATCTTGGATCTTTTCAGCAATATTTTTAAAAGCTTTACCTGTTTCATTTAATACTTCTGCACCAGCCTCAACTTGAGCATTATTTTGATTAATAGTACTAGCCGCTAAATGGGTCTTATCAATTAACTTTCTAATTATCTCTTTAATATTACCTGCTGAATCCTGTGTCTGTTCTGCTAATTCTCTGACTTCTTCAGCTACTACAGCAAAACCTTTCCCTTGTTCTCCAGCCCTAGCCGCTTCAATAGCTGCATTCAATGCTAAAAGATTAGTCTGGTCTGCTATATCAGAGATAACTTCAACAATATCTCCTATCTCCTCAGATGCTTCATTAAGTTCATCGACCGTCTCCTTAGACTTTTCAGAAGCAACCAGTATCTCTTCCATCTCTTGTTGAGTCGCCTCCATCTGTTCTAATCCTTCTTGAGATAAGTCATTCACTCTTTCTGCTGTTTCAGTCATATCTTGTGCAGTTGTACTTAATTGTTCAGTATTAAAAGTAAATTCTTGAGTAGATGCTGCTACTTCTTCAATTGAAGAAGTCACTTGCTGACTAGATAAAGAAAGTTCATCACTAGCATCAGAAACCTTATTAGCAGCTTGATTAACATCATTTATCATATGACGCAGATTTTCTGCCATCCTATTAAAAGCTTCTCCCAAAGCTCCAACTTCATCTTCGGTATCTATGTCAATATCTACTGTTAAATCACCATCAGCAATAGCTTGCGCTTTATTAACCATATTCTTAATTGGATTTACTATTTTAGAAGCAAAACCAATAGCAAAGCTAATAGCAATGACTAAACAGATTACTATAGCTAAAGCTATCTTCCATGTAGCCTTCTGGACATTACTTAAAGCTGATGAATTTACTTTATTAACCTCCTTAGATACATCATCAATATAAACACCAGTTCCAACTACCCAACCCCAAGGCTTAAAAAGTTTAACATATGATAACTTAGGATACCCTACATCTTTATCTATATTTTCACCAGCCTTAGGCCAATGATACTTCACAAAACCCGCTCCTTTTTCTACACAGACTTTGTTCATTTTTACAAAAAAGTTACTAGCTTTAATATTATTCTTAATTACTTCAGCGTCTTTAGGATAAATTTTACCTTTATAAAAGACTTTTTTAATAGCATTAAAATCATTAATAGCAGATAAATCTTTCCCATTTAATTGAGGTTTCGCAGGATTCAGTACCATAATCGGCTTTGTTGGCACCTTAGCGGTATGGACCCAATAATAACCTCCACCATTGTCATAACGCATCACTTTAATTCTTTCTAAAACTGACCTTTGTGCTTCTTCTAAACTCATTTCACCATCTATCACTTTCTGATTATAGTATGTAAATAAACTATAGACTGTGTTGCCAAGATTTTTAAGGCGTTCTTTATGTCTTTTTAAAATCTGTTCCTCCATCTTCTTAGCACTCTGGTCTCCATAATTAGTTAATTGATTAATTGCTAAATATCCTATAATCACAGATGTAAGAACAAGCAAAGTAATAATAAGAAAAACTAATTTTCCTTTAATTCCTTTAGATTTAATTAACAATCTTATCACCCTCCTTCATTTTAAACTCCCTCTTAATTGTTATAATTTTTAGAAAATAATGAATAATACATTGCTTACCCTTAAATATTATTATTCTACATTAAATATTATTTTTCCTGCTTGATAGTCAATTTAATGCCTATTATTTTAACAAATAATAATCGGTAAGGGTAAAGTTAATACGCTATCCCCCAATTTGATATTATTTCTTAATGCAATAAAAAAAACCTACTAAACTAAAATAGTAGGAGTGAATAATTACATATATTTAATCATTAATCATCTCTATAAAAACCTGAACCAATTTCGGGTCAAATTGAATACCAGCACACCGTTTTAATTCAATTAGTGCTTTCTCTTTTGTAACTTTAGGTTGGTATGGACGACCACGAAGCATTACATCATAAGCATCAATTATAGCTAATACCCTTGCTAAGAATGGTATTGCTTCTCCTTTAATACCTAATGGATATCCACTTCCATCCCACCATTCATGATGAGCTAAAATTAAATCTGCTATATATGCTTTATCTGGAATAGCTTTAGCAATATGATATCCAGCTTCAGGATGTCTCTCTATAACTTTCCTATCTTGCTTTGATAGTTCACCTTGTTTATTTAACACTTCTTCATCTATTGTTACTTTTCCAATATCATGTAATCTAACAAACAATAGTAACTTATCTATTTCATCATCTGCTAAATTAAGTTTTTTACCTATTTTTAACCCCAAAACTTCTAAGCTTTCAATATGTTCTTTAGTTTCATAATCTTTCTTCCACAATTCTCTCTGTAATGATGATATAATTTTATTTTTGATATCCTCACTTCTATTCAACTTATTTCTATACATTCTATTTTCAGCCTCAGTAAGAACTTCCATAATATCCTCATTAATATCTTCTTTAGTTGCTACTCCTAAGGCAATATCAGGTTTAATAATCTCTTCTTCAATATTATTGAAGGCTTCATTAATTCTCTTAATGACCCTACTTGCATCTTTAGCATCAGTTTCAGGTAAGATTATAGCAAATTCATCTCCACCCCAACGTGAGATGATATCCTCTTTACGGCATGTACTCTTTAAAGTCTTTGCTACTTTTTTTAATAAGTTATCCCCTACTTGATGACCAAATGCATCATTGGCTAACTTAAGACCATTTACATCACCAATAAGTATACTTAAGGGTAATTGCCGTTTTGTGTCTAAACGATGTAGCGCATCCTCAAAATATGCCCTATTATAAAGACCTGTTAAGCTATCATGAAAATGTAAGTACTTAATCTTCTCTTCAGATTTAATTAACTGTAAAACTTTACTCACATAAGCAAATAGAACCTCTGCTTTTTCTATATCTTCTTCAGTAAAAGCATTAACCTCAGTAGAAATCATTTGAAAGACACCTATAGTACCTATAGGAACATTTATAACAGAGCGATATTTATTATAAAATAATTTAGATTCACTTAATTTCATTAAATCATCAATCAAATAAACATCACCAGCTTTATAAGCCTTCCCAGCCATATCTGTTTCAATAGACCAATCCCAAAAGTCAACTGCCGTCTTACAAGTTGAAGTGGCTTTAATCACTAACTGCTCTTTTTCAATAATATAAAGTGTACAAATATTAAAGTTAAAGATCTCTTTTGTTGCCTTAATAGTTAAATTATAAATTTCATCCTTCTTTTGACACCTGTTTATCTGTTTAATAATTTCAAGTAGCTTCTTCAATTTGTTGAAATCATCTAATGTCTCTTCAAAATATTCATTTATTAGATCTAATTGATAATTACTCTTATTGGCTGAATCATCAATTATTTCTTCTTTTAATTTGGCTGGAATTTTCACTAGTTTGTCCTCCTTTGAAGTCTTATTTTATACTAAAATTAAGACTCCACTAGATATATTTCTATAAATTGAAAAAAATTCCTGCTTTTAATTAAAATTTAAAAGATTAAGCCCTAGAAACTTCTAGGGCTTAGAGTAGAGAACTATATTAGATTAAGCATCAAATTGGTCCACTAAACTGTTTAGCTCTTCTGCCATCCCTGCTAATTGCTGAGCAGAACTTGATATCTGTTCCATAGAAGCAGACTGTTCTTCGGTAGCACTAGAAATCTCCTTACTACCAACAGCTAGCTGCTCACCAGTTGAAGCCACCTCTTGGATTTGAGTAACTACTTCTCCAATTCTAATCGCAATATCTTTAAAGGCTTCACCTGTTTCATCTAAAGTTTCGGCTCCTGTCTTAATCTGCGAGTTATTCTGCTCTATTATTTCAACCGCTTCACCTGTTTTAACAACTAAACCATCAATTATATTTCTGATATTATTTACCGAATCCTGAGTACTTGCAGCTAACTCCCTAACTTCTTCAGCAACTACAGCAAAGCCTTTACCTTGCTCCCCAGCTCTAGCTGCTTCAATAGCTGCATTTAATGCTAATAGATTAGTTTGATCTGCTATATCAGAGATAACCTCAACAATATCTCCTATCTCTTCAGATGCCTTATTTAATTCGCTAATAGTTGCTTGCGATTGCTCTGAAGAGCTTAAAATATCTTCCATCTCTTGTTGTGTACTACCCATCTGCTCTAAACCATCTTGAGCAAGAGCATTAACTTCATCAGCATTCTTACTCATCATTTGAGCATGCTCACTTAACTGGTCAATATTAGAAGCAAATTGCTGAGCAGAAGCTGCTACCTCTTCTACCGAAGCAGTCACCTGCTCACTAGATGCAGAAAGTTCTTGACTAGTGCTAGACACCTCGCCAGCCGACTCTTTTACATTAACTGTCATATCCCGTAAACGTACCATCATATTATTAAAAGCTTCCGCAATCTGTAACATTTCACTATTAGCAGCCGCCTGATATACTTTACAATCCTCGCAATTATCTAACTTACTAGCCATATCACCTTGTATTTCATCTCCACAATGGGTTCCGCCAACCTGCCAGCAGCGTAAATTATCACTTTGATAAGCAGGACATTCTTCCTTATTACAGCCCATAATTTCCCAGCACTCTTCTAAACAATCATTCTCAATACTTACCGTCAAGTCTCCTGCTTCTGCTTTATTAAGTGATTCGATTATCTTATTTAATGAATTAGATAAATCTTTGCTGATTATGATAATAATCCCTAAACCAAACAAAATTACAAATGCTAAAATCGTTAACATTAAAACTTTAAAGAAACTTAAATTTTCCTTCATTTCTTGTCTTGATTCCTTCAATAAAGTATTTGTTTTATTAGTAACCTCTTTTAAAAGTTCAATAATCTTATCTCCAGAGTTATCTATACGTTCCTCAATTAAATTCTGTAATACTTTATTATTTGCTCCGTTTCTCCATTCTACTACTAACTGCTGCTCAAATCCTTCTATAATTAAATTATGTTCTTTAACAATCTGATTTATTTTCTCTTTATTCTCCTTTGATTTAAGTAAGTTATCCAAATTTCGTCTAGCTGAAGAAAAGTTCTTAACTGCTTTATTAAAGTCATCTATTTCATCTTTTTCATTGGTCCCTACTAATTCCATTGCTGCTAACTGTTCATCCTTTAAACTCACTTCTATTCTTTCAATATTTTCTGCCAGTCTTTCATAATGGTTAAATTCTCTAATATCTCGTCCAATTCCATTGGTAAAATAAAAAAGACTCCCTGCCAATAATAGTAACATTACAATAATTGCTGAAAAACCCACTAATAATTTTGTCTTAACTTTCATCCCCTTAAATGAAATTAATAATTTTTTAATCATATTTTCTTCCTCCCCTTATTTAATAACTATAACCTTATATTT
>Ga0079294_100012_pt1 | contig 57156 bp, 51 predicted proteins | sample Wag4S2014_12_3_FD_74790 | JGI IMG/M metagenome (GOLD analysis project Ga0079294, IMG submission 74790) | Deep subsurface shale carbon reservoir microbial communities from Ohio, USA - Utica-2 Time Series 2014_12_3 | ecosystem: Environmental > Aquatic > Deep subsurface > Shale gas/oil reservoir >... | reverse complement strand
GGTAAGTATAATACGGTATTAGTTATTGTGTTTAAAGAGGAAGATGGTGAAGTACAATTTGATGAAATTAGAGTTGAAGAGTTTACAAAACAGAAATTGGACAAGTATGCATATAAGTATGGGAGTCCTCGAGGTGGAGATTTAACTCCTACTTCTAAAATAACTGATTTAGAAAAAACTTTTAAAAGGATTAAGAGGCCATTAGATAAACTATGTAAAAAATTAGATAGTAAAACAAGAGATGAAGAAATAATAGCATCTATTAATGATATTATCAATAATGATGAAATTAGTAAGAGTATTTATGATAAATTGGAAGCAATAGATTATGAGGATAATGCTGTACTAACAATTGGACTCAAAAATAATAAGGACAAATTAAGATATGTTGGAGATTTTGAAGATTTCACGCAATCTTTAATGGAAAAATATGAAAAGAAGTTTTACTATAAGAGTTCTTATCGTAAAGCAGAAAAAGAGTCTATTGGTGAAAATGCTATTTGTTATATCTGTTCTCAAGAGGCAGATAGAACTTATGGTTATGTTAGTACCTTTGCCTTTTATACTTTGGATAAGAAAGGTTTTACTCCTGGGGGGTTTAAACGGGGAGAAGCTTGGAAAAACTATCCTGTTTGCCCTGAATGCGCTAAAACATTAGATTTAGGCAAAGATTATTTAGAAAAAAATTTATCAGCTAGATTTTGTGGAATTAATTACTTTATTATTCCTAAAACAATTTTTAGTAGTGATGGTATAGATAGAGAAGAATTATTTGATATATTAGAAGACTTAGAAGAACGCCGAAAGATGTCATTAGAAGAAGATAATAGAGAAGCTTTAACTAATGCTCAAGATGATATTTTTGAAGTAATGAGTGAATTTGATAACTATGTTAATTTTAATTTAATGTTCTATGAAGAGCAGAATAGTGCTTTTAGAATCTTACTCTATATAGAGGATGTGCTTCCTTCATATATTAAAAATATATTTGAAGCTAAGCAAAATGTTGATAAAGAAGATGTTTTTAAAGGTTTAAAAGGAAAAGATGAAATGTTTAATTTAGAATTTAAGTTTAACTTAATTTCTAATTTTTTCTATGTAGGACAAATAAATAAGCCTGATTTTACTAAACAGTTTTTAGAGATTACTAATAGTATCTTTAGAGGACAGGAAATTTCATATCAATTACTGATTGATAGATTTATTTCGCATTTACAGGAGAAGTTTAGAAATAATGAAGTAACTAGTTATGATAACCTAAAGGCGTTAATGATTCTTAAATTTTTAATGAACTTATGTCTATTATCTGAGACTGGAGAGGAGGAGATAAGAGTGACAAATGTGAAAAGTGACTATCGAAAGAGAATAGATAATTTTTTAGATCAGCATTCTGATGTATTAAATTCTAATGTAAAGAGAATGGTCTTTTTAGAAGGAGTATTAGCACAAAAATTACTTAATATTCAGAGAAGAGAAAGAGATGGCGCTACTCCGTTTAGGGCAAGATTAAATGGATTGAAGTTGAATGAAAAGATAATTAAAAGATTATATTCTGAGATTATTAATAAGTTAGAAGAGTATGATAAGAATTATTATAAACAATTAGAAGAAATGATAGCTGATTATATTTTAGAAAGTAATTTTGAAGCTGTGTCTAATAATGAGCTTTCGTTTTATTTTGTAACAGGGATGAATCAAGCCCATAAATTTCAGTTTGAAAATAACAGTAGGGAGGATGATGAATAATGAGTGTTGTTGATAAAAGAAGTGAATTAGTCTTTTTATATGATATTAAAGATGCTAATCCTAACGGTGATCCTTTAGATGCTAATAAGCCTAGAATTGACGAAGAAACGGGTATTAATTTAGTTACTGATGTACGACTAAAGAGAACAATTAGGGATTATTTCTTTGAATATAAAGGTTATAATGGCGAAGATAATAAGGATATTTTTGTAAGGGAAATAGGGGCAGATGATGGAACGATTCAAGATGGAAAAATGAGAGCTAAAGATTTCAAAGAAGACCCAGAAAAAGTATTAGAAAGTTGTATTGATGTACGATTATTTGGTGGAGTTATTCCTCTATCTGGAGATTCAATTACATATACCGGACCAGTTCAATTTCAGATGGGACGTTCTTTACACCCAGTAGAATTAAAGTATATTAAAGGGACTGGTGCTTTTGCTTCAGGTTCAGGAAAGAGTAAGAAGACATTTAGAGAAGAATATGTAGTTCCTTATTCATTAATTGGATTTTATGGAATTGTAAATGAAAATGCTGCTAAAGAAACTAATTTAAGTGAAGATGATGTAGAACTATTAATCGAAGGAATGTGGAAAGGAACTAAAAACCTAATTACTCGTAGCAAGATGGGACAAACGCCGCGATTATTGTTAAAGGTAAATTATAGTGAAGAGAACTTCTTTATTGGTGAATTAAAAGAATATATTAATCTAGCTACTGATAAGAGAGAAGAAGAGATTAGAGACGTAAGTGATTATAAACTTGATATAACGGCTTTAGTTGATATTTTGGAAATTAATAAAGATAAAGTAGATAGTATTGATTACTTGGTTAATCCACGGATTAAGTTTATAAATGATGGAGATGATGTAGAGCTTGAAGATTTAGATAAATTTACAAAAATCAAATTATAATTTTAAATAATGGGAGGTGAACTTTAGGTTCATCTCCCATATTTAGAAAGGGGTTATAATTATGAATAAGGTATTAGTCTTTGATATTTGGGCTGAGTATGCTCATTTTAAAAAATATTATACTACTACTTCGCCCTTGACATTTGCTATTCCTCCTAAGACAACACTGTATGGACTAATTGGAGCCATTTTAGGCTTAGATAAAGAAGAATATTTAGAGTCTTTTCAAGAAGGAAAATGCCAAATAGGAATTGAAATTAAGAAGCCAATTAAGAAGACAAGAATCAATTTAAACTTAATAGACACTAAAAAAGCTAAGTTAATGTCTAGGATAGATACCCGGACTCAAATCAAAACTGAGTATCTTAAAGATGTGAAGTATAGAATTTATTTTCAACATCAGGTTGATGAAATCTATGATAAATTAAAGCAACATTTGATAGAACATAAGGCAGTATATTCTATATCATTAGGTCTAAGTGAGAATTTAGCTAATTTTGAGTTTGTTGGTGAGTATGAGGCGGATAGGGTAGATAATAATGAGGATTGGGTAGATTTGAAAACAGTAATGAGGATAGATAGTGGTTATTTAAATAAAGGAGATATTGATTTTAGTCAATCTGATAGAGAATATTATTCTGATAAAGTTGCTTTAGAGATGAAGCCAGACCGGGAAGTAATAGATTATGCTCAGATTGTTTTTGAAGGAAGCGGGAAAACGATTAAGGCTAAACCTAAGGCGTATTACAGGTTAGAGAGTGGTGAAAAGTGTCTTCTATTATAGCTAAGGAGGAATAGAGATGAGACAATTATATTCTCATCCAGATAAATTGCTAAAGGATCATTTATATAATGTTTATAAGTTAGGAATGGAGAAGTTTAGAAGTAAAAATTTGAATTTTAATAATGTAGATGAAATTGAGTTGATGACTAAGGTTATTTTAATCAGTCATGACTTTGGTAAAGCTAATGAATTCTTTCAACGGAAACTACAGCTGTCTACTAAAGGAAAAACGAAATGTAAAGAATATCAAGAGTTAACCAAACAAGGTAAGAATAAAAGTAACCATAGTTTATTATCAGCTTTATTTGCTTATTATATATTGGATGAATTAATAGATGATAGTTTATTGAGCTTGTTTGGAATGATAATTGTTTATCGGCACCATGGTAATCTTAATGACTTTAGGGATATGATTAGAGTTAAAGATTGGCGATTGTTAGAAGAACAGTTCGTTACTGTACCTTTAGAATCATTACAAGAGATATTAGACCGCGTTAGTCTTGAGGTTGATATTACAAACCTTACTTTTGATGAATTTAAAGATAAGTTAGATAGCTATAGATTTAGACGTAAGGTAAGAAAATTAAAGAAGATCTTAGTAGAAGAAAGCAATTACTTAATTGTTAATTTAATTTACTCTATCCTTATCTCTTCTGATAAAGCAGAAGCTATCTTTTATAGTAAAGGATTAAGTTATGATAAGTTAGAAGAATTAGTATTAAGTAGGAGAGAGGTTGATTCTGAGGTTATTGATAAATATAAGAGATTAAAGGGTTGGAATGAACCTGAGAATAAAATGGATGAACAGAGAAATAAAATTTATGATGAAGTAATAGAAAATGGAATGACAGCTGATTTAAGTGAAGATAGGATTCTATCAATTAACGTTCCAACTGGAACCGGAAAGACATTATCATCTTTGGCAACTGGCTTAAAGTTGCGGGAGAGAGTAGGACAGAATTATAGATTAATTTATACTCTTCCTTTCACCTCGATTATCGATCAAAATTTTGATGTTTTTACCGATGTGTTTTCTAAGACGGGCCTTCAAGTAGATAATTCTTTATTAATTAAACATCACTATTTAACGCCTAAAAGTTATAGCAAAGATGATTACGATGATGAGGAATATGATATATCTAAACATTTAATTGAAAGTTGGAATTCAGAAATTATAGTTACTACTTTTGTGCAGTTATTACATTCTATCTTTTCTAATCAAAATAGAAGTTTACTGAAATTTTATAATATCTCCAATTCAATTATTCTTTTAGATGAAGTACAGAATATTCCGCATAGGTATTGGGAGTTAGTTAAAATAATGCTCCAAGAGATTGCTTATAAATTAGACTGCTATTTTATATTTATTACTGCTACTATGCCGTTAATTTATAGTGAACAGGAGAAGGAAATTAAAGAATTAGCTATTAATAAAAGAGAACACTTCCAATTTTTTGATCGGATTAAACTTGACTTATCAGAGATGAAAGATGAAAAAACATTAGATGAGTTTAAGGAATTCATTATTTGGGAACTAGAAGATTATTCTAATAAGAACTTTTTGATTATTTTAAATACAATTAAGACTTCAATTGAAATCTATGAATATATTAATGAGTTAGTAGAAGACGGGATAATAGAAGGGGAAACAATCTATTTATCTAGTAATATTGTGCCTAAAGAAAGAGAGAAGAGGATTAAAAAGATTGGCAATAGTAATCAACGACAGATTATCATTTCTACACAAATGGTAGAAGCAGGAGTTGATATTGATTTAGATAGGGTCTATCGTGATTTTGGACCATTAGATGCTATTAATCAGACCTGTGGGAGGTGTAATCGTAATTTTGATTCTGATAAAAAGGGAGTAGTGACCTTAGTTAAGTTAATTAATGAGGATCATGATGATATATTATACGCTAGTTATATTTATGGAAAAACATTACTTAGAAATACCGATGAGCTATTATCTCAACTACCAGATATAGTAAAAGAAAAAGAATTCTTTAAAATAAACAAAGAATATTTTAAAAAGGTTGATGATGTTAAGAGCAATGATGTTTCTATAAATTTACTAGATAAGATTAAAAAATTAAAGTATAAGAAAGCGTTTTGGAATGATGAAGATGAAAAAGGTGAAGTATTTAATCTAATTGAACAAGATTTTGAGACGGTTAATATATTTATTGAGTTGGATGAAAAAGCTCATGAAATTTGGAGGCAGTATAGAAGTATTAATGAGATGGAGATTAATAGAGTTGACGACTATAGTAAGCGTAAAGCTAAATTTGAAGAAATTAAGAGAGAATTTTTAGGTTATGTAATTACTATCCCCACACAAGTAGCTAGGGAACAGTTAGAAGATGAAGAGCTAGAAAATACTTTTAATTTAGTTGATTTTGATCAATATGAAACGATTTATGATGAAAGAACAGGATTTAAAAGAGATAAAACAGAAGTAGATACTTTCTTTTAAAAGGAGAGAATCGACAATGCCACAGATTAAAAAAGCTATTTTACAATTTAATATTGAAGATGACTTATCATTACGCTATGGACATAAGTTACGAGGTTTCTTCGCTAATAACTTTGCAGATGTTTTATTCCATAATCATAAGGAAGATGGGAGCTATAGGTATGCTTACCCTCTAATTCAATATAAGATTATTGGCGGCAAGCCAACAGTAATTGGATTAGTTAAAGGAGCGGAGTTGATAATTAATAACTTTTTAGATATAAATCAATTGACTTTAGGAGAAAAAGAATATATTCAACCAGAAGGTAGATTAGAGGTAGTTGATGAAGACTTGGAAGTAATAAGTAGCTTAGAAATGCCAAAATTTAAGTATGAATTTTATTCTCCATGGATGGGACTTAATCAGAAAAATCACAGAAAGTATCTAAAGAAAATAAAAGATCAAGGGGATAATCAAAAGAGAGAATTTTTTAAAAGGATATTAATCGGCAATATCTTAACTTTTGCTAAGGGAATGGATTGGTGGATTGAGGAAGATATAAAAGTAGTTCCAAATTTAGAACCGATAGATATACAATTCAAGAACGAAGATATGATTGGGTTTGTTGGTGAATTCTATTCTAATGTTTCACTACCAAAATATATTGGCTTAGGTAAATCGACAGCTCGTGGATTTGGAACGATATTTAAAGAGGAAATCATTTAACAAATCGTCATTTGAGGTGTAAATATGCAATTAGTCATTAATACGTATGGTAGTTATCTCCATCGCGATAAAGGATGCTTTGAACTTAAAACTGAAGATAAGAAGATGAAGATATCTACGAAAAAGGTAGATTCTATTTTGATTACTACTGGCGCAGCTGTTAGTAGTGATGCCATTAAATTAGCTTTAGATAATAATATTGAGATTCAGTTTCTTGATCAATATGGACGCTCCGTAGGTAAGGTCTGGCATTCAAAATTAGGTAGTACTACTTATATTAGAAGACGACAATTGGAGATAGCTGAGACCGAAGAAGGTACCCGGTTAGTTAAAGAATTAGCACTTCAAAAAGCAAGTAATTGTATCGATCATTTACATGATTTAGGGATTAAAAGAAGTGAAAAGAAGCAAGACTACATTAATAATCTAATTAAAGAAATGGAAGAGATGAAACGTAGGTTAAATAAAGTTACAGGACTTATTGATGAAGTCAGAAATAGATTAATGGGATATGAAGGGAATGTAGGACGCAAATACTTTAAAGGATTAAGCTATTTAATATCTGATAGATATCAATTTTCAGGAAGAAGTTTTAGACCAGCGGAAGATGAATTTAATTGCTTGTTGAATTATGGATATGGAGTTTTATATTCTAAAGTTGAAAAGGCGTGTATTATTGCTGGGCTAGACCCGTATGTTGGTATTTTACATACTGATGGTTATAACAAAAAATCTTTTGTTTTTGATGTAATCGAGCCTTATCGACACCATATTGACCGAGTAGTAATGAAGTTATTTAGCAGAAAGAAAGTACGTAAAGCTTACTTTGATGAAATCTACGGTGGTTTTACGTTAAATGAAGAGGGAAAGAAGTTATTGATTAAAGACTTAAATGAATATTTTGACCAACGGATTCGGTATGATGGGCGGGATATAAAAATTGCGGATACGATTCAATATGATCTGCATAAGATTGCTAATCGGTTAATTGAGGATGAGATTTAAGCTTCAATAAGGGGGAGGATATCATGTTAGTTTGGTTTGTTTACGATATTGTCGAGGATAGGCCGCGAAGAAAGATTTCTGAAAAAGCTATTGAGCTTGGGTTACAAAGGGTCCAAAAGTCAGTATTCTTAGGTAATGTAGAGGAGACAACTGCGGATGAATTATTGCTTTATTCTGATCAGATGATTAATGAAGAAGAGGATTCGGTCTATATGTTTCCAATGTGCCAAGAAGATTTTAAGAAGATTGAGATTTTAGGTCAAGCTTTTGATAAAGCAATGGCTAATAATGAGCTAAAAACTCTCTTTTTGTAGGTGATAATTATGAATGAAAGTATAAGTATTACTCCTTCGGAAGTTATTGAGTATATGTACTGTCCGCGATTTATTTATTATATGCTCTATTTAAAGATTCCTCAACGAGAAGAACGCCGGTATAAAGTACAATTAGGCAGAGAAATACATGATAAGAAGACTAAAATCAACAAAGATTATTTAAGAAAGAAGATAGGAGTTAAGAGAAAATTAATCGATCAAAAACTAAGCTCTGAAAAGTATAATATTCATGGGATAATTGATGAAATACTATTTTTAGAAGATGAGACTGCTGCTTCTTTAGATTATAAGTTTGCTAAGGATAAAGGAAGACTATACAATACGCATAAGTATCAAGCAGTAATGTATAGTATGTTAATTGCCGATAATTATGATATAGAAGTGAATAAAGCTTTCTTAGTCTATATTAGAAGTAATAATAAGTTAAAAGAGATTAAGATAGAGCAGAATGATTTTAAAAAGGTTGCAAGAATATTAAAAGAAATAATCCAAATAATAGATAAAGGTTACTATCCTAAGGCAACATCTTATAAGAGAAGATGTAGAGATTGTTGTTATCGTAATATATGTATTAAATAATGGAGAAAATATGCAGGAGAATAAAGTTGTATTGGTCAATATATGGTATAGAGGTAGTAATTCTGAGGTAAAATTATTGATGTATAAATATACGAACCTTGATAATTTCTATAGTGATAGCCTTTAAGGAAGGTGAAAATCCGCGGCATTTTGCCGAAAAGAGGGCTAAATGTATAGATATACGGTCTAAAATCGGCGACTTTCTTTCTAAGCAAATGTCGATGAGGCCTGTTATAATAGGAATCTGGTTCAAAAACGGGTTATGATCAACATTCCATTAGAACAAGGATTGAAACAATTAAAAGAATTTGAAAGCCCTGACACTAAAGAGGGTTATGATCAACATTCCATTAGAACAAGGATTGAAACGTTTCTATATCTACATTAGGGTCAGTCATTAACAAGGTTATGATCAACATTCCATTAGAACAAGGATTGAAACACAAGTTGGAATGATTGGGGTACACCATCTGCAAGTGGTTATGATCAACATTCCATTAGAACAAGGATTGAAACGATAGTAAAATAGTATAAAAATAAATTAAAAATAACTTGTTATGATCAACATTCCATTAGAACAAGGATTGAAACCACGTCTGTCACGCGGTGTAAAAGACTCATTCCCTGTTATGATCAACATTCCATTAGAACAAGGATTGAAACTCTATAGCATAATCTAAATGTCGTAAATCAACCTCAGTTATGATCAACATTCCATTAGAACAAGGATTGAAACATTAGTATTAAGATAACAATAAAAAATAAAAATAAAGTTATGATCAACATTCCATTAGAACAAGGATTGAAACAAGAAACAACTATAGATAAAGAAGAAGTTGAAGAACAAGTTATGATCAACATTCCATTAGAACAAGGATTGAAACTAAATTAGATAGTAATGGAAATGTTATATCTCAATTTGTTATGATCAACATTCCATTAGAACAAGGATTGAAACTATTATAAGTTATGTGATAAATATGAGGAATTTGAGTTATGATCAACATTCCATTAGAACAAGGATTGAAACTACATTGATCCTAATAATATAATAGAAAAAAATGGAAGTTATGATCAACATTCCATTAGAACAAGGATTGAAACAAGAAATCTTTTCTTCCATACCCTTCCTCCCCTAATTGGTTATGATCAACATTCCATTAGAACAAGGATTGAAACATAATGATAAACTTTCTTGTATAAGTTCGTCATCTAGTTATGATCAACATTCCATTAGAACAAGGATTGAAACATTACACCCTCTAATTTTCTACTTGCTACACACCCAGTTATGATCAACATTCCATTAGAACAAGGATTGAAACGAAATAGATGAAAGTTTTCCAGATGGTTATACTTTGGAGTTATGATCAACATTCCATTAGAACAAGGATTGAAACTCATCACTATCTACTTTAGGCGACAAACTATCACTGTTATGATCAACATTCCATTAGAACAAGGATTGAAACTACTTATTATATTTTCTTATATACTTCTTAATAAGAGTTATGATCAACATTCCATTAGAACAAGGATTGAAACATCATTCAGCACCTAGTATTACATTACGGTATATTGGGTTATGATCAACATTCCATTAGAACAAGGATTGAAACTATATCTCAAACCTTCATGGAGCCTATTATGTCAAAGGGTTATGATCAACATTCCATTAGAACAAGGATTGAAACATGATCTTTTCAGCTAATTCATCTGCTTCTTTTTCGTTATGATCAACATTCCATTAGAACAAGGATTGAAACGAATACATACACAAGTCACAAGTGGAGGTGGGGCAGGGTTATGATCAACATTCCATTAGAACAAGGATTGAAACTGGTGATATTGTTTCTAAAGAAAGTTGGTGGGATGAGTTATGATCAACATTCCATTAGAACAAGGATTGAAACAATAATCCTTGACAAATAAGCTGAAATGGTATATAATGTTATGATCAACATTCCATTAGAACAAGGATTGAAACCAATTTCCTCTAATACTTCTAATGCTTCTTTTTTATGTTATGATCAACATTCCATTAGAACAAGGATTGAAACATTGGAGAACAATTATCACACTTCTTACTACAACTAGGTTATGATCAACATTCCATTAGAACAAGGATTGAAACGTCTTAAATGCTACACTAGCAGTAAGATTAGCTTTAAGTTATGATCAACATTCCATTAGAACAAGGATTGAAACCCCATCTTAGCAAGTATTTGTATCAATCTTATACTAGTTATGATCAACATTCCATTAGAACAAGGATTGAAACTATTGTATATACTTACCTGAAGGTTGTGGTTCAATTTGGTTATGATCAACATTCCATTAGAACAAGGATTGAAACAGTACGGGAGATAGTAATAGTGAAAATAAAAATATTGGTTATGATCAACATTCCATTAGAACAAGGATTGAAACCTCATTAACACCATCTCCTCTAATGAATTTCCTCATTAGTTATGATCAACATTCCATTAGAACAAGGATTGAAACTTTTGGTGTATTTGTTCAAAAATGGTCAAGAAATTAAAGGTTATGATCAACATTCCATTAGAACAAGGATTGAAACAAAATTCCATAACAGTGGTTATCCTGTCCTTGGTCAGGTTATGATCAACATTCCATTAGAACAAGGATTGAAACAATAATCCTTGACAAATAAGCTGAAATGGTATATAATAGTTATGATCAACATTCCATTAGAACAAGGATTGAAACATTATACGAAAATGTCAGTAGGGTGTAAAGATGAAGGTTATGATCAACATTCCATTAGAACAAGGATTGAAACTTCATCCCTTCACGAAAACCATACTCATCTATCTTTAGTTATGATCAACATTCCATTAGAACAAGGATTGAAACTTCAATATTCCACCTTTTGTCCTAGCACCAGTTGAAGTTATGATCAACATTCCATTAGAACAAGGATTGAAACAAAAAGCTAAAAAAGCAGTGAATGGAATAAGGATTTTCAGTTATGATCAACATTCCATTAGAACAAGGATTGAAACAGAAAGGAGCTGATAGAATTGACTAACTTATCTAAAGTTATGATCAACATTCCATTAGAACAAGGATTGAAACTATAAATGGTATAAGGAATGGCTTGAATATATCAACGAGTTATGATCAACATTCCATTAGAACAAGGATTGAAACATATATAACATTCTTCACTTTCGCCCCAATTAATTGGGTTATGATCAACATTCCATTAGAACAAGGATTGAAACTAAAGTTGGGGCAGAAGAATTATATGCTATAAATAAGTTATGATCAACATTCCATTAGAACAAGGATTGAAACTTTTAGAAAATATAGATAGAAGTTGGAAAGGTATATGGTTATGATCAACATTCCATTAGAACAAGGATTGAAACAGATGAGTATGTTTGAAGATCAAGAAACTTGCAGGAGTTATGATCAACATTCCATTAGAACAAGGATTGAAACAACAGATATAAGTGCTGTTGCTGTGCTATCGGGGTTTGTGTTATGATCAACATTCCATTAGAACAAGGATTGAAACATAATTTTAAGGAAGTTGATAACAATGTTATTGAGTTATGATCAACATTCCATTAGAACAAGGATTGAAACATTATAACGTATGTTACATTAAATACTCAATCTACCAAGTTATGATCAACATTCCATTAGAACAAGGATTGAAACGTACCTTGTGATTGAACAACACGATTAAGCATTGTGGTTATGATCAACATTCCATTAGAACAAGGATTGAAACTTCTTCAGAAGTAATCTGATATGGATGAATCTGTACAGTTATGATCAACATTCCATTAGAACAAGGATTGAAACGTAGAGAATATCATAGAAAAAAGTAAAGAAATTAAGTTATGATCAACATTCCATTAGAACAAGGATTGAAACAAAAATCAATATAAGGTGGTGATATATTGAAAATTAAAGTTATGATCAACATTCCATTAGAACAAGGATTGAAACAATATCAATCTAATAGGTGACATACCAACAGATCTTATAGTTATGATCAACATTCCATTAGAACAAGGATTGAAACTCTCTTCCAGTTGTTGGAAGGGATAAGAAAGGAAAGTTATGATCAACATTCCATTAGAACAAGGATTGAAACAATGATATGGCAGAAGAATCATTGGAGTTAAGTCTTAAGTTATGATCAACATTCCATTAGAACAAGGATTGAAACTTCTATATATCATTGCATCCCAATCACTAAAAGACTGTTATGATCAACATTCCATTAGAACAAGGATTGAAACTAAGAATGGAGAACCTGGTGCAATATTTTTAGATACTGTTATGATCAACATTCCATTAGAACAAGGATTGAAACCTTCATCTATATTCCTACCAAACCTTTCCTCAATATGTTATGATCAACATTCCATTAGAACAAGGATTGAAACCTTCATCTATATTCCTACCAAACCTTTCCTCAATATGTTATGATCAACATTCCATTAGAACAAGGATTGAAACAATATCAATCTAATAGGTGACATACCAACAGATCTTATAGTTATGATCAACATTCCATTAGAACAAGGATTGAAACTAGAAATGGTAATGCTCCTAGAGCAGAAATTGTAGAAGGTTATGATCAACATTCCATTAGAACAAGGATTGAAACCAATATAATAGGTGCATTAATTTCTAGTGGGCTAGGTTATGATCAACATTCCATTAGAACAAGGATTGAAACAAAGTGCATAGATGTAGTATTGATGAAGGTTTGTTTTAGTTATGATCAACATTCCATTAGAACAAGGATTGAAACATAAACTATCAATCCTATTCAAATTCATAACATCTAGTTATGATCAACATTCCATTAGAACAAGGATTGAAACAAAATTTTGCTTCACTAGGGGTATATTCCCCAGTATGTTATGATCAACATTCCATTAGAACAAGGATTGAAACACTATATAATCCCCTTAGAATTGCTTCTGAGACGTATTGTTATGATCAACATTCCATTAGAACAAGGATTGAAACTATAAATTATTGTCAGTATATAAATATATATTACTAGGTTATGATCAACATTCCATTAGAACAAGGATTGAAACAACAAAAGTCTGAAAATTAACCCCTCGAAATTGAGTTATGATCAACATTCCATTAGAACAAGGATTGAAACATGTTATTACTCGCATCAGTTGTGCTTGCAGTATAGTCAGTTATGATCAACATTCCATTAGAACAAGGATTGAAACCTTTTGCTTTCTCCTATCATTTCATCATTAATATGGTTATGATCAACATTCCATTAGAACAAGGATTGAAACTGGTGATATTGTTTCTAAAGAAAGTTGGTGGGATGAGTTATGATCAACATTCCATTAGAACAAGGATTGAAACCTTAATAATTCTTTTCTGATTTTCATAATTAATCTCCTGTTATGATCAACATTCCATTAGAACAAGAATTGAAACGTAGCGGCTATGAAATTAAGAGTTGCTATGTCTTTTTGCTATAGAGATGCTGTAATTAAATAGACTACTGAGACTGACAAACTACCACTGGTTCCTGTAAAATTCCAATAGTCAGCCTAAAGTTCAAGGCTGGCTATGAACCCATGGAAGCTGGGAGCATCTAGTTTGAGAGTTGGGAGTTGGGTTCTAGAACAAGGATTGAAGTGATATATATAATAAAAAACTATTTTTTACTTAATTTAGGTTTAATAACTATTTTTTATTTTTAGTATTAAGTTAAAATTAAATATTAATTTTACAGGAAATACTATATTTTTAGCGAATAGTAAAATATAGGTATGTAAGATAGATTATTATTTTAATTCAGTAAGATATAACTATATTCAATTCAAAGTGGACAAAAGAGAGGCTGGTATAATTATGATGAGAAATGAGGTATATATAAGCGCTTTATTAAGAACAATTGGAGAGTTCTATTCTGACTCCGAAGGCTATTCAGAATATTCATTGGAACTGTTAGCTAGGTTACAAAAAGGAAACTATTCCTTTATTAATGATTCTCAAGAAGATATTAATAATGTTTTATCTAGCTATCAATCTGAAAATAAATCACAAAAGATTATTAGGTCGGCTAATCAGTTAGCATCTATTAATCAAAGAGATATCAAAGACAAAGATCAGGATTATTTTAATGGATCATTAAGTTCAATTTTTGCGAATTTATTTAAAAATAATAACGAAAGCAATGATGAATATATTTATCCATTAAAACCATTGAAGTTAACAAATATCTTTCCTAAAAAGAAAGAAAAAGGTTATGAGAGTAATTATAAAAATCATATTGATAACTTTCATAAAGAAATAGATAAAGTTTCTAACGAGAGTCAGCTATATTATTTGTTACAAAAATACTTATGGAGTGTTCCTGCTACTCATAAACAGGGTGGGATAGATGTTTCATTATTTGATTATACAAAGACTAAGGCTGCCATTACGCTATGTCTTTATGACCAATATCAAAATGGAGATTTAACTGATGATGATTTGGAAAATTTAATTAAAAGCGATAAAGAGCAATTTCTTTTAATTAGTGCTGATATTTCTGGTATTCAAGATTTTATATTTAATATTCCCTCCAAGGGAGCAGCCAAAAGTTTGAAAGGGCGTTCTGTTTATCTGAATCTTATTGCTGATGTTGTTGTGCAGTATATCTTAGATGAACTTAATTTAAAGGAAGCAAATTTACTTTATAATGGTGGAGGTAACTTTTATTTATTGGTTCCTGCTTGCCACAAAGATAAGATTAAAGAAGTTAGAAAAAATATATTAAATAAACTTTTGCAGGCACATGATGGCGAGATATATTTTGCTATTGATAGTATTGCTTTTTCTCCTAGTGGATTCAAAGATTTCACAAAGTTATGGAGTGAAGCTAGGGAAAAAATTGAAAAATTAAAGGAGAAAAAATGGAGTGAGTTAGGTTTAAAAGAAAATTTTAATAAAATATTTGAACCTTTTGATCAAGGGAATAATTATTGTAAAGTATGTGGTGTTTCTGAAGGTAAAAGAAAATTAAAACTATTAGAAGAAGGAGAAGAGAAAGGGATTAAAATATGTACTTTATGTAATAGTTTTATTGATCTAACGAACAATCTAAAAGAAGCAAATTATTACCATATTAAAACTACAGAAAGCACAAATGAATTTGAAGATTATGTTGAAGATTATAATGATATTTTTGGTTTGTTTGGTTATCAAATTAATCTAAATAAAAGACCACCAACCAAAGATTATGATGGACAAGTATATAAGATAAATTCTACTGATTTTATTGATGATGGTTGTACCGGTTACAAATTTGGGGCTTATCAGTTACCAATGGATGGGCACACGCAAATTAATTTCAAGCAATTAGCTAAAAAGAGTGTTAATGAAGGAATAGGAGATAAAAAGTTAGGTCTATTAAAGCTTGATGTTGATAATTTAGGAGCTATTTTCAGTCAAGGTTTAGAAAATAATAGGTCTATTTTACGAGTTACCACTTTGAGTAGAATGTTAGGCCTTTATTTTGAAGGGTATATTAATCAATTAATCGAAGATGAAGGTTGGGATCAAGAGCTTTATGTAGTATTTTCAGGTGGTGATGATACTTTTATAGTAGGTGCTTGGAAGACAGTCTTTGAGTTTGCTCAAAAGTTTCGTGATAAGTTTGAAGAATATACTTGTAGAAATCCGCAAGTTACTTTTTCAGCAGGATTAGGAGTTTATAGGCCTAATTATCCTATTATTAGGGCGGCTGATTTAACTGAGGAAGCTTTAGATGAGGCAAAATATTTTGTTGATAATGACGAAGACAGGCCAAAAAAGAATAAACTCTCTCTCTTTGGTGAAGTTTTTAATTGGATTGAATTTGCCAAGGTAATTGAAATTAAAGATTTCTTAGTTAAATTGATAGTTAAGAAAGATCATAGTCGTTCTTTATTACATAAGGTGATGAAAAGCACCTTAGGATTTAAAAAGATTTTAAAGGCTTCTACTGGCCAAAGCATACATAATCTTAGATTTTGGCGTTTATCTTATTATTTACGTGATGTAAAAGAAAAGAATGAAGAAGATGCAGAAAAATTAATAGATTATTATCGTGAAATTGTTATCCATAATTTATTGGATAAATCGGATGATGAAAAGATCAGTAATATTATGATCATTCCAGCGGCAGTTAAATGGGCAGAATTAGAAACTAAAGTATCTAGTGAAAAGGAGGAATAGAAATTGAAAGGAAGGATTACAGAGTTGAAAAAACAGAAAGGATATGGATTTATTAGAGGAAAAAATGGTGAGGACTTTTTTTTACATTTTAGTAATGTAGTAAAACCTCAAAATGCAGATGAACTCGAAAAAGGAAATAATGTAGAATTCAAAATAAAAAAACAGCCCAATGAGGATAAAGATAAAGCTATTCAGGTTGAGAAAATAGAAGATGAATTAGTTGAATATTTTAAAAGAAATGTTTTGAATTTGAAAAATGATGAAGTAGATTATGATGAATTCTGTGATAATGTAAAAAAATACGCAATGAGATTAAAAGATAAAGAAGCTGGAAAAGTAACTACTTCAATGATTAGAAAAATTTATTCTAGAATTATGAGTACAGAGGAAGAGGATTGCAAAAGTATTAAGATGTTAAGACCACAATTTGCTTATACTGCTGGTAGAAATATAAATAATAGTACTCTAAAAGAGTTTATGGATATCTTAGATTATCTTGCAAAGAACATGGAGTTAGAAAACAAAATGCATTTAGAAAACTTTAAAGATTTTATGGAAGCGGTTGTTGCTTATCGAAAATATGTTGGTGGTGATAAATAAAAGAATAAATGGTAGAAAGGGGTTGTAAAAATGAAATTAAGTGCTAAATTATTTATAGAAGGAAAGATTAAATCTTTAACGGGGTTAGCTATTGGTGGTTCAAATACTGATATGGTAATTGGAGGACTTGATAGTACTGTAATTAAGACTTCGGAAGGAATTCCTTATATACCAGGTTCTTCCTTGAAAGGTAAGTTAAGAAGCTTAATAGAAAAAAAGAAAGGAAGAAGTAAAATTTGTGACTGTGGTAGAAAAGAATGTGAAATATGTACTGTTTTTGGAGTTGGGGCAGGGGCTGGTAACGAAAAGATAGGACCAACTAGATTATATGTTAGAGATGCAAACTTAGATGAGACTATAAAAAAACAGATGAAAAATAAAGTAGGAATTTTTTCTGAATTAGAATTAAATTATACTGAAAGTAAAGTAGAGAATGTTATTAATCGTAAAAATTCTAAATCCGATAACTTACGGAACCTAGAACGAGTACCAGCAGGAGCTAAATTTGATTTGAATTTAGTTTATAACATTTTAATGGATGAAGATATAAAGAGATTTAAAGAGGTAGTAGTAGCTTTAAGAATGTTAGAAGATGACTATATTGGTGGAAATGGTTCGCGAGGTTATGGTCGAATTAAATTTGAAGATTTAAAGATTGGTATTAAGACTATTAAAGAATATGAAGGAGATAATAAAGTTAAGAATCTTTACCAGGGAGAGTTAGATGAAATCAATTTTAATGAGTTAAGACAAGAAATGCAGAGTAAATTAGGAGTTGAATAGAGATGCAGGGAATTAAGTTTTTAATAGAAGACCGAGCAGGATTTCATATTGGTGATGCTAATGGAGACTTAAAGGAAATCTTTTCATCTGATCAATTCTTTTCAGCAATTATTAATAATGCTGCTTTGTTATATTCTGATGATACAGTAGAAGAAATTATTAATTTATTTGAGATTGGAGATTTTTCTATTTCTTCTCTTTTTTATGGTTTAGATTTTATAATCACTTCTGAAGAAGCTGACATTAAGAAAAGTCTGTACTTCTTACCAAAACCTAACATAAAAATTAGATCAAAAGTAGATAGCGATGATGAAATTTGGGTTCATAAAAAGATTAAGAAGATTTCTTATCTATCTCTAGGTGCTTATCAAAAATTATTAGATAATTGGAATCCAAAAGAAGAGATGTTCAATTATAATCTTCTTGATTTAATAGTAATTGGCAATCAATTTGCTTGTACAAAAGAGGAAATAGCGGACTTAGGCTTAATAGGATCTAAGATTAATGATTTTAAGTTTATTCAAAAGTCATCACGACCTAAACTGACAGTTGATAGATTTAATAGTGAAGCAAAGAACTTTTATTATCAAAATGATATGGAATTAATATATACAGAAATTGATGATTATCAAATTAAACCTTTTATGTTTTTCTTATATGAAGGAGATTTGAAGAAAGAATTAAAAGCTATTTTTAGATTATTAGTTGAAGAAGGAATTGGCGGTAAACGGAGTCGAGGAATGGGGCATTTTGAAGAGATAGTTGCAATTGGAGAAAATGAATTAAAGGGGTTATCAAGAGCAGGAAATTATTATGTCAATCTTTCTACCCTTTTTCCACAAAAAGAAGAAGTAGAAAATATGATAAGCTATCAATTAGCTAAAAGAAGTGGTTATTTATACTCTCAAGGAGGCCAACCATATCGCAAAAAGAGTGTTAGAGTAATGACTGAAGGAAGTGTTTTATTACAAAAAATTGAAGGTCAACTTAAAGATGTTACTCCAGACAGTTTTAAACAGCATAATGTATTATTAAATGGTAAGAGCTTTCTAATAGGTTTTGGAGGGGATAGATAATGGAATTAACTTTACAAACAATTACCCCTGTTCATATTGGAAGTGGAGAAAGTTTATCACCCTATAGTGATTATATCTATCAAAGCGGTGAAGTTTATTACATAGATCATCAAAAATTAGAAGAATATCTTTTTAATTTAGAAGATGCTACGGATTTAATAAATCAATTTGTAACAATTATAAAAAAACAAGCAAGCGGTAATTCTAGTGATAGATATAAGCTAGAAGACTTCTTTGTTAATAATTCAATGCGTTTAAGGGATTTTGTTAGTAAAAAGGTAACTGTAAGTGGTGGTCAAATTAAAGGTGAAGAAATTCAAAGAACTATTTCTACTGGAAATCGTCCTTATATTCCGGGTAGTACTTTAAAAGGTGCTATTCGTACTGCTTTATTATATACTCATCTTAAAGATGATGGATATAATTTTAAAAGAATGAATAGAAACAGAAGTTATATCGGTGAAGATCTTTTCGATAAATCTGGTAATGATATTATGAATTTTTTACATTTATCTGATAGTGAACCATTATTAAATGAAGAGGTAGAAGTAGTTAAAACTTATCGATTAGATATTAAAGAAGGAAAAGATAACATTCCTATAACTAAAGAAGTTATTCAATCAGGTTTAGAAACTAATATTCATCTCCAGTCTAAAGCTCAAAAAGGTTATCATCAACTTACTAACAAATTTAAGTATCTATATCAAAATAATGAAAATGAAATTTTAGTAAGAATTAATAAGTTCTATATTGATTTGCTAGAAAAAGAGATTAAAGAGTTAAAAGCATCTAATGGCTCTTTTGGTATGGTAATTAGTTTGTATACTGAATTAATCAATGAAGCACAAGAATTAATGGAAACTAAAGAAGGGGCAATCTTACGTTTAGGTGCTGGAAAGACTTTCTTTGAGAATTCAATTGCTAACTTGTTTTCTGAAAATGAACTAAATAGGGTAAGAAAAGATGCTAATTTAGGTAACCATGATCCTTTTCCTAAGACTAGAACTGTAGTTAGTAATGATGGAAAAGTTAAAGAGGTATTAGGATGGGTTAGGTTAATTAAGAATGAGGTAAAAAATAAATATGACACGAATCAAGGTAGACAAAATGATAATAATCAATCTAAAGGTAAAGTTAAACAGGGTGCAAATGAACTAAAATATGCTAATTTAAGAGAGTTTGTTGAAGATAGACACGGTGCGAAAGCCTTTAAAAGGATGGCTGTAGCTAGAAGTAGAGGTAAAATTAAGTCATATAACCAGTACAAAGAAGAGTTTGAGACTTATAAAAGATTACATGATTAATAGTTATATTGAATTAATAGAATGGGGGATTAATAATGGCTAAAGTGTTAATGTCTCCTTTAGGAGCAGGATATTTTGATGAATCAAATAATAATCCATTAAGGCAATATAGGACTGCTAAATATAAGTTTGATGGTGATGAGAATGAATATGAGACTTCTTTTGTAGCAGCTGCTTTAGCTAAATATCTTGAAGTTGATAAAATAGTTATAGTTGGTACTCAAGGTTCGATGTGGGAGGAAGTTTATCGATACTATTTTAAGGCTAGTCATTCAAAACAAGAAATTGATTTAGATTATTACTGTGAGCTAGTAGAGAAGATAGAAGTATCTAATAGTCAAGTTAGTATGATTGATGAATCTGATTTAAATAAAGTTACTAGTGTCATTGATGAGTATTTAGTTTCTATTAACTCTGATGCACAAGGTGGGTCTAGTTGTCATTTGATTCATTATGGTCTTTCGGAAGAAGAGTTATGGAATAATTTTGATATTTTTATGCAGCTAATTGATGAATTAGAAGATGGTGATGAGATATATTTAGATATTACGCATGCTTTTCGTTCAATTCCATTATTTATGTATTTAATGATGGATTTTATTCAAACGTTAGGAAGAAAGAGAATAAAATTAGCAGGAATATATTATGGAATGTTAGAAGTGAAAAAAGAACTAGGGTATACACAAGTAGTAGATTTAAAACCTTTATTTGATATATCAAAATTAATTAGAGGGGTTTATGACTTTACTAATTATGGCAATGGTTATCTAATTTCTGATTTAATTAATAGTCGACAGATGAGTCGTGATATAAAATATATCTCAGAGTTAGTTAATATAAACTATTTGGTTGATTTAAAGAATAGGATTAAGAGTTTGAAAGAGAGTTTAGAAAACAAAGATTTATCAGAGATAAAGAAGGGGTTAAAGTATATACTACCGCAACTACAAAATTTTATTGATAGATTTAATAATCTAGAATCTGATGCTAAATTTCAATTAGAAATAGCTGGTTGGTATTTTGATAATACAAGATATGCTAATGGCTATATCTGTTTAACAGAAGCTTTTTTAACAAAGTTATGTGAAATATATGGGGTAGACCCTGTAGAGCGAAGTGAAAGAAGAATGATGGCTTTCTTACTAGATAATTATACAAGGTTTAAAAAGGATATAAGTGAGCAAAAATCATGGAATATTTTTGAAAGATTAGCTACTATGTATAAGAATATAAAAGAAATAAGACATAGGATAGCTCATGGTTCTTTAGAAAGTAAAGGAGTATTTAGTAATGATATAAGAGATAGTGCTGAGTATTATGAAGAAGTTAGTAATTTACTTAACTCAGATATTTTAAAAAAAATTAATTCATATATTAAAATAGATAAACTTAAAAAAGTTAATACTTATAGCTAACTAAAGATTATAAAGTAATTTTAATTCAAAGAGGGAGGTATTATCAATTTGAACAGACAAGAAATCAAAGAAACTTTATATAAGAAGATTAACACTTGGAAAAATATGTCTAGAGAAAATAATAGCGATTGGGAAAAAGCGAATGACTACTATGATAATGAGATTATGGAATTAATAATTGAGGAATTTTTGGCTAAAGATGAAAATAAATTTGAAGAAGATTATGATTACCTGATTGTCACAGTTGGTCAATCTTATCAACCGATTGTTCTTTCAATTTTAGCTTTACAACCTAAAAATGTTCTCTTTTTAGTAACTAGAACTACTAAAAAAGAATTAGATAAGATTTTTAATTTTATAGATTTAAAATTTAGTCAGTGTTATACTAAGATGGTAGATAAAGCAAGTCCGATTGATGTCTATCAGAAAATTAAAGAGCTTTATGATGACTTAGTAGAACCGATTAAATTAGCTGTTGATTTTACAGGTGGGACAAAGAGCATGAGTACAGGAGCAGCTATGGCTGGAAGTTTAATTGGTGCAGATGTTTTTTATATAACTAGTAAATATTTACGGCAATTTAGAGCTGCTGAACCGGGGACTGAAAGGTTAGCGAAAATTGAGAATCCTTATGAAGTTTTTGGGGATTTAGATGAAAAGAAGGCTTTTGGATTGTGGAATGAACATAATTATCAGGCTGCTGCTAAAAAATTCAATGAATTACTTAATAAGGTACGAGATGATCGAAAGTACAAAGTTCTTAATTTGTGGGCGGATGCTTATGCTAATTGGGAGAAGTTTAATTTAATTAAGGCCATTAAAAAACTAGAAGAGGGCCTTTATGAAGCAAAAAGGTATTCAATATATACTGAAAAGATTCCTCGGCTATCTAAACAGCTTAGTATTTTAAAAATTCTTCAAGAAGTTACAGATAAAAGAGGTTTAGAAAAGTTAGATAATATTGAACATGTAAAATCTCTAATTTTCTCAATATATAGCAGTGCGGTGAGAAAAGAAGATAATAACCGCTATGATATAGCTTCTTTATTATTATATAGAATATTGGAGATGATAGCTCAACGTAGATTGGCCAGTCATGATATAGATGTTTCTGCTCCTGCTTTATCTAAGTCTAAAAAAATGGAGTTGCTAGACAAGATGAATGAAATTATTGCTCCTGTAAAACCACTTAATAAGATGGAAATTTTTCCGGAGAAAATTAGTTGCATAAAAGGTTATATCTTATTATCTGCACTAGATGATCCAATTAGTGAAGTGATTGATTGGGGTTGGATGATGAGTACTATTAATACTCGTAATCAAAGTATTTTAGCCCATGGTTTTGAATTTATAAGTAAAGAAAATTATCATCGCTTTAAAGAATTAGTACTAAAGTTATTAAATAAATTCTGTAAAATAGAAGAAATACAGATGAAGGAAATGATAGAAAGATTTAAGTTTATTAAACTGAGGTTCTAAAAGAAAGTATTTTTCCAATATCCAGCCTAAAGTTCAAGGCTGGATATGAACCCATGGAAGCTGGGAGCATCTAGTTTGAGAGTTGGGAGTTGGGTTCTAGAACAAGGATTGAAACGTAGCGTCTAAGAAATTTAAGAGCTAATATGTCGTTCTTGCTATAGAGATGCAGTGATTAAATGAACTACTGACACTAACAAGTGTCACTGATTCTTGTTAGTCAACGTACAGTTATAACTTAGTCACTTATGACTACTATTAAATTATCAATTTCAAAATTATTTTTAGTCTATGTTCAATCTATATCTAAATATTTTTACTATCTCACCCAACCTACTATAGACTCTGCTTTTAATCCGAAAACTCTTTTCTGGGCTTCACTGTCTCGCCCAGCTTAAACTTCAAAGCTGGCCGCAAGCCTACGATAGACTCTACTTCTAATTCGAAAGCTCTTTTCTGGGCTTCACTGTCAACTAACATCCCGTTGCCATATTTTGATAAAAGGTACTACCGATAATATCTAGAATTTATAAAAAGAGAGAAAATAAAATTATAGAGGTGAAAATACATATAGAAAAGGTGTTATTAATTGAATAATAAATACCAATACATTATAGTACTGACTATGGCAATGATACTTATTTCTATTCCAGTAGCAGCTGAAAGTGTAGACTTAGTAATTAATGGTCAACAGGTTAATCAAGACTTAATGGTGATTGATGGTAGAACTTTGGTTCCAGCAGAGATTCTATCGACTTACTTTGGAGAAACAGTAATTTGGGATCGTTATAAAGATGAATTAAGGATTAATAGGAATAAATTTAAGGTTAGGTTACCGTTAAATGAACGAGTGGCTATTGTTAATACAGAAGTTATTCCTCTAAGTATAAAAGCTAAGCTGGTTAATGATAAGGCAATGATTCCGTTAAGACTTCTACCTAAGATTTATGGTGGTAAATTGGCCTGGCAAGCAAGTGATAAGACTATTTATTACTCTTCTAATCAGATAGAGGATATAGATATTAATGAATCTAAAAATAAGTTCCAAGTGATTATTAAAACTGATTCACTACCAGACTCTGAATTACAACTTTATCATCAACCACAACGTCTAGTTCTTGATCTTAAGAATATTAACATAGGTGATGCTAAAGATATAATTCCGCTTAATAAGAATATAGTTAAAAAAATCAGAGTCAGTCAATATCAAGTTAATCCGGCATCAGTTAGAATCGTTGCTGATATTAATCAGATGAGTAGTTATTATCTTAAAAAAGAAGATTCAAAGTTAATTTTGGAAGTTAAAAGTAAGAATAGGATAGTAACTTCTTCAATAACTAGTGATTATAATCTCAAAAGACCAGATTCAAATAGCAATTTAAATCAGAAAAGAATTGTAATTGATCCTGGTCATGGTGGACAAGATCCCGGGGCAATCGGAATTTCAGGAGTTGAAGAAAGTAAAGTAGTCTATCAAATAGCAAAAAAAGTAAATAAATTATTAAAGCAAGAAAACTTTAAAACGTTGATGACTAGGGGGCAGAATGAATTTATTTCTCTCTCTGGACGTGCAGAAATGGCTAATAGATGGCCAGCAGATCTATTTATTAGTATTCATGCTAATTCTAATAACTTATCAACAATTGGTGGAACAGCTACTTATGCTCATTGGTCTGCTTCTAAAAAGAATTGGGCTTTAGCATGGTATGTACAGAGTGAAATAATGAAAAGGATTCAGATTGAAGATAATGGTTTAAAAGCAGCTAACTTTGCTGTATTAAGAGAGACAGAAATGCCAGCTCTCTTAATTGAAACTGCTTTCTTATCTAATTTGCACGAAGAGTATTTATTAAACACTCATGATTTTCAGCAGCAAGTTGCTGAGGGAATAGTAGCTGGAATAAAAGAATATTTTAATAATGAAAATAATTAATGTCCTATTAAGCATATTTTATGCAATTGCATAGAATATGCTTTTTTAATGGAAATCATCTTGCATAATTGGATTGATTAAGATATTATAGGTACTAGAGTCTATTGTGAGAAATTAAATGTATAAGGAGAAAATAAGTGATGCAATTTTTAGATGAGTTAAATGATATTTTAAAGAAACATAACCTTAGAGGTTATCTAGTAGGAGGCTTTGTTAGGGACTATCTATTAGATAAAGAAAGTCACGATATAGATATAGCAATTTCTAATGAAGTGGAGGAGATTGCAAAAGAGTTTGCCGATAATATAAACGGTAGTTTCGTAGTTTTAGATGATTATTATGATATTTATCGAGTAGTTTATGATGATATGATCTACGATTTCACACCGATAGCTGGTGGTTCTATACAAGATGATCTCTTTTATCGTGATTTTACTATTAATGCTATGGCAATACCAATAACTGATATAGACTTATGGAGACTACATAAAGATAATAGATCAGCAAGAATTATTGACCCATTAGGTGGCGAGTCAGATATTAAGTATAAGATAATTAGGGCAATGAGTGGAAGTACATTCAAAAAAGATCCGCTTCGTTTATTAAGAGCGATAAGATTTAAGGCTCAATTAGGTTTTAATATTGAACCAGATACTGAATATTTAATAAGAAAGGAAGCAAAACGAATAAAGAGCGTAGCTAGTGAGCGTATTCACGACGAGTTAATGAAGATTGCGCAAGCTGATAATGCTGCGGATAACTTTACTTACTTAGAAGATGAATTTTCACTGTTTTCAATATTAATTCCACAAGTTGAGCGGATGAAGATTATTGGTGAATGTAAGTACCATTTAGAAGATGTTTGGACTCATTCACTCTATACTGTAGAACAAGTAGAAGCATTATTAGAAGATGCTTATTGGTTTACGAAGATAAGAAAAGAGAAATTACCTTTAATTAAATTTGCTGCTCTCTTTCATGATATAGGTAAGTTGTTGACTGAGGAAGTTATTGATGGTGAAGTTCATTTTTATGGTCATGATAAAGAAGGAGCAGATTATATTGAGGCTATCTTAAGTGACCTATCATTTAATAACCGCCAAATACTCTATATCAAACGATTAATTAGGTACCATATGCGACCTTTGGCTCTATATTATGCTGAAAATTTGACGGATAAGGGAAAGTATCGTTTCTTTAAGGCAGCTGAGGGATGGGTCGCTGATATCTGTCTTTTAGCAGCAGCTGATACACTAAGTACTAAATTATTGAATGATAGAACTGAAGATCTCTTCGACAATCTACGTTTTCTTCGAGAATTAATAGAAGAAAATCACCAAGTAGAAGAACGAACATCTCAACTTTTGTTAGATGGTAATGATCTTATAGAAATTTTCTCATTAGACGAAGGTCCCGAAATAGGAAGGCTACTAGCAAAAATAGAAGCAGCCCAAGCTCAAGGTAAGATAAATAATCGTCAAGAAGCAATTGATTATATAAAAAATATTATTAAATAGAAGTTATGACTACCCTCTCGTTAAGAGAGGTTTTTTTATTTGAATATAGTATATTTCTTCATTCTTTAACATATCTATCATTACTAAAGCCCACAATATGTTGAGCTAAGAATTATGTGAAAGGAGGATAAAAATTGAGGTTAGATAGAACTATTTTATTGAGTTTAGTATTTGTATTTATAATAACACCCACGTTAGCACTTGATGTAGGCCCGATATGTGATTGTGAAGAGATAAGAATATTATCGTTAAAGAGTCCGCGGATGACAGGTAGTGATATTTTAGAATTACAGAAGGAATTAAAGAAGTTAGGATTTTATAAGCGAGAGTTAAATTCTACTTATGATTGGAATACATATTTAGCTGTTAAAAAATTTCAAAAGGCCAATAACTTATCAATTACTGGGGTAGTAAGACAAAATACTTGGTTAAATTTAGCTCAAAGTTTAAATAAAGGTCAAGAAGTAGCAAATAAGAAGTTAGAACCGCCAAAAGGTGAAGTACGTCTTTTAATTGATGCTTATAAAAAACAGATGATCGTTTATTCTGATGGAGAACCTTATCATAAGTTTCCGGTAGCCGTTGGAAAGCCTTCGACTAAGTCACCTATTGGTGAATGGGCAATTATTGCTAAAGATGCTCACTGGGGTGGTGGCTTTGGTGTTAGGTGGATGAGATTGAATGTTCCCTGGGGGATTTATGGAATCCATGGTACTAACAAACCAGGCTCGATAGGAACTGCAGCTAGTCATGGTTGTATCAGAATGTTTAATCGCAATGTACGAGTACTTTATAATTGGGTAGATGTAGGCACCCGAGTTAAAATTATTGGCAGGAGAGATCCAATTAAGATTACTCACACTTTTCGACCGGGTCAGACTGGTAAAGATGTATTATTGTTTCAAGAGAAGTTAAGAGCAAATGGTTTTGACCCAGGCTATACAGATGGTAGATTTGGTGATAGTACGAAGAAAGCTATGCGTGAGTTTAAGTATATTTATGGTTTAAAAGATGATTTAAGCGGTGATGAGAATACATTTTATATCTTAAATATTAAGTAGAAAGGAGGGGAAATAAATATGTTAGATAAGTTAAATATTTTTGATGCGGATACTAATTGGCCATTATTAATCGGTATGATGGCTTTAATCATATTAATTACTGCTGGTTTAACTTTCTATCTCAATCTTAAAGGTGAAGAAGGCTTTAAGATCAATCCTCAAGTGCAGTTAGTTGAAGATAAAGAGTATCAAATAACTTATTGGGATTATCCATTATTCATTGGTCAAGAAGGAGATTATGAAGAGTTTTTACAAGAAGCTATTGGTGAATTTAATGATATGTATCCAAATATTAAAGTGAACTATGAGCTGTTATCTTTTATCAATGGTGAGGATAAATTGCAAGAAAAATTAGAGGAAGGTAAACCACCGGATATTTATAATGATATCTTTAGTAAAAAATTAATTAGTAAGGAGTTACAGATTCCAGTCGATATATTCTTTGCTGCGGAAAGCACCAAGGAAAGAGATATATTTCAAGAGTATAATCAATTAGGAATCAAGGCATTAAGCTATGATGAAAAGATATGGGGAATGCCTAATTGGTTAGCGCCTCAAGTATGGGTTGGCAATCGAAGTTTACTTTCTGAAACGAACTTAGACTTAACTAGAATTCAAGAAGAAGGTTGGACCTGGGATACTTTCTATCAAGGGGCTAAGCAGATTAAGGATCTAAATCGTAAGAGTTGTATTATCTTTAATCCTTATAATTCTAAGTTATTTTATCAATTATTGAGAATGAATGGGACGCAGAGTCTTATCTCTAAGGAAGGAGAGTTACTACTAACTTCTCAACAACTAGAGACTACTTTTGATTTTTTAGATGATTTGCGCAGTCATGAACTCTTTTATGATCAACCAGAAGAGATGAATAAGAAATTACTACCTTACTTTTGGCAAAATCGCGCCGGCATAATCGCTCCAGTTAATATATGGTTATTAAATAATCTTTATCAAAGAGATCAAAAAGAGTCTGATGTAGAATTAACTTTAATGCCAATTCCAACTAATGATCCGGAGGAAAAGAGAGTACCTCTAAAAGTATCCAGTTTACTTCTCTTTAGACAGGAAGAATATAAAGGTGATGACCATACAAAAGCGGTATATAAATTCGCTAAATTTATGAATCAACAGAAACAACTCTTTGTGGCCAAAAAATTAAATGTAGTACCGGTTTATTTATCTTTAGCAGAACTTTGGAAAGAAGAAACAGATTTAAGTTCTAAAATTAAAGAAGAAATTTTAACTTATATTAATCGTGGTAGTTATCAAGAGTTGAGTGGGTTTCAAAATATGAAGTATGAAGCTCAAATTAAGCAAGTGATAGACCAACAATATGAGGCATTCTGGTTAGAAGGTGAACCGATTACTAAAGTAACTGATGAAATAATGACTAAAGCACAAGAAATTCTAAATCTTAATCAGAATCCGGAAAAAGAAGATTAAAGTTGTTGACATCTAACTTAAGATGTGTTATTATTAATTAAGCTAAAATTAAATAGTAATTAAATTACTCTTATTACGAGAGGTGGAGGGACTGGCCCATTGAAACCCGGCAACCACCCTGATTTTCAGGGAAAAGGTGCTAAATCCTGCAATGTCATTTGTGACATTGGGAGATAAGAGAGGTAGAATATTATTATATAAAGCAAATTAAACCTCTTCTTATCAAAGAAGAGGTTTTTTTGATTTTTAATTAAATATAATTATAACTGGAGGTAATTAATTATGACAGAAGAGAAGAAGAGAAGTTTAGGATTTGATACACTATCTTTACACGCAGGATATGAACCAGATGAGGCGACAGGATCAAGAGCAGTGCCTATTTACCAAACAACATCATATGTATTTGATGATGCTGACCATGCTGCTCGCTTATTTGCTTTAGAGGAAGCCGGAAATATCTATACTCGTATCGGTAACCCAACACATTCAGTATTTGAGCAGAGAATAGCCGCCTTAGAGGGAGGCGAAGCAGCTTTAGCAACATCTTCAGGGATGTCAGCTATTAATCTAACAATATTAACTTTATTAGAGGCTGGAGATGAAATTGTTTCTTCACGATGTGTTTATGGTGGAACTTATAATCTCTTTGCGGTAACTTTACCGAAGTATGGAATTGAGACTAAATTTGTTGACCCTGATGATTTAGAGGCTTGGGAAGAAGCTATTACTGAGGATACAAAAGTATTTTATTTAGAATCACCGGGAAATCCTCTTTTAAATATTGTTGATATTGAAGCAGTAGCAGAGATTGCTCATAAACATGATATTATGGTAGTCTTTGATAATACATTTAATACTCCTTATCTCTGTCAGCCATTAAGTTTAGGAGCCGATATAGTAGTTCATTCAGCAACTAAGTATATTGGTGGACATGGGAGTTCAATCGGTGGTATTATTGTTGGCTCGGAAGACTTTATCTTTAAAGCTAGAACCGAGGGATATCGTGATACAGGTCCGGCATTGAGTCCTATGAATTCTTGGTTATTTATTCAGGGGTTAGAAACATTGTCTCTACGTATGGAGAAACATTCAGAGAATGCTCAGCAAGTAGCTGAATGGTTAGAAGAACATGATAAGGTAGAATGGGTTAGATATCCTGGTTTAGAGAGTCATCCACAGCATGAATTAGCTAAGAAACAACAGAAGAACTTCGGCGGTATGCTCTGCTTCGAAATTAAAGGCGGTTTTGAAGCAGGTAAGAAATTGATTAATAGTGTAGATTTATGTTCATTACTTGCTAATGTAGGCGATACACGAACTTTAATTATTCACCCTGCTTCGACAACTCATGAACAGTTGACTACTGAGGAACAAGAAACGGCAGGAATTACTGAAGGTTTAATAAGATTGTCAGTAGGTATTGAAAATATAGAAGATATTATTGCTGATTTAGAGCAAGCATTCTCTTGCGTAGATTAATGCTAACTAACTAGGAAAGGAGGGAGAAGAATGAGTATTCCTAGTGAGAAGTTAGATTATATTGAGAAGGATTTAGGGTTAGTTTCTCCCCAAAAATTAACTATTTTTAACGACCAAAAGTTCAAAACTGAGTCTGGAGCTGGTTTAGGTCCAATCGACATTGCATATGAAACTTATGGAAATTTAAATGAAAAGCGAGATAATGTTATCTTAATCGCCCATCATTTAACAGCTGATGCCCACGTAGCAGGGAAGCATACAGTAGATGATGAGTCTAGTGGCTGGTGGGATACATTAATTGGGCCTAATAAGGTTATTGATACTAATCAATATTATGTTATCTGTATTAATGTTTTAGGGAGTTGTTATGGAACTACTGGCCCAGCTTCAATTAATCCTGAAACCGGAAGAGAGTATGGAACCGACTTTCCAGTAATCACTATTGGCGATATGGTTAGATTACAGAAAGCATTTTTGAAAGAATTAGAAATTAATGAACTATATGCAGTCATCGGTGGTTCTATGGGGGGAATGCAGGCACTCAAATGGGCAGTAGAGTATCCTGAGTTTGTGCAGAAAGTCGTTCCAATAGGTACTCCGGGCAGATTGAAAGCCCAGAGTATTGCTTATAATCAAATTGGTATTGAAGCTATTAAGAATGATCCTGCTTGGCAGAATGGTCACTACTATAATACTGGTTCTCAGCCTAAGAAAGGAATGGCTTTAGCTCGTAAGATTGGAATGATTACCTTTAGAAGTCCACAATCTTTTCAAGAGAGGTTTGGGAGAGAAGAAGTGGAGAATCAGGAGTTTTATACTTTAGATAATCAATTTGAAATAAATAATTATTTAGATTATCATGGGGACAAATTTATAGATCGTTTTGATGCGAATTCTTTTATTTATCTTACTAAGGCTATGGACCTATATGATTTAGGTCGAGGTTATGAATCATTTAATGCGGCATTAAATCGTGTTAAGGCAGAAGTCTTAATTATAACTATTAGCTCAGACCAACTCTTTCCACCAGAAGAGACTTTAGAAGTAGTGAAAGGGTTGAATGAAGTTGGCGGCAATGTAGAATATCAAGTGATTAATTCAGATTTTGGTCATGATGCTTTTTTAGTTGAGTTTGATAAATTAAAACCTTTAATTGGTAAATTTTTGTATAATTAATTTAATAAGAAGCTAAAATTTATCTTTATAATATGCTTTTATTGATTTCAAGCCCTCTTAAACTAGAGGGTTTGAAATTTTCTAATCAAATCCACTTAAAACTTAGTCACTTATGACTAAAACTTTTTACAAGACAAATCAATAATTTCAATGTAAAAAAGAGGGGATAAACTACTTATATGGAATAACTTTAAATAAAAAGATATAGATATAAAATAGAGTATCATCTACTAATTATTAAAGGAGAGATGAATTTGCCAGAACATTTTTCGTTTAACTCTTTAGTAATCATAACTTTGTTAGCTTTTATAGTTCCAATTACAATTGAAAAGGTTAAAATTCCTATTCCAGTAGTAGTTGGAGAGATATTAGCAGGAGTTATAATTGGGAAAAGTGGTTTAAATTTAATTGAACCTGGTTCTTGGTTAAAGTTTTTATCAGAGTTTGGATTTGCATTCTTAATGTTTTTATCAGGGTTAGAAGTTGACTTTAATTTAATTAAACGTGCTACTTGGCAGCGTAAGAAGAACAGTAAGTTAATTGATGGACCACTTATAATAAGTGCACTTGTATTCTTATTGACATTAATTATTTCCTTTGTAATAGCAAAGTTATTTGTAGCTGCTAATTTATTAAATAGTCCTTGGTTATTAACCTTAATAATTTCAACTACATCACTAGCTATAGTAATGCCTACTTTAAAAGAAAAAGAGATAATCAATACTAAATATGGGCAACAGGTATTGATGTCAGCATTATTAGCTGATTTCTTAACTATATTAATGATTACAATCTTTGTTATTGTAATTTCTTCAGGACCGCTTCATGAAATTTTATTAATCTTTGTACTATTTTTAGCTTTTATCTTCTTTCATAAAGCAGGAATTCTCTTTAGTGATAGCCATATCTTCGATGAACTAGCACATGCAACTTCTCAAATTAAAGTTAGAGCTACTTTTGCATTAATCTTAATATTTATTGCTTTAGCAGAAAAGCTGGGATTAGAGATTATCTTAGGGGCATTTTTAGCTGGAGCTATTATTTCATTAATATCTGATGATGAAGGTAGCCATCTAAACCATAAATTAGATGCTATCGGCTATGGTTTCTTTATTCCGATTTTTTTCATTATGGTAGGAGTTAAATTTAATATTTCAACTTTATTTAATACTCCAAATATCTGGGTGTTTACTATCTGTCTTATTTTAGCTTCGTACATAGTAAAACTTATTCCTGTTTTACTCTTCAGACGCGATTATTCCTGGCGTGAAACATTGAGTGCAGGTTTTCTATTATCATCACGGCTGAGTTTGATAATTGCAGCTTCAGCTATTGGTTTGGAGTTAGAAATTATTAATGAAAGTATTAATTCTGCTATTATTCTAACCGCAATCTTTACTTGTACTGCTTCGCCGATCTTATTTGACCATCTATATCCTGAAGTAGAAAGAGAGAAAGATAGGATTATAATTGTAGGTAGTGGTGAATTAACTTCATTATTAATTAAAAGATTGAATACTGATGAAAGAATAGTAACAATCATTGAAAAGGATGAAGATAGAATAGAACGAGCTAGAAAATTAGCTGATAGAGTTATTTACGGTGATGCTACTAATTTATCAGTTTTAAAGTCAGCTGGCATTAAATCGGCAGATGCATTTTTAACTGCTGCAGGGAAAGACCAAGTAAATGAAAAAATATGTAAAATAGTCAAAAAGAACTTTTTGATTGAAAATATATTAGCGTTAAACTTTAATATAGGTAATAAACAGAAGTTATTAGATTTAGGAGTTAAAGTAGTAACTCCTTCTCTTGCTGCAGTAGGCCTTTTAGAAAAATTAATTAAGAACCCAAGAACATTCTCTATCTTAAATGAAGAAAAACTGATTACTAAAGAGATTAAACTTAGAAACAGTTCATATATTGGTAATAAAGTTTCAGAACTAAATTTACCTGGAGATTGTTTATTAATGGCTATTGAAAGGAATAATGAACTTATTATCCCTCATGGCTACAATCATTTAGAATATGGTGATATATTAACTATCGTTGGAAGTAAAGAGTGTGTTATGACAGTCATAAAAAGGCTTAAGGAAGCTAGCTAAAATAATGAGCAATAAAAGGAGGTGTTTAATATAGGATTCGAGCCAATGCAATCAGAATTTAAGAATGCAATAGAAGAGCATGAACAGACTGAAGTTCCTGATTATATTGAAAATAATATAATCAAATTTATTCAAATTTTGAGAAGTCTAGGAGTAAGAGTAAGTTTAGTAGAAGCAATCGATGCTATGAATTCTTTATATCTAATAGATATTGCACAAAAAGAAGAGTTTAAAGTAGCACTGCGTTCATTAGTAGTAAAGAATTATGAAGAAAAAAGGATTTATGATAAGACATTTGAGTTATTCTTTCAACCACAAGAAGAGATAGAAAGAATAAATGAAGAGCCTGAAGAAATAGATGAGTCAGAAGATGAGGAAATAATCCACGACCCAATCGATAGAAAAGATCTACCAGAGCAGAATGATAAAGAAAAACCAGATATAGAGTTAGATTTAGATGATGAACAACAAGAGTTATATGATCAGTTAGACTCTGAGGTAAAAGAGAAAGTAAACGAACAAGTACTAGATAAGTTTGGGGAAGTACTATTACATGCTCCTAAAACAAAGTCAATGGTTAAAAACTTCATTAGTGGTAGTCTAAAGTATTGGAAAGCTAAATTAAATGAGAATAGAGATGGGCTTATCGATTTAGAATCGGCTATAGATGTCAAAAAGACAGGGGAAGAGAAATTAGATAAAAAATTACGTAAAATAGTGACTAAGTTAGATGAAGAAGAGGAGTTTATTTTAGCTAAAGACATTCGTGAAATAGCTGATGAAGAAATGGACAAGGTAACAGATACTATTAAGCGCCTTTCACGAAAACTGGCCACTAAACTTTCACGACGTTATAAGAAGAGTAAGAAGAATAAAGTGATAGATTTAAGAAGTACATTAAGAAATAATATCAAGTACGGAGGCACTTTAATCGATCTAAGTTATCGTCATCGCAAGTTGCAGAAGCCTAAGTTTGTATTGATTTGCGATGTCTCTGATTCTATGGTTAAGTATTCTACCTTTGTTTTACAATTTGTTTATGGACTTTCTAATGTCGTTAAAGAAATAGAAAGCTTTATCTTTGCAGAAGATTTAGAACAAATTACTGATTATTTTAATAAGAATAGTTCATTTGCTGATAAGATGTCCAAAATAATTGCTGAGAGTAAAGAATGGGGAGGCTCAACTAATTTAAACCGAGCTTTGAAGACACTTAATACTAAACATCAATCAGTACTTACTAATAGAACAGTAGTATTTATTGTTAGTGATACAAAGACCCTTAGGATTAAAGATACCGCCTTTAAATTAGATCTACTACAACGACAAGTTAAAGATATAATTTGGCTTAATACTTTACCAAAATCAGCGTGGAAAAATCGAACTTCAGTTGAACTCTTCCAAAGACATTCACGTATGTTTAAGTGTAATATGATAAAAGACTTACAAAGAATAATTAAAAAAGAATTTTTATAAAAATCCAAAGTTGTTACTTGTTAGTTAAGAAGAAACATGGTATAATTATTAGCAAAATAAAGAATAAGCACTAGGGGTGCCTTGTTAGGCTGAGAAGCTTTTTTAGCTAACCCTTAAACCTGAACTAGTTAGTACTAGCGTAGGGAAGTGGTCAAATTGAATCTATTATTTCAAAGACTACTCTCTGGGTAGTCTTTATTTTATTAGGAGGGATTTAATAATGGATAATTTAAAGATTAAAAGATTAACTGAACTAGGAGCTACTTTGGCATTGGCTACTATATTAAACTTCGTTAAAGTATACGAACTTCCCCAAGGCGGATCTGTCTCTTTAGAGATGTTGCCTATCTTCTTTATTGCTTTACGGTGGGGGTTGAAAGAAGGTTTAATTTTAGGTAGTCTTTATGGGGTTTTACAACTTATATTAGGAGCTAAAATTTACTACCCATTACAGGCTATTTTAGACTATCCACTTGCTTTTGGTTTATTAGGTATAGCAGGAATAGTACATAATTGGCTTAAAGTTGAAAAGAATAAGAAGAACTTAATATTAATAAGTCTTAGCATATTAGTAGGTAGTTTTTTACGATTAGTGGTTCATACTATTTCAGGAGTATTATTCTTTGCAGAATACGCACCAAAAGAACAAAATATCTGGTTATATTCTGCTGGCTATAATCTTAGTTATATGTTACCAGAAGCTATTATTACGATTGTAGTCATGATTATTTTAATTAGAAGTCTACCTGAATTTATTAAAGATATTTAATACATAAATAGTATAAGGCTCTTGCATAATTAATTGCTGATGCCTAAAATTCTGCATTAATTATGCTTGAAATCTAATTATGAAATTCGCTTTGCATATAAGGATGTGAAATTATGTCGAGAGCTGTTGTCTTTGTCAATGGAGAATTAATAGGAGATAAATCTTTTTATCAGAATTATATTAAACCCGATGATACTATTGTCTGTGCTGATGGAGGAGCAGAACATGCTCTTTCTTTGCAGATTCAACCTGATTTAATCTTAGGCGATTTAGATTCTATTTTTTTTAAGACTCTAAAATATTATGAAAGTAATGGAGTGAAGTTTGAAAAATTTCCTAGTAATAAGGACAAAACCGATACACAACTGCTTTTAGAACGATTAATAGTTAAAGAATATGATGAAATTATAATCTTTGCAGCTCTAGGAGATAGAGTTGATCATTCTTTAGGTAATATATATCTTTTAGAAGGTTTATATACATCTAGGACTAATATCAAACTAGTAAGTCCTAATGAAACTTTACAATTAATTAAGAATAAGACTGTAATAAGTAATCAGCAAGGGAAGACTATTTCTTTATTACCATTAACTAAGCAGATAACAGGAGTATCTTTATCGGGCTTTAAATATGAATTAGATGATGGTATTCTTAAACGAGGAGAAACTTTAGGGTTGAGTAATGTTATTAAGCAAAATTTAGCGGTAATTGATTTAAAGCAAGGCAGCCTATTACTAGTGATTAATAATTGAAGTTATGAATAGAAAAGAAAATATAAATCTATTGGAGAGTTAGATTAAAAAATCTGACTCTAGAACTATTAAATGCTAAGCTTATTGATGGAGAATTTGCTCCAGAATATAGTTTACCTGGTGTAGCAGAGAAGTGTACAGGATGCCATAGTATGAAGAGCGACTTTGACCAAGGTGGATTTACACATGGTAAAATGGACTGCGAGCCATGTCATGAAGATGCACATATGTTAGATTAATAAAAATTATTATTTTGATTAGCAAGCCTTTCAAATAAAAGCTCTTTCAAATTTGAAGGAGCTTTTATTTTATGGAATAAATTTATCGTGCTTCTAATAAATAATTAAAAAGTTTTTGCAGGAATTCAAAATTAAATCGAGAATTTTATATTTAAGTAACTAATAAACATAGTAACTGATTGAGTATAATTTAAGATAAGGGAGGAATAATTATGTTTGGCTTAGGAATTCCTGAATTAATATTGATTTTAGTAATCGCTTTAGTTATTTTTGGGCCTAGCAAGTTGCCAGAAATTGGTCAATCGATTGGTAAAGGAATAAAAGAGTTTAAGAAAGCAACAGAGGAAGATGTAACCGAAAATGTTAAAAAATTAGATGATAACGAATAATATAATCGTATATAAGATTATTAAATTATACCTGTTATTAACAGGTATAATTTTTTGAAAAAGATATTATGATTAGAACACAAAAAGGTTATATTGAGCAAATCATAAATTTTTCGCTCACCATCTTGGTGAGTAGGAGGCAAAAATAAGGCCGAACCACAGGAAGTGGTGAGCTAATCACAGCACAGGACGTGCTATTGATTAGGAAGCCTTATTTTTGCCGGATATGAACCTTAGATGGTTCGAAAAAATTATTCTATCGCGAAAGATGACCTTTTTGTGGTTAAACCATATTATTGGATTCTGAATGATAGTATTAGTTATTGATTGAAACTAAGCAAAATTAATGATAGAATTAAGGTGTTTGAAATATGATATATTCGCTTAGGACGGAGGAATATTTATGCCAGATACAGAAATGTCATTAGTCGAACATTTAACAGAATTAAGAAAGAGGTTATTAATTTCTATTGGTGCTTTAGTTGTCTTTTCAATAGGAAGTTATATATTTGCAGAAGAAATAATAGCGATATTGACTAAACCAGTAGGGAAAGAATTGGTCTATTTAACACCTCCTGAAGCATTCTTTACGCAGATAAAGGTTTCGTTCTTTACTGGCTTTTTAATTGCATTACCAATTATTATTTATCAATTTTGGAAATTTGTTTTGCCAGGACTTAAACATGACGAGAAGAAATATTTATTGATTCTAGTACCTTTATCATATATATTCTTTATCGGTGGAGCATCTTTTGGTTTATTTGCAGTAATTCCCTTTGGAATTAAATTCTTCTTAGGTTTTACTTCTTCTAATTTAGAAGCAATGTTTTCATTAAGTAAATATATTTCTTTTATTATTAGTATTTTGATTCCCTTTGGTTTAGTCTTTGAATTACCATTATTAATTACCTTATTAGTTAAATTAAATTTAATTACTTCTGAATTTTTAACTAGTAATCGTAAGTATGTAATAATTATCATCTTTATTTTTGCTGCTATACTGACACCTCCGGATATTATAACTCAAACTATGATGGCCTTGCCTTTACTCTTGCTTTACGAAGGTAGTGTTATCGTAGCTAAGATTATTGAATAATTAAAGTTAAGACTGAGGTTAAGTTAAAATAATATAAATATAATTAAGGCTAGTTGATGACTTAAGTTATCAACTAGCTTTTTTGAATTTTTATATAAATAAATTCCTATAATGTTATAAATATCATAGTTAATTCAATTCTAAGTTGGTATAATTAATTTAAATAGTAAATTAAAGGAATGAAAAGGAGGAGATTACTATGAGAAAGTTAGGTAATTTAAAGACAACAGCGATGGGAATTTTACCACATCAAGATATAGAGCAAGCAATGAAGTTAGCACTAAGTTTGGATATACCATTTTGGCCACAGTTACCAAAGTTAAACTATTATGAGGATATGTATGTTCAATTTTCAGAGAACTTTCCAGGAATGACAGTGAATGAAGATGATGCAAAGATTACTTTAAATACAGAAGAATTTTATAATCAATTACCTGAATTTTTAGCTAAAAGTGAGGATCTAGATTATTTTAAGTTATCAAAAGATTATTCTGTCGTTTATTCTCAATTTTTAGAAAAAGATTTGTCTAATTACGCAGCAATTAAAGGACAGATCATTGGTCCAATTAGTTTCGGTTTGCAGATTTGTGATGAAAATAGAAAACCAATTATTTATAATGATGAAGTTAGAATCTTATTATTTGATTTTACTAAACAGAAATTATTAGCACAATATGATGATTTAAAGAAGGAGAATCAAGATTTAACTATTCATATCGATGAACCAGGATTAGAGATGATCTTTACTAGTATTTCTGGTTATACCGAAGATATGGCTAAAGAAGATATGAAGAAGTTCTTAACTGAGATAAAGAGTGAAGCTGGTATACCAATTACGATTCATCTCTGTGGTAAACCAGATTGGGACTTTTTACTGAATTCAGAAATTGATATTCTATCATTTGATGCTTATTCCTGTGGAGAAACTGTAGTTAAATACGATAGTTTAGTTGAATTTATGCAGTCAGGTAAGATGATAGCTTGGGGAATAGTTCCGACTAAGTTAGAACAGTTAAAAAAATTAGATGCAGATAAGGTGATTCAACAATTAGAACAACTATGGGATAAATTAGTTGAAAAAGGCTTAGATAAAAGAAGAATAATTGCCCAGTCACAATTAACTCCTGCTACCTGCAATATTACACAAGGAGATTATGTTAAAGGAGTAGAGGAAGGATTCAAATTACTAACGCAAGTTTCTAATCGATTAAAAGAAAGATATTTAAAATAATCTACTTACAAAATTGTTTATTTAAATTTATGGTGTAATCTTGTTTAATTTTAAAAGATTACACTATTTTTTATTTTTTGCAGGAATAAAATTAATATTTCCAGAAAAAGAATATGTATTTTTCGTATTAAATACTAATAATTTAGTAATCTTATTAATAAGATTACTAAAAACTATAATTAAGGAGCGTTGTTTATGGATTGGAAATTATTTGCTATGGCTTATGGAATGTTATTTTTAGCAGAATTAGGTGATAAAACTCAATTAGCAGTTTTTACTTTAGTAACTCAATACAAATCACCAATTCCTATCTTTTTAGGTGCATCAGCTGCCCTAGTAACCGTTACTTTTCTTGCAGCATACTTTGGAGAGTGGATTAATAAATATGTACCCACAGTTTACTTACAACTAGGTGCTGGAGTAATCTTTATTGTAATTGGAATCTTTGTGTTTAAAGAAGCTCTTGGTGAACTAACAGTTTAAAGTTTGATTCTATGTTTAATTATGTAGTTAGGATAGAGCAAGATTACTCTCGCTCTATCCTAATTCATTTATTGGTCAAAGTCTTCCATTAGTTCAATAGAATCTTGTACTGGATAAGGCTTTCTTGCTTCTAATATTTCCTGTAAGTCTTCATTCTTAGTAGCAGTTTTTAAGGTATTTTTCTTTTTCGTCATATTATCACTCCTTTCTTAGTTATATTTTTTACTTAATCGGTTAAAATAATAATGACTAAATTATAGTAAAGGATGATAGAAATGAATAATACAATTACTCTGCAGTTGCCAACAGAAGTTGATAATTTTATTTCTAACTTAGCATTTTCAGGAGATGTTAGTCGCGAAGAGATAATTATTAAAATTTTAACTGAATACTACCACCATTTAGAGCAAAGTAGTGATGAAATTCCAGAAGAACTTTCTATGCTTAAAGACGAGGAAGGTTTATTAACTATTTCTGATACTTTCAAAAAAGAGTTTAATGAAAGTTAAAATAGATATGAGAATAATCTTTTCTCATTAAAAGCAGGGATTTCTTTCTATATATCTAATTAGGTATATAGTGTTACAGCCAGATTGTATCGTGTTATAGAATCAATATGTATAAATAATTATAGATAATCAAGTTTTGTTTTTACACTTACTTACCTAAGTTTGGACTGTTGAAAAGGAGGAAACTAGTGGCTAATATTATTGAAGTAAACAATTTATCTTATAAGTATGAAGACGGTACCACAGCATTAAAAGGAATCAATCTTTCAGTTGAAGAAAGTTCTAAAGTAGCTATTTTAGGACCAAATGGTGCAGGGAAATCAACATTATTATTTCACTTAAATGCTTTATATATGGTTCAACAAGGACAGGTCAAAGTCAATTCACAAGTAGTGACATCGGATAATAAAGAATGGGTTCGAAGTCAAGTAGGACTAGTTTTTCAAGACCCTGATGATCAAGTCTTTTCAACAACTGTCTTTGAAGATGTAGCCTTTGGATTATTAAATTTTGGCTGGAAAGATCAGGATAAAATTAAGAAACGAGTAGAATGGGCTTTAGAAACTGTTGGTATATTAGATTTGAAAGATAAACCACCTCATAACTTGAGTTACGGACAAAAGAAAAGAGTAGCTATTGCAGGAATCTTAGCTATTGAGCCTAAAATAATTATTTTTGATGAACCAATGGCTTATTTAGATCCTAAAGGAAAGAATGATTTTATGAATATTCTTAATGATTTGCATCAAAGAGAGAAGACAATATTGGTAGTAACCCATGATGTTGATTTTGCTGTTGAATGGGCAGATGAACTTATCATTATAAAAGATGGTAAAGTATTAGCTAATGGAGAAATAGATATCTTATCTAATTTAAAGTTAGTTAAGGAGGCTAATTTAGGATTACCTACTATTACTAAATTGTTTAAAAGGTTAGATATTAAAGATTTAGATAAGTTACCACAAACTATTGAGCAAGCAGTTAATCTTTTAAAGAGATATATTTAGAATTGATAGTATATAATTTTTATTTTTGAATCTAAGTTATTAAATTAGTCATAATAAGAATTGGAATGAATTTTATCCTTTTTGTGTAATCTATGAATAAAGTATTATATGGAGGAATGACAGATGGCAAATGAGCTGTTTATTGAACTAAAGAAAGAGTTAGCTGCGGATAATGAAGTTAAGTTTAATAACTATTTAGAAAAAGCTCATCCAATAGATTTAGCTGAATTACTGGCAGATTTAAATGATGAAGAGATAATTAAAGTCTATAATTTAGGAGAAAATAAGAAGTTATCTGATATTATTGAACAAGCAGATGAAGAGCTTCAGATTAGATTTTTGAAGATGTTAGAGTTAAATGATATTATAAATATTTTATCTTATATGTCTGCGGATAATGTAACAGATATTATTGGGAATTTACCTTTCGACAGACGAAAGAAGTTATTACAGATGATGAAAGCTGGAGAAGCAGATAGTATTCGTAAATTATTAAATTATGACCCTGAAAGTGCTGGAGGGTTAATGACTACTGAATATATTGCTTTAAAGGAGACAATTAGTATTGATCGTGCGTTAACAAAAATTAAGGATATCAGTCCTAAAACTGAAGTGATTGAAACAATTTATGTTTTAGATGATAAGAATCACTTAGTAGGTAGTACTAGTTTGCGTTCTATTTTAGTGGCCTCTGAAGATCAACAATTAAAAGAGATAACAGATTATAATGTAATCTCCGTACACCCTGAAGTTGATCAGGAAGAGGTAGCTTTCTTAGTAGCTAAGTATGACTTGATATCAATTCCGGTTATTAATCAACAAGATAGGTTATTAGGGATTATAACTGTTGATGATATCATAGACGTTATTAAAGCTGAAAATACAGAGGATATGTTTAGGTTAGCAGGGGTAAATGAAGAAGAAAAGATAGATAGTTCGCTAATTGACTCTATTCGTAAGAGGCTTCCGTGGTTATTTGTTAATTTAGTAACTGCTTTTTTAGCTGCATTTACAGTTAGTCTATTTGAGGATGTTATTACGCAGGTAGTAGCATTAGCTGCGGCAATGCCTATTGTAGCAGGAATGGGAGGAAATGCTGGAACGCAGACTCTAGCAATTGCAATTAGAGGAATTGCTTTAGGAAAACTTAATATTAAAGAAGATTGGAAGATTGTCTTTAAAGAGATAATGGTTGGATTAATTAATGGAGCAGTAATAGGTATTATTACTGGAGTAGTTTTATACTTTAAGTACGGTAATCCGTATTTAGGATTGATTATCTTTTTAGCTATGATTGGTAACTTAGTTATTGCAGGTTTAAGTGGCTTTTTGATTCCACTCGTATTAGAAGTTTTAGGAATAGATCCAGCTTTGGCTTCAGCTATCTTTTTAACTACATTTACTGATGTCTTTGGCTTCTTTATCTTCTTAGGATTGGCTCAAACTTTTTTAAGCTTTTTAATTTAATATCTTAAAAGAGTCAATATATTTCTTAATGACGATTTACTTTGAAATCATATTGACTTTTCTGGTTATAATATATAATAAGAAGGTGATTATTATGGGATTTTATAATGAAATAAGTAAATATTACGACTATATTTTTCCTTTTAATAAGACTAAATTAGAATTTTTTGAAGAAGTATTAGGAGATTCAAAAGAAATTTCAGTTTTAGATATAGGTACATCCACTGGGACTTATGCTGTTAACTTAGCAAAGAAAGGATATCAATTAACCGGCATTGATTTAAATGAAGATCTCTTAGAACAATGTCGACAGAAAGCTGAAAAAGCAGATGTTGATTTGGAAATTTTGAATTTAGATATGAAAGATTTAAGTGATACATTAACTGAAAAGTTTAATGGCATTATCTGTATTGGTAATACTTTAGTTCATTTATCTAATTTTAATGAAATAGCTGATATAATTAGGCAGATGTATAAACTTTTAGAACCTCAAGGAAAATTAATTGTTCAGATTGTTAATTATGACCGCATTTTGAAGAAAGAGGTTAAAGAATTACCTCTTATTAAGCGAAAAGAAGTAAGTTTAACATTCATTCGTAAATATAAATTAATAGATGAAGGGAAATATAAAGATAGGATTGACTTTAATACTACTTTGAAGGTAGATGGAAAGACATTTAAAAATTCTATTCCTCTTTACCCCTTAACCTCACAAGAGATAATAAATATTTTGGAAGAGGTCGGATTTAACAATTATAGTCTATATGGTGGTTTTGATTTTAGTGCTTATAATCCATTAGAATCGGGATCTTTAGTATTAGTAGCTGAGAAATAACTTAAAAGCTTTATAATTAAATTTCAAGTATATTTTATGAATTATAACTTTATAATTCATAATAACTTATAGTTTTTCAAATATATTTGCATAACTGACATATGTGTGTTATACTATCTCTGGAAATTAAATAATAATTATTTAACCTCATCATTAGATGAGGTAGAGGTGCGATTAATTACAAGTAACTTTGAGAAGTGATTAAGGTTAAGCTATGATCCAAAGTGAAAAGGATTAATTGCCGAAACTCTAAAAATTCCTTAAATTTTAGAGTTGGTTTAATACTCAATAGGTATTAAACTGCTATTAAAGGAAAGACACCTTTAATAGAGTGCTATCTCGTTAATTAAGATGAGGATTTTTTATTTCAATACTTTATTAGGAGGAATAATTAAATGGAATATGGAATTTTAGCATTACTACCACCATTATTAGCAATTATATTGGCTTGGTGGAGCAGAGAAGTATTAATTTCACTATTTGTAGGTGTATTTATAGGAGCTACTATTATAAACGGATTTAACCCTCTAATCGGGTTTATGAGAACTCTTGATACTTATATGGTTAACTCATTGACAGATTCGTGGAACATAGCAACCTTATTATTCTTGTTAACTTTAGCTGGGATGGTAGGAATTATTAGTAGATCAGGGGCTACACAAGCAGTAGCTGATTATTTAGCTAAAAAAGCTAAGACTGCTCGTAAAGCTCAAGTTGCTACTTGGTTCATGGGGTTATTAATTTTCTTTGATGATTATGCAAATACTTTAATTGTCGGTACGACTATGCGATCAATTACTGATAAACTGAAGATTTCACGTGAAAAATTGGCTTATATTGTTGATTGTACTGCTGCGCCAGTGACAAGTATGGCACTGATCTCTACTTGGGTTGGGTATGAGATGGGATTAATTCAAGATGCCTTTAGTAAATTAGGTATTGAACAGAATATCTATACTACTTTTTTGCAGACAATACCGTACCGTTTCTATAGTGTCTTTGCTCTATTATTAGTCCTAATAATAGCTTTACTTGGTAAAGACTACGGGCCAATGTATGATGCAGAGATTAGAGCTAGAAAAGAAGGAAAGTTACTAAGAGAAGGCGCTACGCCAATGGCTTCTAAAGAATTGACTGAAATGAAATCTCCTGATGATAAACGGTTAAATTGGTATGATGCTTTTATTCCAATTATTTCAGTAATAGCTATTACAATAATTGGTCTATGGTATAACGGTGGAGGTTTAGAAGGGGCAACAATAAGAGAAGCTTTTGGAGATGCTGATTCTAGTATTGTCTTATTGTGGTCATCATTTGGTGGAACAATGATTGCTGCATTATTAGCATTGGTAAAAGGAGTTTTATCAGTTGAGGAAATAACAGATGCTTGGCTAGATGGTGCTAAATCTTTAGCGATTGCTTCGGCTATTTTAACTTTGGCTTGGTCTTTAGGAGGGGTTATTGAAGAATTAGGAACTGCTAATTATATTGTTAACCTTACCAAAGGTGTTGTACCTCCGTTCTTAATTCCAACAATGATGTTTGTTTTACCATGTATTGTTGCCTTTGCGACTGGGACTTCTTGGGGGACTAATGCTATTATTATGCCGTTGGCCATCCCAATGGCAGTGAAGTTAGGAGCACCATTGACTCCAACTATTGGAGCGGTATTAACTGGTTGTGTGTTTGGAGATCATTGTTCACCGATTTCAGATACAACAATTATGTCATCAACTTCTTCAGCAGCAGATCATATTGACCATGTTAGAACACAAATTCCGTACGCTATTACTGCTGGATTAGTAGCAATAATTGTTGGATTTATTCCGGCTGGATTAGGAGTCCCAGCGATTATTACTTTGCCTATTGGATTAGTTATTCTTTATCTAACTGTTAATACATTAGGAAAGAATGTTAATATAAATAGTTAAGTTGATTCAAACTAAGATATAGAATAATATATAAACTTAGAGGTTGCTTAAGTAAAAACTTAGGCAACCTTTTTAATTTTATTAACTAAAGAGTGGTCCTACTATCGATTTATTCATAGGATAGATTTGTTTCCAGATTTATGATATAATTGTCTTATACTATTTATTAGTTAAGAGAATTCCATATATAAAATATAAAAGGAGGCATAAAATGCTTTGGTTAGGAATAGGAGTAGCAATACTGGTAGCAATAATTTTAATTTTAAAAAGTTAGATGGAAGAATGATAAAGAATGTAATATTTAAAATAATTATGATAATAGTTAGTGGAATTTTAACTGGTTTACCATTTTATTTCCCTAATTTATATTTCCTCAGTTGGTTCAGCTTAGTACCACTTTTGTTAGTTATTCAAAATCAGAGTCCTAAGTTAGCATTTGGTAGTGGATGGCTTAGTGGTTTATTCTTTTTTGTTATTATTTTTTATTGGGTGGTCTATCCACAACTAATTTTCGATATGCCTTTAAATTTAGCACTAGGTTTTACATTGCTCTTGTGTGGAGTATTAGCTATATTTATAGGAGCTTTTGCTTTGCTAGGTAATTATGTAATTAAAAGAGAGCAAAGTTTAGTAATCTTTTGGATTCCGGTGATTTGGACTGGATTAGAATACTTAAGAAGTGTGTCAACTTTTAATCTTCTATTTGGAGCTATTGGTTATAGTCAAGCTTATTTTCCTTTGTTTATTCAGATAGCTGATTTATTTGGAGTCTATGGAGTAACTTTTTTTATTATATTAATTAATGTCTTTATATATAAACTTATCTTATATTTGCGAGATGCTTTTTTAAATAAAATTTCTTTAGACCGAATAAATATATTGAATAAGAGTGAGATAATATACTTTAGTTTAATTTTGCTATTTGTAGTAGGCTATGGATTAATCAATTTAAAGATGCCTAGCAATGAAAAGGTTAAATCATTAAAAGTCGGGTTGATACAACCTAATATTGCACAAGAGATTAAATGGAGCAGAGATTCACGAGTTAATATAATTGATAGATATTTTAGATTAACCGGTCAAATTAAAAATAAAGATGTAGATATAATTTTTTGGCCAGAAACCGCTATTCCTTTTATATTAAACGAAGAAAATGGGTTTTGGCAAAATTATCTATTCAGAAAAATTAACAGAATTAATACCCCTTTATTTACTGGTGCTTTAAACAAAATAGACGGAAAGGTATATAATCAAGTTTTTTTAGTTAATACTAATGCACAAATTACTGATAGTTATAATAAGATGAGTTTAGTCCCATTCGGAGAGTATATACCACTTAGAAATATAATGCCTACAAATATTAAAGAATTAATGAGTGATAAGAGTGCAGGTGAAAAAATAAATAGTTTTAGCTTAAATGGTTTTAAATGGGGGAGTCCTATTTGTTCAGAGATATTAAATCCGGAGTTAGTAAGCAAAATTGCAAGAGATAATCACTTTTTAGTTAACCCCTCTAATGAAGCTTGGTTTAAAAAAAGTAATGCGTCATTAGAGATATGGCAAACTGCTATTTTTAGAGCAGTAGAAAATCGAATACCGATTATTAAAGTAAGTAATACAGGAATAAGTGGTATAATTAATGCTCACGGTAAAATAAAGATGCAGTTAGAACCATTTAAAGCTACAAGCTCCATTTGGAATTTAAAAATACCGAATAAAAAGAAGGAGACTATCTATAATCGATATAATGACTATTTTATTTATTTAATTGGGTTAATGGCATTATTATTATTCATAAGAAGTAAAAAAAGATTTCAATAAATAAAAATAAACTTGAGGTGATACTTATGAAGAAGAAAGCATTTAATAAAGCTGGCGAAGAATACACCTTAAATTATAGTGAAGATGTAGATTGGAATAAATGTATTGGTTGTGGAAATTGTGTTAGAATTTGTGGGCAAGATGTATATATATTAGTCAATACTCCTCAAGGTCAAAAAGCTGATAACCCTAATAGTAACCGCTGTTTAGGAGATGCTCATTGCTATAGTGCTTGTCCTACGCAAGCAATTGAGTTTAAATCTGCAAATCAAAATGATTAATTATGCTAGTTATATAATTATAAATTCAGTTATCAATAGATATAAGTTAAAAGACCCCAGTTAGTACTTAGGGGTCTTTTTTACTTATATAGGAAATTATGCTTAATTTCAAACTGTAGATACCATTCTAGCCAGAAGGGTATGAAGGGCATATTGTCTTTATTCATGAGACTAAATTATAATTTTCTATAGACTCCAATGACCTTCCCTAATATTTTACAATCAGAAGTAAAGATTGGTTCCATATTTGGATTTTCTGGTTGCAATCTTATATGATCTTCTTCTTTAAAAAATCTTTTGACAGTTGCTTCATCATCTAATAGAGCAACGATAATATCTTTATTACGAGCAGTATTCTGTTTTTTAACGATTACATAATCGCCGTCTAAAATGCCTGCTTCTATCATACTCTCACCTTCGACTGTAAGAATAAATAATTTATCACTAGTATCACTAATGTATTCTAGTGGTAAAGGAAAAGTATCTTCTATATTTTCGACAGCTAAGATTGGTTCTCCAGCAGTTACTCTTCCGACTAAAGGAATGTTAATCATTTCTTTATCATTTTCTTGCTTCTTAATAGGTTCATATAAAACCTCAATAGCCCTTGGTTTAGTAGGATCTTTTCTTATGTACTCTTTTTCTTCTAAGGTTGTTAAATGTGAGTGAACAGTAGAAGGAGAACTCAATCCTACTGCTTTAGCTATTTCTCTAACAGAAGGGGGATAACCCTTTTGATTTATTTCTTGCATAATAAAATTAAGAATTTGTTGTTGTCTATTCGATAAATCTTCCATTACTTTCACCTCCACAATGATTAACTTTATTATATCACATCTATTTTTTTAAATCAAACTCTTGTTCGTTTCCTCTTGACAAAGAACAGGTGTTCGTATATAATGTAATTAGAACGAACGTTCTAGAAACTTATGTTCTATAGAGTATTTTTATAAAGGAGGTAGTATGAAGATGATCAAGCGCCATGTGAATTCTTATCCTTGTTCACGAAGAAAAAGGGACAAAAATAATAACGAAAATAAAGCAATCTTAAATGTAGGCTTAGTATTGATTATTTGCACATTTATGTTCATTTTTATTACACAATCAGTTATTAGCACTGGACCAGTTGAGTTAAAAGAAATTCAAGTTAAACCTGGTGATACTTTATGGTCTATAGTTCAAAGGCATTATTCTGTAGAAGTAGATATCAGAAGGACTATCTATCAAATTAAAAAAGTTAATAATTTAGCTTCTGCTAATTTAAAACCCTATCAAAGACTTAAGTTGCCTATAAAAAAGTAAATAATTTCACATAATATGCAGGAAATTAACAGAAAACATAGAATATACATATAAAGAGTTGTAAAAAAATGATAATAAATCTTCACAAAATCATTGATTATGAATAAGTATATGATATAATAGTTATACAATGTAATTAAATAAACAGAGTATTTATATTCATTTCTTAATCTTAAGTTAAGGGTGGGTTGGATAATAATGAATAGTCCTGAAATTTCTGAGTGTGTCTTAGAACATAAAGTATGCACTGCATGCCGAGAATGTGATTTTTGTGATCTGGATAGCGATAAGATTTGTGATAATTGTATGAAATGCATCAAAGATGATGAAGACTTTAAAGCTATTAAGATTACAGACATAAAGTATGACTAAAATATTAGACTAAGAAGGCAACCGTAATAAAAAACGGTTGCTTTTTTAGTAGTAATTCTTCATAATTTGGAGGAACAGTACTATATGAATAAATATTATTTTGCGATTGAAGCTAATCAACCCCCATAATTTCGCAAAATAGATATTTTGCGAAATTATGGGTAATTTTCAATAATACAAAGGAAATCTACTATTATAGAAGAAATAAATAATTGAAGGAGGTTTTTTCTTATGTCTAAAAAAATACACTATCAAAATGCTGTACAAAGTTTTTTGAAATATTTAATTGCAGAACGAGGTTATTCTGAATTGACTATTGAAGAATATGAGCGAGATCTTGATCTCTTTTTTCGTTATTTACAAAAGGAGTTCAATTATAACCATGATGAAATTTATATTGATACTATATCTAAATATGAACTTACAGAATTTTTAGGTGATATCATTTTAGTTAAAGATAATGCAGCGGCTACTAGGAATCGTAAATTGTATAGTATTCGTTCTTTCTTTAATTATCTGGTTAAACAAGAACTGTTAGAAAGTAACCCTACTAATGCAATTGAATCTACCAAAACAAATCTGCAAGCAGAACCTATTTATCTTCGTTTAGATGATGCTAAAAGATTTATAAATACTATTCGTGAATCTAATTCAGCAATTTGGATTCGAGATCTTGCAATTGTTAAAACATTTATCCATTGTGGTCTTCGTGTTTCAGAATTAGTTAATTTAGATTTAGATGATATTGATTATGAAGATAAGTCTATTAAATTTTATGGTAAAGGAAGCAAGGAACGCTATGTCCCCTTGCATGACAATGTATTGAGTTCAATTAAAGAATATTTAAATTATAGAAATCAAATTAGACCTAGTAATAAAGATGCTGAAAAAGCCCTCTTCTTATCTACTCGCGGCAATCGTATTAATGTTCGCACAGTCCAACTTATGGTAAAAAAATATGCTAAAAAAGCTGGCGTCCGTAATGCCAGTAAGATAACTCCACATAAGTTACGCCATACTTTTGCTTCACTTCTCTATCAAAAAACAAAAGATTTACGAGTTTTACAAGATCTATTAGGTCATAGTAATATTTCTACTACACAGATCTATACTCACACAGATAAAGACCAAAGAAAAAATGCTGTTAATGAAATGCCTGATTTATAATTAGAAAATAAACCACTATAATTAGCAATTAGCCTCTTTTATATGAATATAATTAAGTATTAATTATATTATTTATATAAGGGAGGCGTTTCCTATCTTCTTCAAAAAACAGACATTATTACAAGGTGCTTTTGTTCTAATGCTTGCTGGATTAATTAATCGAATATTAGGCTTTGGTCTCAGGTTAGTTTTGGTTAGAATTCTTGGTGACCAAGGGATTGGACTTTTTCAGATGGTCTTCCCTATTTTTGTTACCTTTGCTATAGTTACAACTTTTGGTCTACCGGTTGCTCTTTCAAAGTTTGTCTCTGAAAGAATGGCAAAAGATAATTTTATAGAAAGTTTGAGGTTGCTAAAGATTTCTTTAGGTTTTACTATATTTACTGGTATCTTCTTTTCGTTTCTATTCTATTTTAGTGCGCCATTCTTAGCTAATAATATGTTGCAAAATTCACAAACAGAATTAATTCTACAAGCAATAGCCCCTGCTCTATTCTTTGTTTCAGTTGCTTCTGTCTTTCGTGGCTTTTTCCAGGGCTTACGAATGATGACTCCAACGGCTATCTCTCAAATTATAGAACAAATTACAAGGATTATTGTAACTTTGATTGTAATTAAGAAGTTATTAGACTATAGTTTGCAGTATCAAGCTACAGGCGCTGCTATTGGTGTTAGTGCTGGTGAAGCCATAGGATTAATTACTTTAGTTACTATCTTTCTTAAAGTCAAGCTTGATAATCAACAGAATTTAAATACAAATAGTAGATTAAAAGGAAAACGAGAACTGTGCAAAGAACTAATTAAATTTGGCTTTCCAATTACTATTGGCAAGATTGTCGCTTCTTTAATGTATAGCGTTGAGGCTATCCTAATACCGACTAGATTACAAGCAGCAGGATACTCTGTTACAGAAGCTACTAGCCTTTATGGTCAATTATCTGGCATGGTACAACAAATCATTTATTTGCCAACTATCGTTACTATCGCTATTACTTCTAGTTTGATTCCCGCAGTTTCTGAATCTCTTTCTAATGCTAATTATCATGAATTAAGAAATCGTTATCAAGAAGCTTTAAGGTTAACATTTTATACAGGTTTACCAGCTATAATAATCTTTTATTTACTACCAACAAAGATTTGTGACCTTTTATTTGGTTATCCTCAAGCCGGTAACATATTGAAATTAATATCTTTAGGCGCCATCTTCCTCTATTTATTGCAGATACTAAGTGGAGTACTACAAGGTTTAGGTAAACCTAATCTAGTAGTAATCAATTCGATCATTGGCCTTGTTTTTGAAATGATAATTATTTTCAATTTAGTTAGTAGACCGAACTTTGGATTAAAAGGTGCTGTCATTGGAATTATTGTTCGATTTTTAATAGTTACTATCTTAAACTTTTTAGCAATTGGTAGAGAAATTGGCTTTAGATTAGATTTTAAACAACTAATACTCAAACCTATTATAGCAGCAATATCATTACCTATCATTATTCCAACTACTTATCAATACTTTTGGAATTTATGGCAAAGTGATTCAGCTAGTCTAATACTATCTATTCTTGTTGGGTTATTAACTTATCTATTACTCTTAATTATTACTAAGGCGATTACAGCTAAAGATTTAAATAGAATTCTAAATTAAGCAATTAAGAAATTTATTAATGTAACCTCTTTTCCTTAGTATCATCTGCTTTTTCAATCATATATGGTTCAATTCGCTCTCTAAAAGCTTGCGATTGTTTATTTACTGGCAATCCTGCATAAGCTATTCGAGTTAATTGAGCGATATCTTTATCAACAGCACATAGGTCACTTCGGTCTAATTCTATAAACTTTCTTTTACCTAAAGCACGTACTACTTGTTTCATCTCTGTTGTACATGAGTTAAAGTAGTTGACTAACTTTTCTACTCCTTCATCAATATTGAAATCATCTTTATGATCGCCGGTATAAAGCATAATATCAGTTGGTGGTTCCCACATAGTAGCCTTCGTCATCTGAGTTTGAACCATAGCTATTACAGCCATAGTACCGATATAAAGAGCATCTGCTCCTAGAGCTAATGCTTTTAAATAATGTCCTGGTGTTGTTAGACCACCAGTAATAATTAAGGTTATCTCATCTTTAACTCCTTTATCTTCTAAATATTTTACCGCTCTTGCTAAAGCATGTAAGGTAGGTAGGCCTACGTCATCTTGTAAAGTAGTAGGACCTCCATGAGTACCACCTTCAGCTCCATCAATAGTTATGAAGTCGATATCTGCCTTTAACATTACCTCTAATTCTTCTTCTAAATAATGAGTAGCAGCAATCTTAATGCCGATTGGCACTTGATACTCAGTCTTCAATTTAGTTACTAACTTAATGAAATCATCAATAGTCTCTACCTCTGGTAAATTAGAATGAATTACAGCTGGTTGCCCTTCGGCTAATCTAAATTTGCTGCGATATTCTTTGCCAATTAATCTATCTGGAGTCTTCATTGATGCAGATGCTTGGGCACCCTGCCCTAATTGAATCTCAATTGCATCTAATTTCTTTAAAGCATCTGGCTCATTCATCCATCCCCCTCTATTATATTGGCCAATAAAGTATTTTGCATTCTTCCACTCTTCCTCTATTAATGGTGCTTCGCCAGAATTAGTAGCAGTGCCAACTTTAGAAGCAGCTTTAGCCAAAGCAATCTTCATCTTCTTACTAAGTGCTCCTCCGTATGACATGCCAGCAATCATAATAGGATTTTCAATTTTGAGTGGTTTTTTAGCTTTAGGACCGATCGTAATCTTAGTTTCGACTTTTTCTTTTTCGTCAGTAGGAAACCGAAATAAATGAACCGGATTAAGTAATATTTTCTCCCATTCTGACAGAACAATAGGACTTCCTAGTGGTCGAGATAATGGTTTACCTGTCTGCGCCCGAAGGGTAGTTTCAATCAAATTTTTAGGATCTACTTTTTGAGCTACTGTTATTGCTTCGTATAAATTATCAGTGTACTTATCTTTCATTATCCTCTCCATAAAAGTATCCATTATAGAATCAGAAATTTTTCGCATAAAATAGCTTAACATTAATGACAACTCCTTCACTAGAGAATTCATTACTTATTTACTATTATTCTTTTTATAATTACTATCGATTATTCATAATATTTATCTACAAATATAAAAAAAGTGTTTGAACAATATCTTTTGCTCAAACACATCTTACTAATTCTTACTTTGAAATAGATTTAATTGTTGGTATATAGTACTCTTTAAATTAGACAAAGTAACTCCAATTAACCGTATCTTCTTAGTTAATTCTTCATCTTGCAATAAACCGTCTGCTATTTGATAAATTTCTGACTCCTCATTTATGTAATCATCAACTGTTTGACTACGAGATAATACTTCAAAATCTTCATATTTTAATTTTAAAGTTACGGTTTTACCATGAACTTCTTTATTCTGTACTCGAACAGCTACTTGTTTACTTAATTTTTTTAAATGTTCGCTTAAAAGGACTTTATCATTAGTATCAATGCGTAGTGTAGTTTCTTTTCCGATAGACTTAGGGAGTCCTGGCGGAGTAACTTTTCTTTTGTCCTTCCCTTGAGCTAATTGATATATCTGATACCCTTTTTTGCCAAATTGCTTAATTAGAAATACTAAGTCAGTATCAACTATATCTTTGACTTTATATAAATTATGATCTTTCAAATTTGCAGCAGTCTTAGGACCTACCCCCCATAATGCTTCGACATCTAATTTCGATAACAATCTATTAACATTTTGAGGAGAAATAATCTTAAAACCATTAGGTTTATCAAAATCAGATGCTAACTTAGCTAGAAATTTATTATAACTAATCCCAATTGAAGCTATTAAATTTAATTCTTTCTTAATTCTTCTCTGAATCTCTCGACCAACTTGGATGCTATTTTGTGAATTAGCTTCTACATCTAAAAAAGCTTCATCTAAAGCTAAAGGTTCAACTAAATCAGTGTACTCATTAAAGATATCATGAATAGCTTTTGATACCTTCTTGTATTTTTGGTGATTAGGTTGAATGATAATCCCATTAGGACATAACTTTTTAGCTTTAGCCATGGGCATAGCAGAATGAATCCCATACTCTCTAGCCTCATAAGAAGCAGTACTTACTACCCCTCGTCGACTAGTACCGCCAATAATAACCGGTTTTCCTCTTAAATTTGGATTATCTCTCATTTCTATGGCAGCATAGAAAGCATCCATATCAATATGAATAATATTTAGTTCCATTGTTGACACCTCAAAAAGATTACCACTCTAATAATTTAGTTGCTACTTTTCCTGATTGTCCGATATGGTATAATGCTTTAAATATACGTCCTTGTTTATAATATACAGCCCCTAATAAGAAATGGGTATATCTATTTTCCTCTAATTCTAAAGATTTTTGCAGGACCTTTTCAGCTTGATCATACTTTTCTAATTTACCATAGATAGTTCCTAAATAATTATAAGACCAAATATTTTTAGGATCATTTTTAATTATTTTCTTAAATAATTTTAATGAAACTTTATAATTATGGCTGGCATAGTTAGCAAAACCTAAATAATTTAAAAACATCGCATTATCAGGATTCTTTTCTAGTCTTGCTTCATAATACTTTATAATGCTTTTTGCTGTCTGACCATCATTTAAATCAGATAATAGATCAAACTCCTTCTTAGCACGGTCTATCTTACCCAAATTAGCATATGCAACTCCTAAGCGAAAATGAGCTTTAATATTCTTATCTTCTTTTTTATCCTCTTTTTCATCGTTCTTCTTTATGATTTTTTGATTATTTTTAATTAATTCTTGCCATTCTGCTTTATATTTACTTTCTGCAACTATTGGGCTGTTGAATAAAGAAATTATTAAAAATAGAGATATAATAGATACAATACTTATACGTTTCATTATTTGCAACACCATCCTATTCTATATCATTTATATCGTTCTTTTATAATATAACTGCTTATTTAATTACTTCTATTTAATAACGGAAGTTCCTCCTTAAAAATCAAGAAAGAAGTAAATAGATTATAAGTGTAGAAAATGTAGAAACGGTTGATAGAATTTTCTATCAACCGTTAAGACCATTTCTCTCCTAAATTAATTCTTTATTAACGACCAAAAATTACTTGTTCTCATCTTCACAATTGGCTTTAAATAAACTTTCAATAGGTTTTTGAGGGGTAATAGTGGAGATAGCGTGTTTATAAATCATCTGTTGCTGACCATTAGAGTCTAAGATTACTGTGAAATTATCAAATCCTGTTACCTTACCGGTTAACTGAAAGCCATTAACTAAATAGATCGTTACTGAAGTACCTTCCCGGCGAATTTGATTCAAAAAGCTGTCTTGGAGATTAATTTGAGACTTCATATTTACTAACGCCTCCTTTGTATATATTCCTTATACATTCCTAATATGTTATTTCTACATCTCTTCCTTATTTACCTGCAAAGATTCACTATTTTTATCTTGCTGACAGAGAACACAAGAACCTTTTCGTAAAGATTCTTCTCTTAATAAGATAGGAGTTATTAATATTCCTTCTTTTATTCCATCTTGCTTGCCGAAATAATAACCAATAGCATAGCCAATCCCTAATATAAAAATTATAGCTACAATTATAAGAAGATTAATCTCCACCTTCTTCACCACCTTCATCTTCTAATAAGAAGATAACTAAAGGAGTTGTTAAAAAGACTAATATAGTTTTCTCAAAATGAAGATAAAGATTTAGAACTAAAATAATTAATATTAACAAAATAGCCTGACGTTCTCCTAAGATATGAGTAAAATTTCGATGAAAAATTTGCTCATCCTTTTTAGCATCTATTAAATCATCTATTAATTGAAGAT